>Ga0114967_10004866_pt1 | contig 10735 bp, 7 predicted proteins | sample M_130628_MF_Meta_FD_92639 | JGI IMG/M metagenome (GOLD analysis project Ga0114967, IMG submission 92639) | Freshwater microbial communities from Lake Montjoie, Canada to study carbon cycling - M_130628_MF_MetaG | ecosystem: Environmental > Aquatic > Freshwater > Lake | place: Lake Montjoie... | reverse complement strand
TATGCCGCTGTTCAACAAGCGCACAAACAACGTGTTCTTTTTATTATTTTTCAAGGTAATGGAATTCGCTCCAGAAGTGAGGACCAAATTGCGTTGGGCCACCGTTTTAGCTGTATTGATTAATTGCGCCTTCCCGCCGTTAGTGAATTGAACTGAAACACCTTTACTGCCGTTTGATTTAGCAAATTTAGCCATCGCATATAAGCCATAGGCAGTGGTTTGCGTACTCATCCATTGGTCACTAGAAAGGTTCTTAGCTAGTTTGGTTGCCATAGCAAAAGCTTGTTGTTTTTGACCTAACAAAATCAAAGTTTCCAAAGCCATGGCTCTGTTACGCTCTGCCGAACCATAATAGTAGTAATAATAGCCGTCGTTTTGCTCGTCAATAAATGATTTGCTCAACAAGGCCATTCCAGCCGCATTTTGTTTCACTAAAGCATAACTAGCCGCCAAGCGCAATTTACTTTCATTAGAAATACCCACCGTCTCGCGCAAACGGTTCATGGACGCTAAGTCGGCCACTCCTGCTACTGCAAGTGTGTATAAACGATAGGCTTGTGCAAAGTCGTTGCCGTATTGTTTATCAAAACGCCATTGTTTGGCCATTTTTTGCTGGTAACCAATCCATTTTTGTTTGAAGGCTATCGGCAATACATACCCTTTTTTCTCCGCTTCAATCAAGAAATGTCCAGCATAAGAACTACCCCAGTCATCAGCAGAGCTACCGCCTGGCCAATAGGAGAACCCACCGCTTGGCAATTGGAACCCTCCGAGTTTTTGGATCGCTGCGGTTACATTTTTCTGAATGTTTTGTTTGCGCACCGCGTCTAAATCCATCACATCGGTCAAGTATAATTGCGGGAAGACTGAAGAGGTGGTTTGCTCCACACAACCGTGAGGATATTGGATCAAATAATCTACGCGACGTCCAAAGTCGATGGTCGGCACGGAAGACACTTCCATTTTTGCTTTGTTACTGCCCGGCACGCCAAAGGTCTTCCAATTAATAGTTTTCGTGCTATTAGGTGGAATAACGACATCGGTATAGGCATTGGTAACCGGATTTGGATTTGTCACATCTATTTCCACGGAATAGGTTGATTGCTCTTTTCCAGAGGTCGCAATGATATCGATTTTACCAATTCCTGTTACGGCTCCCGCGGCCAAGTTAAAGTAAGCCATCTTCTCGTCAGGCTGGCTAAAGCTCACTTTTTGTGATGTTGGCCCGACTACTTTGACGCTGTTATTGGTTTTGATTTGCAGTGTAACATTCTTAATTTGTTTCTCCGTAGCAAATAAGGTCACGGGTATGGTTACTTGCTCGGAAGGCGAGATTTTACGCGGTAAGGAGGCCAAGATCATCAGCGGACTTTTAACTTGGGTGGTTTTTTCGGCCATACCGTAAGCACTGGTTTTAGCATCGGCCGCAACGACCATGGTACGCACAGAACCAATATATTTCGGCAATTTGATTTTATGATTTTTAGATTCCCCTTTTCCTAGTTCGAACGGGCCAAAATACATTACTACCGGCTTGAAGCGATTGGCTTTTTTAGCCTTTCCACCACCTGAATCGGCATCTCCACCAATACTGAAGACTTGGTTTACTTTGCCGCCATAAGCTCCAATGACATCATCATAAATGTCCCAGGTTCGCACCCCTAATGCCTCACGCACATAGAAACTGTCCCACGCATTTGGTGTTTTAAATCGGGTTAAGTCTAACAAGCCATCATCGACTACTGCGATGGTATAGGTCATGTGTTTGCCGTGTTTTTCCGAAACCTTGACATTCACAGTTTGCTCTGGACGCAATACATTCGGCATCGTAAGCTGCGGTTCTAATACGGTATTTTTATCCACTACCTCTATCGGTACGATTCCATACATCCGTATAGGAGAATCATTTTTGGTGGACGCATGAGGTTGCAAAAGTGAGATGTTGATGTATACATTAGGTGCCATGTCACCGGTAATGGGCAACTCCACTTTGGTTTCCCCTTTACTAGTTTTGGACCAAAGCGTTTTAAGTACTTTGGTACCATTTTCAATTGAAATCATAGCTCTTCCCCCTTCACTAGAAGGAAAAAAGATCTTAGCCACGTCTCCAACGGCATACTTGGTTTTATCCGTATTAAGACGCAACATCGTAGCCGATTCACCATCGGTATTTCGAGATTTACCAGACCACCACGGCATATCGATATATACTTTTACTCCTGTGGCATGGCCGTCGGTAGGATCTGAAGCTCGGATTAAATAATTACCCCATTCCTCCTCTCTAACTTCAAAGGCTATCGACCCCCTTCCATTAGCATCGGTATTGATGGTGTAGTTCTTATACGCAATAGTCGAATTAGCCGTATTATAACTGGACATGTTATCATGTGAAGCATCCCACCACCAGCGCGATTCTAATTTGTAGACCCTTACTTCCAAATTTCTAACGGCTTTAGGCTTGCCCATCTCATCCACGGTTACTAAATCAAAACGGTTGTTTTTGCCGGTTTCAATCATGCCATATTTGTTCGGCTCGGGTGCTTTTATACCCACATACGTTTTGTAAGGAGAATAAGTGGTTGAGGCTACATCCGTACTGACATCCCCTCCATTCTCGTATACTTTTGTAATGAACGCTGCACGCAGCATCCCAGGTGCTTGCCCTTGAATCGTTGGATTTATAGGGATGGACGCCCGCCCATTCGCATCAACTTTTCCAGAGAAGATGTTTACTTCCTCTGTGGAGAAATTGCGCGTTGGGTCGTCAAAAATATAGTTTGAGAACCCTTTAAATGCCGTCCCTTGTTGCGAGAATTTAGCTTGAACCTCGGTCTTTAAATCTTTGGCTACGGCGCCATGCAACCATAATACTTGGATATTATTTATGTTATTCTTCCCTGCCGAAAGGATGGCTTCATTAAAGCTATTCTTGATTTTTAAACGATTGGGTTTAATGGTTTCAATTTTGATGCTTTTATAAAAACGCGCCCCTCCAATACTGATCACAGCTTCCCAATTCCCGGTCAAGTCACTGTCTTCGGTAGGGATGATGAATTTATAATGATTGAGCTCATTTAATTTTTGAACACACTCATAAACCGTTTTCCCATTTGGGTCATTCATCTTTAACTTAACGGGGTGGGAAGGGGGTAATTTGTTTGCGTTATCATTAAGGATAAAAGACAAATAAATGGTGTCTCCTGGACGCCAAACACCGCGTTCTCCGTAGATATATCCTTTCAATCCTTTTTGCAACGACTCACCTGAAACATCAAAATTACTCACTGAAAGCGACAACTCATCGTCTAATTTCACGTACGTACTTTGCTGACCTTTGGTTACTATGGCAAAATAGGCGTATTTTTCTAATTGGAACGAAACCACACCATCACTATCAGTAGTAGCGCTAGCAATCTTTTGCTGTTGGTAATTATACAAGTCAACCGTGGCACCAGCTACCGCATCAGTACTCACAATATCACTTACAGCAACCACTATGGATTTGTCGGTTCCTCGTTTGGCAATTACCCCTAAATCGGTTGCCAAGATATTGGTCCCTATTTTTGTATTGTAAAAATAGTAATCAGTGCACGGGTCTTCACTTTCCCTCCAATCAGAGTCTTGCTCGTAATAATAATCATCCTCTAAGGTACCACTGTAATTGACGTCGTTTTCATCCTCCTCTTCAGCTTCTTCACCGTCACTATCATCATCACTAGCGGTAGAAGTACATCTATAAAGCGAGTATTTCTTTTTATAGGAGAACTCCACCCGGTAAATGGCTCCTGGTTCAGGCGTGATGATTTTAGAAATGTCTAAGGCATAGGTATTCCATTTGGTATAATCCAATAGATTATTCTGCTTTAATTCAATAGTCGATTTGGCTATCGCCTGACTAACTTGTCTCAAATTACGTGTGCCATTAAGTTCATTGTCTTGCAAGAATTGCATGATGTTGTTTTTGTAAATCTTGTAGACTTTCACATCGACCGCATTCAAGTTGGCCGCTTCAAAATTGATTTTTAAGTTATTAGAACTCGGCAAGATGGTTCCATTATTGAGCAACTTAACCCCGGGTTTTATTTGTTCAAACAGCAATCGTTCCGAATAGTTGTTTTTCATTTTATACCCATCGATGCTTTCAATACCTTGAAACACCTCGACCAATTTGCTGCCCGAAAAAGATTGTTCTGTAATGGCTGTCGTAGCTTCTACCACTGCTTCGGTATCGACTACCGCCGTCGTATCAATGGCAACTGCTGCCGTATCCACCGCCGCAACATTAACGGTTTGCGCATTACTACCCTTGTCAACTGCGGATTTTTCGGGCTCTTGCTCATAATAAACTTTAAGCACGTTCCCCATCGTAGCGAACTTTAAATTGTTGGTGTTTTCGATGGCGACCAATCCTTTGAAGTCTTGGTCTTTTTTCAACGGGTCTGAGAAGTTGATTAGTATCGATTGATTATTGGCGTCACCCACTTTGATGGTCAAGACCTTGAACTGGTTTTTGCCTGGAATTGGGAACTTGGCCGACCCTTTTTGGTCGATATCAACGTCGTCTCCGTCCCATTCAATAATGATTTGACTATCGTTTTCAAATCGTTGAATGCTGTCAATCATGAATTTGAAACTCGTAGGCGTACTTAAAGCCTTATCAAACTTGATTTTTAGTTTGGTGTCGTTTTGTGTAGCTTGAATTATTTTTTGTGCGTCTTCAAAGCTAAGATTGTCTGCAGTTTTCATGGTACCATTTAAATAATACCAGTCTTTATTGTACGATTGTAAGTCTTCGGTATTGACAATAAAGTCTTGTTTGATTGTCTTTACTGAAAAATTGAAGTCTGCTAATTCCTTCGGAACTTTATTGGTGATTTTAGAAAGATGCAACGTGATTTGGTACAAAGTGTTTTGTTCCAAAGGCTCTTTGGGAATAAAGGCAATGGTATTATTGGAAAGTGCCACTACCTTCCCACTTACACTCGGCGAAATATCAAATAAGTCATCGTCTAACTCTTGATTGGGTTTCCAATCGCTTTTATTGAAAGCCAACTGCACCCTAAAATCGGAATGGACGGAGACGAAACCAGAAGAAAAACTTGTAATGTAGTCTTTGTAAAGAGCGTAATCTGAATCAAAATCGGATACCGATTTTTTAGAACAGGACTGCACTAAAAATAGTGCAATGAACAAGCCGAAAATCTTGCTGGTTTTCATCGTTGTAAAAGAGTTATTTGTTAGAACTTATTCCTTGAGTTTTTTTTCCTCAATTAGCATAATAACGTTAAAAATACTAAAATAGTATCAGCCTGAACAAGAAATTTTAGGAATATTTTTCTGGTAAAATTATTTCCGACGGGAAGCAAAAAAACGGAGCATTAAATCCGCGGCTTCTTGCGCCAAAACCCCTTGAACCACCTGTGTTTTAGGATGAAGGGTGGTGCCCAGCGTTTGGAAACCCCTTTGATCATCACTAGCGCCAAAAACAATTTTGCTAATCTGACTCCAATACAAAGCACCGGCACACATTTGACAAGGTTCTAAGGTAACATATAAGGTGCACCCTTTTAAGTATTTTCCCCCAATGAAATTGGCTGCCGAAGTAATGGCTTGCATCTCAGCATGAGCGGTAACATCATGGAGCATTTCGGTAAGGTTATGGGTACGCGCTATGATTTTATGGTCAATTACAATAACGGCTCCCACCGGGATTTCACCCTTATCAAAAGCAACCTCAGCTTCTTGCAAAGCTTTCTTCATGAAGTATTCGTCGGTGAATGGGTTTTCCATATAAATAATGACACGAATACACGAATGTTCTGAAGTGAATTCGATGTGCTAAAATTGATTATTGACCTTAATTTATTCAGTAAAAATACAATTTCAAATTGTACATTTGTCTTATGTCAAAAAAATTACTGCAACAGATCAATAACCCCGCCGACCTGCGAACCCTAGATCGTTTGCAATTGCCGCAATTGGCCAAAGAGTTGCGGGAGTTTATTATTGATATTGTAGCGGTAAAAGAGGGGCATTTAGGGGCATCATTAGGCGTGGTTGAGTTAACCATTGCCTTGCATTATGTCTTTAATACACCCCATGATTTACTAGTTTGGGATGTAGGCCATCAAGCCTATGGCCATAAAATCTTAACGGAGAGAAGAACCAAGTTTGATACAAATCGCCAACTAGGAGGCCTGTCGGGTTTTCCTAAACGAAGCGAGAGTGTTTATGATACGTTTGGCGTGGGCCATTCATCTACTTCGATATCCGCCGCTTTGGGGATGGCGATTGCTTCACAACTAAAAGGAGAAAACAAACACCATATTGCTGTCATAGGGGATGCTTCAATTGCTAGCGGAATGGCTTTTGAAGGTTTGAATCATGCCGGCGTTACCGATGCTGATTTGTTAGTGATTCTAAACGACAATGCCATCGGAATTGATCCCAGCGTGGGCGCCTTGAAAAACTACTTAACTGCGGTAAAAGAAGGAAAGAACCCCAAGCAGAACAACATGATTAAATCCCTGAACTTTAATTATACAGGGCCGATAGACGGGCATGATTTAGAAGGTTTAATCAACGAATTAGAACGCCTTAAAAAAGTAAAAGGACCAAAGTTTCTTCACATCATAACCACCAAAGGGAAAGGCTTACAACAAGCCGAAGAAGACCAAGTAAAGTACCATGCTCCAGGGAAATTTGATGCTGCTACAGGCGAATTGCTAAAGCAATCTATTGACAATTTACCGGCTAAGTTCCAAGATGTATTTGGCTTAACCTTGGTAGAATTGGCCAAAAACAATCCGAAAATCATTGGTATTACACCAGCTATGCTAAGCGGAAGTTCGATGAAATTCATGATGGAAGCCTACCCCGAAAGAACCTTTGACGTAGGCATCGCCGAACAACATGCCGTTACGCTAGCCGCTGGTATGGCTACACAAGGAATGGTGGTGTTTTGTAACATCTATGCTACTTTTTTTCAGCGGGCTTACGACCAACTCATACACGATGTTGCCTTGCAAAATCTACCTGTTATTTTTTGCTTAGACCGGGCTGGTTTAGTGGGAGAAGATGGGGCGACGCACCATGGAGTCTTCGACATTGCTTTCTTGCGATGCATCCCAAACATGATCCTCTATGCGCCCAAAGATGAAATCGACTTACAAAACATCTTATACACCGCTTCACTGGGGTTGAAGCATCCTATAGCCATTCGCTATCCACGAGGACGAGGAAATAATAGCGACTGGAAAGCACCTGCATTATTTCAAAAAATAGAAATAGGAAAAGCACAAAAGCTTAAAAAAGGAAAAAGCGTCGCTATACTATCAACGGGCACTATGGCTACCAATGTAATTGCTGCGCTTGAAGAGTTAGACGACACGGATCGCTTTGCACATTACCATTTTGGATTCATCAAGCCATTAGAGGAAAAGAAATTACATAAAATATGTGAGAAGTTCCCCATCATCATAACAGTTGAAGATGGCGTAACCGTAGGCGGTTTTGGTAGTGGCATCTTGGAGTTTTCAGCCAAAAACGATTACATCAACGAAATTTATCTTTGTGGGGTTCCTGACCATTTTATCGAACAAGGCAGCGTTGACGAATTGCAACAATTATGCAATATCGATGTAGACGGATTAAAAACCTTGTTATCTGACCTAGATTAGGCTGTTACTATTTGGTTCAACTGCACCGCCTTTCCGTCGGTAAGCATGGATATGAAGTGGCAAATGTGTAACAAACGGTCGTACAAATTTTCTTTTTCCAAATGGTGTTTTTCAGGAAGGATTTTCAACAGTAACTTGTCGTAATTCGTAGCCTTACCTTCGTAATTGTTATTATAAGCGGTTATGAATTTATCAAGCAGATTGTTGATGATTTGGTACCCCGAAAGCTCTTTCTCAATGACTTCCCTACTCTGATAGATATTTTTTACACTGAGTTTGATGATATCATCCATTTGGGCTTTGTACTTGCTCTTATCGGTTAAGGCATAATGGAATTTACCTTGCAAAATTGCGTCTTCGTTTTCAATAAAGACCTTGACAGCGTCGTTAATTAAATTCCCAATGGCTAGGGCGCGCAAATAACTAATTCGGTCCTCTTTCGTGGTTAAGGTTTGGTATTTAGCTGCGTCAATAGTGTCTTTCACCAGTTTGATTAAATACTCTAAAGCAAAATCTTCAGAAACTAGGCCTAAATTAATGCCGTCTTCAAAGTCGATAATGGTATAACAAATATCATCAGCTGCTTCCACTAAAAACGCTAAAGGATGTCTTTCATACCCAATATCCTCGCCGGTTTTATTGGAAATCATGCCCAATTCTTCTGCAACTTCTTTAAAAAATGACGCATCGGATTGGAAAAAACCATATTTCTTATCGGCTATGTTTTGCGTGGGTTTCTTGGGCAAACTCTCTTTGGGATACTTAGTAAAGGCCCCCAAAGTAGCATACGATAACCGCAAACTTCCTTCTATACCGGGACGCGAGCTAGTCAATACTGAAAACCCATTGGCATTCCCTTCAAAATCAATTAGGTCTTGCCATTGTTTAGGCGTTAATTGGTCTTTAAACTGTTGGCCTTTTCCAATGGCAAAATACTCGCCAATGGCTTTTTCACCAGAGTGCCCAAAAGGAGGGTTTCCAATATCATGTGCTAAGGCTGCTGCCGCAACTATAGCCCCAAAATCGTTCATATGATACCCGTGGATTTCTTTTAAATGCGGGTATTTTTCGATAATCTTCTTTCCTACTAAGCGGCCAATAGAACGCCCTACCACTGATACTTCCAAACTATGGGTCAGACGCGTATGCACAAAATCGGTTTTCGAAAGGGGAATGACTTGGGTCTTATCTTGCAGACTTCTAAAGGCAGATGAAAAGATGATGCGGTCATAATCAACTTCAAAGCCCAAACGTGTATCATCTTGCTCGATTCGCAGTCGTTTACTAGTGTCGCCTTGGCGTTTTAGTGATAAAAGTTGTTCCCAGGTCATGTTATTGAGGATTGAGGATTACCGATTCTTTAATTTAGAAGTTAAAGATACCTTATTTTATTGATTTTTTCATGCAAACGCTGCTGGCCACACCTTGGTATTGTCCGTAATTTGGTATAACAATATACCCACATCTCTGGTATAATGAAATAGCACTCGTCAATTTATTCGAGGTTTCTAAAATACAATAATTAAACCCCGAAGCCTTGGCCCATTGCTCTAACTCATTTACGATAGCACCTGCGATTCCTTTGCCACGCTGCTCTGGAAGCACGAACATACGCTTGATTTCAGCTACATCCCCTTCATAAGGCTTAAAAGCACCGCATCCAACCGCTTGTCCGCCCTCATACTAAATGATCACATGGTCCAAGTATATTTGGTTATACTGCGCAAAAAAATCCTTTTCATCACCGTCTATTTCAACCAAAAAGTCATCAAATTGACGAGTTAACTTTTGGAAATCGGGATTTTCAGAAGTGGTTTTGACTACCATGGGAGTTAGGATTCTGCTGTTCGATTGTTTAACAACTGACTGGCTCTCATCCGCTCTTCCAATAACTTAGTCTTTACAACATAGGTTTTTGAAATAGAATCGTGCCATCCCCTTGGCGTTATTCCTAAAAACGAAATTGCATTAAAAGGAATCATACGACATAAAGAGCGAATTAGTATTGTTTCGTGACAAGGACGCTCACCATTTGCAGTGACTACCGTCGTTTGTGTTATTAATTTTCCGATAGTTCTTGCCAATAAAATTTCAAAAAAATTATAATAACACAATGAAATGCAACTAACAAAAGTATATTGTGCTATTTGATTCTTAACAAAATAATCTGGAAAGTTTTTATTTCCATTAAGTTCCATGATAGCAATTAAAAAAACAAGAGATAAAAAAAACAAAATCAATAGCATAAAGGTATCTATGACCAAATTCAAAAAACGTTGGGAATGCGATGCATATAACTCTTCCGTAATTTGAAATTGCTTTGAAACGTTTGCGCCCATATTACTCTTTTTGATTGGCTAAAAAGAAATTGCGTGATTTCTTGGGATATAAATTATAACTTTTATCGCTTGGATTGGCAATTACGGTTTTGATATTGATTTCGTCTCCTACTTTAAAACTGGCTTCCGTATATTTATAATCCAATAAATATTCTCCGCAAAAATAGTTGCCGTCTTTGTCTTTTTCGATGATGCCTGTGTATACTCCTTTTTCTTTTGACATGATAAATTTATTTAAAAACAAAAACAGTCATCACGATTGACAACTGTTTTCTTTATTCTATTTACTTGTTATATTTGGTATTAAGACCCACACATTTCACAATCATCTCCTCCTGATCCAGCGGCATTTCTGGCACGTTCTACCATTGCGGCAAAATCCTCAGCGGTCATTTCGCCATTTTCTACGGGTGCGACCACTTCAACAGCCACTGCTGCCGGTTTTTCCGTTATAGTTGGCTCAGCTTTTTTATCGTTGTTCAACGTGAACTTGATAGCGTCTACTGCAGCTTTAGTTCTTAGGTAATACATACCGGTTTTCAAACCGCTCTTCCAAGCATAGAAATGCATAGAAGTTAGCTTAGCATAGTTAGCATCTTGCATGAACAAGTTCAAGGATTGCGACTGGTCAATGAAATACCCTCTGTGACGTGACATATCGATAATGTCTTTCATAGACATTTCCAATACTGTTTTATATAATTATTTTAAATCTAC
>Ga0114967_10004863_pt1 | contig 10738 bp, 8 predicted proteins | sample M_130628_MF_Meta_FD_92639 | JGI IMG/M metagenome (GOLD analysis project Ga0114967, IMG submission 92639) | Freshwater microbial communities from Lake Montjoie, Canada to study carbon cycling - M_130628_MF_MetaG | ecosystem: Environmental > Aquatic > Freshwater > Lake | place: Lake Montjoie... | reverse complement strand
CCCTCACTTGCAGGGTGACCATCAGATTTGGGCGGGATCTTCGCAAGTTACTGATTTTGTGTCCTTCGCGTCGTTGCCTGCGGCTCCCTGCGGGTCTGTTTAAATTTCACTGCCGTTTTCAGGGTAAACGATCTCGTCGAAGAAGCGGCCAAAATCATGATGAATGTCAAAAACATGCCCCATCACCTCGGAAGCGAGGAGCTTGAACTCCTGGTGCGAAATGCGGTTCGTAACGACAGGGCCATAAATTGGCATCGAAAATCCCAGCCCATGTTCCATTCCATCTTTTACCCCAAATCTTTTACCCACCCAGCCCTCAAGCCGAAGCCGATTCCTCCACCACACCAAAGCGGCGGAACTTTTGGTAGCGGTCGCGCAGCAGATTCGCGGGTTTGGCGGACTCCAGGGCGGCAAGATGGCGCAGGATAGCGTCCTTGACCGTCTCCGCCATCGCTGAGGGATTATAGTGGGCTCCGCCCGTCGGTTCAGGGATGACTTCATCCACAATCCCAAGGCGGTTCAGATCCTTGGCTGTGAGCTTCAGGGCCTCAGCGGCTTCCGGGGCATGCTGGCGGTGCTTCCAGAGAATGGCGGCACAGCCTTCCGGGCTGATCACGGAGTAATAGGCGTTTTCCAGCATCAGCACACGGTCGGCGACGCCGATGCCGAGCGCCCCACCCGAGCCGCCTTCGCCAATGACGATGGCCACAATGGGGGTCTTCAGGGTCATCATCTCCCGCAGGTTGAAGGCAATCGCTTCGGCAATATTCCGCTCCTCGGATTGCACGCCGGGATAGGCTCCCGGAGTATCGATGAGACTGACAATAGGGAGCTGGAACTTCTCCGCCAAGCGCATGAGCCGCAAGGCCTTGCGGTAGCCTTCCGGGTGCGCACAGCCGAAGTTGCGTTTGAGGTTTTCCTTGGTATCGCGGCCTTTCTGCTGGCCAATCACCAGCACCTTCCGCCCGCCGATGGTGGCGAATCCGGCGGGCATGGCGTGGTCGTCTCCCGTGTGGCGGTCGCCATGCACTTCGAGGAATCCGGTGAAGCAGGCATCGATATAATCCAGCATATAAGGCCGGGCGGGATGCCTCGCAGTCTGCACCCGCTGCCAGGCAGTGAGGTTTTGATAGGTGGTCTCCTTCAGTTCTGCGATTTTGGCCCGGATGGTATTGGCCTCGGCACTCATGTCCACGGCCTGATCCGCACTCCTGCTCAGGAGTTCCTCCAGTTGTTGCTGAAGATCCAGGATGGGCTTTTCAAATTCAAGGGGAGCTGGGGTCATGGCAAACGGGCGGGCAAAGATTGGGAAACGGGTAGTGGCGGGAGCCCGGCAGGTCAACTGCGGGTGGCCGGGGCAGCTGGAGCCGCTTTTTTCAAAAACTCGACCGGGGTGCCGACCCGCACCAGGGTGGAGAGTTCCTCAATGTCGCTCTCATCCAGGTAGACGCCGGGGGTATTCAAAATGGCGGCCAATCCGGCTGGAGGGACGGTCGCAGGCGTGCCGGAGGCGGGAGGTGAGGGATTGTCAGGCGGCGATGCACAAAAAATCAGCCCCGGCCGGCTTGGTTTGCCGGCAGTCTGCAGCCATTTCCGGGATCCAGCGTAGCGGTCGTCAAAGGGCTGGATCTTTTTGGCGTCCACCCAGGCGGGTTTATCGCCCAGAGTGGTTTGAGCCGGCAGACTGGAAAAGGGCAACTTCATGCCCTTGATAGTGTATTTTTTAAAGAAGCGGTCATCCTTGAGCAGGGTGATCGATTTTCCGCTCAGGTCTACCTTCATGGTGAAATCCAGCGGATACACGATCAGGTGGTCATCCGGATGAACGATGGAGCCCAGCAGGTTGTTCACCCGCTTGATGTAGGCCAGGGTAGTGCGGAAGCGTTTGGCGATCTCGTGCAGGCTATCGCCACGCACGGCAGTGTATTCCAGCTTCCCCGGCATGGGCGCACGGGAGAAAATCCGGTCCAGATTGATTTCGCCCAGGACCCGCTGCGAGTCCTCGAAGCGGCTGGAATCCTGATAGACCTCCGTGATTTCTGTGAGGAGCTGCTTCGCAGCCTCCAGCTCGCCCCGGCGGATCAGGTCCATCGCCTGGTCGAACACCTTCCGTCCGGGATCGGCCTTCGGCGCGGTGGAACTGAGCAGGGTTTTCACTTCCTGGGTGCGCTGTTTCTCCGGCAGATAGGCCTCCCGGTAGAGGTAATACGCCCCCAGCACGGTGCCTGCCAGCACGGCAATGGCGAAGAGCGAAGCTAGGATGCGGAGGTAAACCCGGGCCATGAAGTCAGAATCAGGGGATGGAAAAGCAGAATCGGCACCATCGCCACATCCCCCGGAGCGGCAAGGGAAAGCTGTGTTTTATCCCGCATGCACCACTCATTCAGTCCGCGATGATCCGGGGAGCGGGCGGCAGGGCGTCGAGGAAGATTTTCCCATAGCTCTTCGTCAGCACCCGTGGATCCAGGATCACCGCGATGCCGTGGTCCTTTCTCGTGCGGATGAGGCGGCCGATTCCCTGGCGGAGCTTCAGCACGGCTTCCGGCACGGAATATTCAGAAAAGGGGTTGCCCCCGCGGTCCTCGATAAGCTCGATCCGGGCAGCGGTCAGCGGATGGTCCGGCACCGCAAACGGCAGGCGGGTGATGATGACATTGGACAAGGCTTCCCCCGGCACATCGACCCCGGTCCAGAAGCTTTCCGTGCCGAAGAGCACACTGCTGACGTCGTCCTTGAAATCCTGGAGCAATTGATGCCGCGGCCGGCCTTTCCCCTGCACCAGCAGGTCCCAGCCTTTTTGCTTGAACCAGCGCTCCATGCGGGAGGCCATGTTTTCCATCAGCTTGTAGCTGGTGAACAGCACGAAAGCCCGGCCCTGGGACTGCTCGAGGTAATGCTGCACCCACTGTTCCAGGGCGGCCTCATACCCGGGGGCATTCGGGTCCGGCATCTGGCGCACGAGGTGCAGCTTCATCTGCGTATCCCAGTCAAACGGACTGCCGATCTGCACCGCCCTGACTTTTTCCGCCCCGCAACGGCGGCGGAAATAACGCAAATTAGGCTCCCCGGCCCCAAAGGTCGCACTGGTCAGCACGCAGGTCTTCAGGCCGTTGAAAAAAATCTGCCGCAGCAGCCCGCTCACGTCCACCGGCGCCGCATGCATGCTGATGTTCCGCTGGTCAATGCCGCTGCGTTCCACCCAGTAAACATGTCCGGGCCGCGCCATGGTGAGGAATTCCTCAAGGCCGGCGCGCGTCTCGGCGAGACGGCGGCCCATCTCGGCCAATTCCGTCAGGCTATTGTCCGGAGTTTCCTTGTCATCCGTCAGCTTCCGCACGCACTGCACGACTTCCAGCAGGGCTCCGCCCAGGGTATTTTCCACCAGCCCGGCGGTGCGCACCCGGAACTCCCGGCCTGCCGGGGAAAATTTCGCCGCCTGCTTCACGGACTCAAAAAATCCTTCCACCTGATCCAGCACTTTGGCCGTGCTGGTCACGCCGTCCGGGCTTTTTGCGAGGGCGAAGAGCCCCTTTTGGGTGCGGGGATTGTAAAGCCGGTTCAGGTCAAAGCGCAGACTGGCCTGGGACAGGTTCAGCCCCAACTGCCTCGCCGCCACATTTTCCAGGGTGTGGGCCTCGTCCAGCACCACAAAGTCGTTGGCAAACAGGAAGCCCTCCCCTTCCGCACCCATTTCATCCTGGGCGGAGAGCAGGGTGAAAAAGAGGGTGTGATTCAGCACCAGCACTTCCGCTTCCGCCGCCGCCCGGCGCGCGTCCTGATAATAACAACCACTGTCCGGCCCGCAGCTGCGCGGGGTGCACACATGGGCCTCACTGCACACCTGCGACCACACATTCGGTGAAGGCGAAAAATTCAAATCGCTCAGCGTGCCATCCTTGGTTTCCTGCTTCCACTTCCACAGGGCGCGCAGCTCATCATGCTCCGCCGTGCTGAACAAATCGCCCGTGCTGCGCATGGATTTGGACAGGCGCTGCGGACAGAGGTAGTTGCCCCGCCCCTTCAGCAGCACCGCCGCGAAGGGTTGTCCCACCAGCTTTTGCACGATGGGGATGTCCTTGGAAATCAACTGCTCCTGCAGATTGATGGTGTGGGTGGAGATGACGGCCTTCCGCTTGTGCCGCAGCGCCGTCAGGATGGCCGGCAGCAGATAGGCAAGGGACTTCCCCACCCCGGTGCCGGCTTCGATGATCACCGGACGCTTCTTCTCGATGGCCTGCCCCACCTCCACCGCCATGCGCTGCTGTTCCTCACGGTATTCAAAGTCCGGGGATTTCGCCAGCATTCCAGTCAGGGAAAAGGCCTCGTGCATTTCCCTGGCCAAGCCGCTCAGGGCATCTGCCGGGGGCGTGCTGGTGTCCGACCTGCCACGGGGCATGTCTTCCATCAATTCCTCAGGCAACCGGCTTTCCACAAAGGAAACGGAACACCCGCCGGGGGTGGCGTCAATCGCTGGCAAGCCCTGCCGGTGAAAAACCAGCCGCCCGCCTGCGGGAGGTTTGCTTGACGGATCCAGCCTCCGCAGGCGTATTCATGCTCATGATGCGATACACCCCTTTTTTTGCCTTCCTGGCCATCACGGCCCCCGCCCCTGGCCAGGAGGCCCCGGCGGAGCCTGACGCTTTTATCTCCGGCACCCGCCAGCTCACTTTTTCCGGCAAGCGTGCCGGCGAAGGCTACTTCAGCGCGGATGGCAAACGCCTGATTTTCCAAAGCGAGCGGGATCCGGCGAACCCCTTTTATCAAATTTTCCTGCTCGATTTCGAAACCGGCGACACCACCCGACTGTCCAATGGCACCGGCAAGACCACCTGCGCCTGGCTGCATCCGGATGGGAAACGTTTCCTCTACGCCTCCACTCACGCGGATGCCGCCTCCCCAGCCCTGCAGGCAGCGGAACTGAAGGACCGGGCCGGAGGAAAGCAAAAGCGCTACTCCTGGGACTACGATGAGCACTACGACATCTACAGCCAAAACCTGGATGGCAGCGCCCAGGTGAACCTGACGAAATGCCAGGGCTACGATGCGGAAGGCAGCTACAGCCCGGACGGCCAGTGGATCGCCTTCGCCTCCAACCGGCATGCCTGCACGGAGACCCTGACCAAGGAGGAACAGGCGAAATTTGACGGTCAAAAGTCATGGCTGATGGACATCCATCTGATGAAAGCGGACGGCACGGACGTGAAGCGCCTGACTGATGTCCGGGGCTACGATGGCGGGCCATTTTTCAGCCCTGACGGGAAAAAAATCTGCTGGCGCCGCTTCACCGAAGAGGAAGACCGGGCCGAGGTGTGGTCCATGAACATGGATGGCTCCGGCCAGCAGCCCCTGACCCATCTGGGAGCCATGTCCTGGGCACCGTATTACCACCCCTCCGGCGAATATCTCATTTTCACCACCAACAAACACGGCTTCGATAACTTTGAGCTGTATCTCGTGGCTGCCTCCGGTCAGGGCGATCCTGTGCGGGTGACGCATACCCCTGGATTCGATGGGCTGCCGGTCTTTTCACCGGACGGCAAAAAGCTCTCGTGGACCAGCAACCGCACTGCCGAAAAAGCCTCGCAGATTTTTATCGCCGATTGGGACCATGCCGCCGCACGCAAAGCGCTCGGGCTGGGAAATCCCGACAAAACCTCATCACCCGCCAGTGCCGCCCCCGCCGCCGCAGCCCCCGTGGTCAGGGTGGAGGATCTGGCACCTGAAGTCCGGGCGGAGGATTTGAAAAAGCATATTTATTATCTGGCCTCCGATGCCCTCCAGGGCCGGCTCACCGGCACCCCCGGCGAACACATGGCCACGGATTACGCCGCCGGCATGTTCAAAGCCTTCGGCCTGGCCCCGGCCGGGGATGAGGAAACCTACTTCCACTCCTTCGAATTCACCGCCGGCGTGGCTCTGGGGAAAGGCAACTCGCTGAGCGTGACCGGAGCCCAGCCACCGGAAGCGCAGGTGGAGCGCGATTGGACTCCCCTGACCTTTTCCTCCACAGGCCCGGTGGAAGCCATGCCCGTGGTATTTGCCGGTTACGGCATGGAAATTCCTGAAGGGGTGGATGGCAATGGCAAGCGCACGGAGGCTTATTCCTCCTACTTCCATCTCGATGTGAAGGATAAATGGGTGATGCTCTTGCGCTACCTGCCGGAAGGGATCAGTCAGGAGGAACGCGTGCGTTTTGGCCGCTTCGCCAGCCTGCGCTACAAGGCCCTGACCGCCCGGCAGAAGGGAGCGAAAGGAATCATCGTGGTCAGCGGCCCCTCCTCCAAAGTAGTGCAGCAGCTCGTGCCCCTGAGCTTTGATGCCAGCATGGCCGGCAGCGGTCTGGCCGCCATCTCCGTGACGGATGTCCTGGCGGCACAACTCCTCGCGCCCAGCCAAAAAGACCCCGCCGCCATCCAGACGGAATTGGATAGCGGCAAGCAGGTTCAGGGCTTCGACGTCCCCGGCGTGAAACTGGGGGCCGTGCTCGATATCCACCAGGAAAAACGTCAGGGCCGCAATGTGCTCGCCCGTCTTACCGCCGAAAACCTGAATCCCCATGCCCCAGCCCTCGTCATCGGAGCCCACATCGACCACCTCGGCATGGGCAGCGGTCCGACCTCCCGCGATACCAACGCCAAACCGGAAGACATCCATCACGGAGCGGACGATAACGCCTCCGGCGTGGCCGGCGTGCTGGAAATCGCGCAGTGGCTGGCCAGCGAGCAAAAAGCCGGACGCCTCAAATTGGAGCGCGAAGTGATCTTCGCCGGATGGTCCGGTGAAGAGATTGGCCTGCTCGGGGCCAATGCCTGGTGCCGCGACCTCGCGAAGTCCATCTTCAAGGATGAAAACGCCAAACTGAACCTCATGCTCGGCGCGAATCTGAACATGGACATGATCGGCCGCATGGGCAAAAGCCTGATCCTCCAGGGCCTCGGCTCCAGCGATTGGTGGGCCGGTGAAATCGAAAAACGCAATGCCGTGACCGGCCTGTCCCTGCAGGTGCAGCAGGATTGCTATCTTCCGACCGATGCCTCCGTCTTTTACCTGCGTGGGGTGCCGATTCTGAACGCCTTCACCGGCCAGCACGGGGACTATCACAAACCCAGCGACACCGCTGACAAGATCAATTACCCGGGCACGGAACAGGTCACCCGCTTTATGGCTCTCGTCGCCCGCAGCCTTGCCACCGGCGCGGAAGTGCCGGTTTACAGGGAACAGAAGCGCCCCGACGAAGGCAGCCGTGGCGGCATGCGCGTCTATCTGGGCACCGTGCCTGACTATTCACAGGAAGGCATCGAAGGCGTGAAACTCAGTGGCGTCAGCGCAGTGGGTCCTGCCGCGAAGGCCGGCATGCTCGCAGGTGACATCATCGTCAAGCTGGCCGGCAAGGACATCAAGAACATCTACGACTACACCTTTGTCATGGGAGTCCTGAAAATCGGTCAGGAAACGGAGATTGAAGTCCAGCGCGCCGGCCAGCGCCAGACCCTGAAAATCACTCCCGGCAGCCGGGAGTGAGGCCCGGTTTGCCGGTGCAGGACCAGGATTTACCCAGATTTAACAACTCCCGGGACGCGAAGACATCAAATCTTTACAATCAGGTGTCAAGGTGTGGATGTGCAGGAGAATTCCCTCCGGCACCACAAAAAACCCAACCACCACAAACCGGAATCAACACCATGAAAACAACCCTCCTCTCCCTCGCCTTCGTCGCCTCGGCTGCCTTGCTCCAGGCCCAGGAAACCAGCCCTCCGCCAGCCCCAGCCCCCGCCCCAACTCCACTGCCAGCCACCACCGCACCCACCCCCAGCGAACCCACTGCCCAGCTGGAAGTGAAGCCTTCTCATGGCATTCGCCACATCCTGCCGCCCCTTTTCGTTGCGCTGGATGCCAACAAGGATGGCGAGATTTCCCAGGAGGAACTCTCCGCCGCTACCACTTCACTGAAGACTCTTGATAAGAATGGTGACGGCAAGTTGAGCCGCGAAGAATCCTTCAGGCTCAATCCTCCCCACAAGGAAGGCGAAGCCGGCGGCCCGGATCAGCACAACGGCGAAGGCCGCCCTCCCCACGAAGACGGACCCCGCCGCGAAGGACGCCCTCCCCGTGAAGACGGACCCCGCCGCGAAGGACGCCCTCCCCGTCAAGACGGACCCCGCAGCGAAGGACGGCACCACCGCGAAGACGGACACCAAGGTCCTCCTGCCGGCGAACGCTAAGCCGGATTCACCTTCGGCATGGGTGCTCCAGATGGTTGCAAAACATTTCGGCTTTTTTCCCCAATCCATCGGACTGCTAGCAAACCATAGGTTCCCTCAAGGTTTTCCAGCCTTCTTGAAAAGTGCTTCCGGTCCGCCGGACGCACTTTTTTATGGTGAGGGAATTGGCATCGTTTCGATGTAAACATCCACCTGCTGGCCCACATAGAGCATTTTCCCATCAGGTTTTTTCAGATTGAAAATGACCTGGAGGACGCGGGTATCGACGCGCTCGGTGCTGTCGCCTGTGAGCGATTTCTTGGGCACCACGAAAGGATCAATCCGGACAAAAGTGAGGGGAAGCTGGTTTTTCGAATCCCCTTTGATGTAGGCGGTAGCGCGGCTGTTGAGTTGGATCAGGGGCGCATTTTGTTCATCGACGTCAGCACGGATCTGCAGGGTGTCGATATCCCCCAGCACCATGAGAGGCTCCGGGGGATTGGCATTGGCATACTCGCCTTCGCGCAGATTGAGACGGAGGATGCGGCCATCCCGGCTGGCGCGGACAGTGAGCACTTCCCGCTCGATTTCGGCCTGGGCCAGCTGGGCTTTGGCGGCTTCCAGTTGGGCGGTATTGCGGGTGATCTGTGCCACTGCGGATTGCACGGCGTAGGTCCTTCGCTTGAGTTCGTCCTCAGTGATGACCTTGGCAGAGGCAGGCGAGCTGACGCGCTGGAGTTGGTCCTTCGCCTCCTCGAGGGCGACCTGGGCGGCGGCAATGGCCGCGTCCTCGACCGCGAGTTGCGCGCGCAGAGTGGAGGCGCGGGCGGTCGCCTCGCGGGGATCGATCTGGAACAGAGGATCACCTGTTTTCACGTCAGAGCCGACGCCCGGCCACACCTTGGTCACCAATCCGGGTTTGGTCGTGGCCACGTTGACGTTTTCCCGCGCGGCTTCAATAATGCCCGTAGCGGCAATGCTGAATTTGTAGGGGGAACGCGCCGGTTCCGCGAGCGGAGGCGGGGCGGGCGGTTTGTTGGCCTGGGATTGGGCCAGGGTCACCCCCTTCCAGACGCCTAACGATGCGAGAACAACCAGGATGCTGATAATGATGCGGTATAGCATGGGAGACAGGGAAAAGTGGGAGGATAAAAAGGGGATCAGCCGTGGAGGGCGTGCAGGGTTTCAGGGGAGGCCAGTTGATTGTTCAGGACGCGACCGTCTTCCATCTCCGCGATGCGGTCGGCAAAGTCGTAGACGCGGGGGTCGTGGGTGACGACGATAACGGAGCGGTCCGCTTTCCTGGCCACTTCCTTGAGCAGGCCCATCACAGAGTGCCCGGTCCCGCGGTCCAGCGCGGAAGTCGGCTCATCGCAGATCACCAGCCGGGGATCATGCACCAGCGCACGGGCAATGGCGACGCGCTGCTGCTGTCCGCCGGAGAGTTGACGCGGGTAATTTTGCCCCCGCCCGGCGAGGCCAACCTGTTCCAGCATGGCGTTGGCCGCGCGTTCCGCTTTGGACCGCGAAACGCCATTGAGCAGGAGCGGCACGCTGGCGTTTTCCACCAATGTCAGGGTGGGGATGAGGTTGAATTGCTGAAAGATGAACCCGATATTGCGCCGCCGGAAGTCAGTGACGCGGCCTTTGCTCATCTGGGTCAATTCCTCGCCCAGGACGAGGACTTTTCCTTCGTCAGGCACAAGGGTGCCAGCAATGATGGAGAGCAAGGTGGTTTTCCCGCAACCGGATGGACCGACGATGAGCTGGAGTTCGCCCAGCGGTGCCGTGAAGTCAGCGCCCTTCAATGCCATGGTGCGCGCCGCGCCATTGCCAAATCCTTTCGTAATCTGAAAAGCAGCAACGGCAGTGGAAAGTGAAGGCGGCATGGGAAGGAGAAGAAAAAACTAGCCCCGGAAGACGACAGCGGCTTCGAGACGGCTAACCTTGATGATGGCCAAAGAGGCGGCGGCGAGGCAGATCAGGAGGATGACCGCAAGCACTCCAGCGACCAACTGCCACGGGAGATAAAACGGCGGATTGCCCCGCTGGGCTGCAGCGGCTCCAAAGGCCGAGGCAGCCCCCATGCCGAGCCCATAACCGATCAGACCCACAGTCATCACCTGCACCACCAGCATGGAAGCGAGTTTAAAATTACTGGCACCCATGGCTTTGAGCGCTCCCAGGTTTTTCAGGTTCTCCAGCACAAAGCTGTAGAAGGTTTGGCCACTGATCGCGATGCCGACGATCAGGCCGAGGATGATCGTGACCCCAAAACTGATCGGGATGCCAGTGTTTTTGAAATACCAAATGATGGTGTCCTTGTAGAAAGTGTCCTCCGTCCACGCCTTCATGCCAGTGACGCTGGCGTTGATGCGGTCCACCGTTTCCTGCGGGGTCAGGCCAGGGGCGGGTTCGGCCAGCACGGCGCTCAGCATTTTACGTTGGCGTGGAGCGAATTGCAGGGCCTGATCGTAGGTGGTGAACACATAGGGATAACCAAAAAAGGCGCGGTCGCTTTTGCAGATCGCGACGAT
>Ga0114967_10004862_pt1 | contig 10740 bp, 6 predicted proteins | sample M_130628_MF_Meta_FD_92639 | JGI IMG/M metagenome (GOLD analysis project Ga0114967, IMG submission 92639) | Freshwater microbial communities from Lake Montjoie, Canada to study carbon cycling - M_130628_MF_MetaG | ecosystem: Environmental > Aquatic > Freshwater > Lake | place: Lake Montjoie... | reverse complement strand
GGTGCGGAGCACGATATCGAGCGTTCTCAGGGTAGGAGTGGCGGCAAAGTCGGACGCCGCCGGAGATGATTCGACCACCTCCCCGAGTCGTCCGAGCCGGGCGAGCACCAGCTCGGCCTTGAGGTCGACCATGGGAAGTCCGGGGGCGAATTGGACACGTATGCGACGCAGCCGCTGGTCTGCTGCGGGCGCATCCCCAACGGGGTGAACTGCTGATGACGAAAGTGCAGCGGAAACTGGCGCCGGCGCCTGCTCGCTGACCACGGGGGGCGGCGGCGGCATGGTTACGGCGGGGGCTGCAGGCGGGGGGGCAGTTGCCGGGGTTGTGGGCCTGTGGGCCGTGGCAGGCGGCGTCTGTGCCAGTCGTTTGACGGCCTCGGTCAGTTCATCGGCGGGGGCGAGTTTCTCCCCCTGCCGCAGCCGATCGTTACACTGCCGGAAGTAGTCGATGCACCGCAGGGCCAACTCGATCGTGGGGCCGTCGAGGAGCAGACTGCCCGACCGGAGCCGCTCAAAGTGGCTTTCGAGGTGATGGGCGAGGCTGGTGATCGAGTCGAGACCAATCAACGCGGCCGAGCCCTTGATCGTATGGATCAGTCGGAACGCTTCCGCGATCCGGCGGGCGTCACGAGGCTCCGACTCCAGTGCGAGCAACAGTGAAACGAACTGATCACACTGTTCGCCCGTTTCGTCGATATAGACGCTGAGGAATTCCGCCATGTCATCGGCGGGCATGTCCTGATTGCGTTGGGTGCTGTCAGCCATGGCGGCGATCTTTCAGGGTTTCTGGTAGACGAAGTTCGAACGCCGCTTGAGTCCATCGAGGAAATCGTGGGCGCCATCGGTCGATCCGACCACGAGGGAACCGCCACTCCTGAGTGCATTGATGAGATGGCGCAGGGCGATCGGTTTTGAAGTCCGGTCAAAATAGATCAGCACGTTGCGAATGACGATGCAATCGAATGGGGCCCCCTCCATCGGCTCAAGGAGATTGTGCCGCCGGAATTCGCAGAGCCCGGCGACGGCGGGCTTCAGTCGCCAGGTATTCCCGGCTGGTTGTGCGGTGAAGTTCTGGGCGAGGCGTTCCGGGCTGACGTGCTCGATCGCCTTTGGGCCGTAGATCGCGGCCCGCGCCGTCGCCAACGCCGACTCGCAGATGTCGGTGCCCACAATCTTCAGCGACCATCCGGCGAGACGTGGGGCGTTTTCCGCCAGACAGATGGCGAGTGAATACGGTTCCTCGCCGGTGCTGCATGCCGCCGACCAAATCCGCAGCGACCGTTCCCTCTGCCCTGCGGTGGCCCGCGCGGTCATCTCGTCGAGAAAGGGGCCTGCAAACCAGTTGAAGTGCTCGATCGTGCGAAAGAAGTGCGTTTCGTTGGTGGTGATGGCGTCGATGAACGCCTCAAGTTCTCCGGCGGCGTTCCCCGTGGTGAGCAATTTGTAATAGTCATCGAACGAATCAAGCCCGCGGTCGCGGAGCCGCCGTCGGATGCGATTGCTCAGGAGCGCAATCTTGCCGTCCACGGTCCAAATACCGGTGTGCCGATAGATGAACTGTTGGAACTGGGTGAATTGTTCGGGTGTCAGAGAGATGAGTCCGCTCACGAGTGCTCCTTATCCATGCGCCGTGATGACGCTGGCTCGTGGCGTTATACCCGGAACCGCTGGACGAGATCACGCAAACCCTGGGCCTGAGCTCCGAGTTCCTCGGCGCTGGCGGCCATCTGCTCGGCGGCCGCGGCGTTCGATTCGGTGGTCTGCGAGACTGACCGGATCGCCAGTTTCACTTCGCCGGCGTTGGCCGACTGCGATTCTGACGAGGCGGCGATGCTCGCGATTCCCGCCGCCGTCGAATCGACGGCGGAGACGATCGCCGCCAGCGACTGCCCGACCTTCTCCGAGAGGTCAGCCCCCTCCTGAACCCGCTGCGTCGATTCGTTGATCAGTTGCGTGATCTCTTTGGCAGCCTCGCTGGCGCGTTCGGCGAGTTTCCGTACCTCGTCGGCGACCACGGCGAATCCCAAGCCGTGCTCGCCGGCCCGAGCCGCCTCAATGGCCGCGTTGAGCGCCAGCAGGTTGGTCTGGGCGGCGATCTCGCTGATCACCTGGATAATGTCGTTGATCTGCTCCGAAGACCGGCGGATCGTGCGCATTGAGTCGATGGCATCATGGACGGCCTGGCTGCCCGCCTGCGCCAGTTGGGTGGTGCGGCTGGCCTGAGCCCGTGATTCGACGGCGCTCTTGGAGATCACCGCGATCGACGATGCGAGCTGTTCGACGGCCGCCGTCATCTGCTCCACGCTGGCGGCCTGTGACTGTGCCCCATCGCTGAGGCTGTTGGCGCTTTCGGCGATCATTCGTGCCCCGTCGTTCTGCTGGTCGGCGGCCTCGGAAATCTGGCCGATAACCTCCCGCAAATCGCTGAGCATGCGACTGGCGTTTCCGGCCAGCACAGCCATTTCGTCAGTGCCCTCCACGGCGATCGTCTGGCTGAGATCCCCCTTCGATGCCGCTCCAAAAACGTCCGAGAGGAGCCCCACCTTCGTCTCGAGGCTGCGCTTTTCGGAGGCGATACGGGCCTGCAATTCTTGCTCCCGTTCCTCGCTGCGGACGCGGTCGGTGATCACGTCCCAGGTGATCAGCGGACCGATGTAGCGGCCGCTGGAGTCGCTCAGCGCCGAAATATTGAGGTCGAGCACTTCTGGCCCGAGTTTTACCTGCTCACGACGGGGCAGGCTGTCGGGGCTGGACAGAAGCTCCCAGGGGCGGTGCGGAGGGGCCGGGAAAATATCGAGCGATCCCCCGACTATTGCCTCAACAGGACGAGGCAAGAAGCTCTGGAACTGCCGCAGCGACTTCTCCGAGGCCGGATTCATGTAGGTGATCATGCCGCTGGTGTCTGCCTGCAGGAGCCGCATCGTGGTGTTGCCCACCATTTCGGAGAGTTGCTGCTGGGCGTGCTGGTCGCGGGTAAGGCGACGGGCGATGAAATAGGACGCAAGCGCGATGCCGGCGGTGGTCAGCCCAAAGAGGATGAGCGCAAATCGGCGCAGCCGGTAGGCCGGTTCCATCACCTCGGCCTCATCGATCTCCGAAACGAGTGCCCAGCGAACATCGCCGTTGCCCGCGGAATCTCCCTTGAACACCGTGACCGGCGTCCATGACGAGAGGACCGCCTTGTCGCGGTAATCTGTGCCCATAGCTGTGCCCGGCTCGCCAGTTTCAAGAGCGGTGCGGACGGGAACGGTATTCACCTTGATCTTCGGGTTGATGATCGTCGAATCAAAGCCGAGATCTTTGGCGAACCGGGAGTTGGAACGGAACATCCTGTCGGGACCGACGGCGTAGGTCTCGCCCGTCTCCCCCAGGCCGGTCGTTTCGCCGATGATCTGGTTTGTCTTGTCGAGCGGCAGTTGGAATGCCAGCACGCCGATAACGGTGTCGCCGTCGAGGAGCGGTGTGGCGATGAAGCTTGCCGGATCCATCAGGGATGGCAGGTAGCGGCTGTATTGGCCGTAGGCTATTGTGCCGGGGCGACCCATCGCGACCGCCTCGCGGAACGCTTTGGCAAGATTGCTCGAAGCGAGCGGGCCGGAGGTCAGCGACGAGCCGAAATCGATCTCCTTGAACACCGTGTAGAGGATCGTGCCCGAGGTGGCATCAATCAGGAAGATGTCGTACACGCCGTACCGCTGGAGCATTTCCCTGAAAACGGGGTGCACTTCGGCATGGACCTTGGAGTAGGCGGAGCCGTCGTCGGCGGCGTTGAGCAACTGTTTCGAGCCAACGGGGTTTGTGTTGCGACGAAGGTACCGGTCTTGGAGCATCAGGCCGCGCGGGTCGATTGCGTCGATGTACGCCCGCATGTCGACGGTTTCTTTCGTTCTGTTGCTGTAGAGCGGTGCAAACTCCGCGGCATAGTAGCCCGCGATCTCCTGCCGGGTTGCTGCCACGGCCTGCTCGTCGATCGGCAGTTCCTGCCACGCCTGACGAAACGCCTTGACTGAATCCCGCGCCAGAGGACCGTTCGCCGCGACGAGGAGTTCCTCGCGCATCGTCTGAAAATACCGTTCGACCGATTGGGCGGTAATCGTGCGGACAGCCTCCAGCCGCGCGAATGCCTGCTCGCGCAGCGATTCGGCCGCGGAGCGATACATCGCAAAGCCCAGCAGTGCCAGCGGCACAAGCGACATCGCCAGCAGGGCGGCAAGGACCAGATTGCGGAGGGAACTGCCGGAAGACAACTTCATCTCAGGAGGCCTTGTCGGAAGAGGGGAGACCGGGGATACCGGGGAGACCGGCGCGGTGGACGATGGCGATACTGGCTGGATCGAGGAGGCTGCCCACGTCGAGCAGAATGAACAGGTCGTCGCCTGCACGGGCGAATCCCTCGACCGACCGCTGCCCATCGGCAGCGACCGCGTCAGGAGCCGAGTGGATCTGGTCGACGGGAATGCGGATCACTTGCGAAACGGAGTCGACCATGCAGCCCATCGTGCGGTTGCCGATGTTGACGACGATCGTACGGGTGTCGGCGTTGGGGGCACGGGCCTTGATCCCGAAGAGCAACCGCAGGTCGATGATCGGAATGATGGTGCCACGGAGATTGCTCACCCCGACGACGTAGGCGGCCACGTCCGGCACCCGGGTGACGCTGCCGGGGGTGATGATTTCCTGAATCCGCTCGATGCGAAACAGGTATTTCTGGCCGTCGATTTCGAAGCCGACAAACTGTGCTGAGGCGGCTTGTTTTGCGTCGGGAGCGCGGGCCGAGTCCATACGGATATACCTGTGCGGAGGCGGGTTGCGGGCCGCGAGACGGTGTCTCCGGTTGTGCAGGGGTACCCATCGAGATATAGCTTGGGAAATCGGACAATTCAAATTTCTGCCTGCAAACTCAGCGGTGATGATGCCGTTGGCCGGCACGATCGTTACGATGTGGAGGAGCCGACCCGTCTCCATCCCGATCCGTCCCTCAAAAAAACCACCCTCGATCGCCCTCCCCGAGACCTCTCTCGCACCATGTTCACAGGCGTTCTCAAGGTAGTGGTGGTCGACGATTCTGCTCTCTACAGGCAGATGCTCCTGACGGTGCTCGGACGGATTGCGGGCGTCGAGGTTGTCGGGACGGCCTCTGACGGCGACGCGGCGGTGGAACTCATCGCGCGGGCGAAGCCCGACGTGGTCACGCTCGATGTGCAGATGCCGGGACGGGATGGCATCGAGGTGCTCCGGGCCCTCAAGCAGCGTGGACTCGCTCCGCGGTCGATCATGGTAAGTACCCTCACCGCGCAGGGGGCGCCGACGACGGTCGCTGCCCTGATGGAGGGGGCGTTCGACTTCATTCTCAAGCCCGCCGGCGTCGATCTGCATGTCAGCCGCGATCGCATCCAGAGCGAACTCACAGAAAAACTGGCGGCTGTTCGCGAGAGCATGGCGTCTGTTGAGGCGGCCGCCGCACCACTGCTCCCCGAGATGCCCCGCCGAACCACCGTGGCGACTCGATTCGAGGCGATCGTGATCGGCACCTCAACGGGTGGTCCGCAGGCCTTGCGGACCGTGATTCCGCTGCTGCCCGCCGACCTGCCGGTGCCGGTTTTCATCGTGCAGCACATCCCCTCGCAATACACCGCGAGCCTCGCCGAACGGCTCGACGGGATGTCGCCGCTGCGGGTCAGGGAGGCGACCGACGGCATGGTGGTCGAGCCGGGCCAGGTGCTCCTCGCAGCGGGGAGCAGGCACCTCGGGGTGGAACGGCGCGGCGAGCGGGTTGTCTGTGTGCTCGACGATGGGCCAAAGCGGTGCGGCTGTCGGCCGTCGGTCGATCACATGATCGAATCGGCAGCGCAACTCTACGGCGGTCGCGTGCTGGCGGCGGTGCTCACCGGCATGGGCTGTGACGGGCTCGACGGCTGCCGCGAACTGAAGCGGCGTGGCGGCACGGTGCTGGCGCAGTCGGCTGCCGGGTGTGTCGTCTATGGCATGCCGAAGGCAGTGAGCGATGCCGGCCTGGTCGACGAAGTGGTGCCACTTGAGCAGATGGCCTCGCGCATCACCGCCTGGCTGCTGGGGAAGCATTAGCCTCCAGCACACGACAGCCGCGCTGTTTGGCGGTCTCTTCGCCCAGCCGCTGAGGTCGGTCACGGTCTGCGGGCACAGTCTCGGCGGCGCCATCGCCGCACTCACCGCCTTCGACGCCGCCTTTCAGGAGTGGCAGTCGGCTCCTTGGATTGTGTTCTTGGCATGCCCCGGAGGCGAGGTGATTCCACGCGGATTCCCGGTGGAAATTCGCCCCCGCCCACAAGTTCCCTATACTGAATTGGTTCAATTTCCTCGTCGGCACGCGAACGACGCCCCTGCCGATTCATACCCTTGAGAGAAGACGAAAAACGCGGATGCCGCGACTTCTGATCCTTGTGCCGACGGAGATGGAGCGGCGGGGCCTCGATCCCATGCTCGCTTCTGCCAGCGGGCAGAACTGCCGGGTAGACCTGTGCGGATTCGGTCCGGTGGCCGCTGCTGCCCGCACGGCACAACTCCTCGCTGAGCATGCACCAAAACGGGTGCTGCTCGTCGGCATTGCCGGGAGGCTCGACGACCGTCTTACGATCGGTGCTGCCTATCAGTTTGAGCGGGTTGCATGCTACGGAATCGGGGCGGGCACTGGTGGTAATTTCGTGCCGGCGGCAGCGCTCGGTTGGCACCAGTGGGCTGGCGCTGCCGACGGCACCTCGCCGCAGATTGGCGACCAAATTGACGGCCTGAGTTCCTGTGCTGCCGGCGGCGGTGCCGGTGGCGTGCGGGCCGATCTTCTCGTGACTGTCTGCGCGGCGGCGGCCTGTGCCGAGGATGCACGGCTGCGAAAGCAAGCCTTTCCCGCGGCAACGGCAGAAGACATGGAGGGGTTCGCGGTGGCGTTTGCCTGCCGGTTGCGTGGCGTGCCCCTCAATATCGTCCGCGGTATCTCCAATACGGCGGGCGACCGCGATCGGTCGGGTTGGCAGGTGGCGGCGGCGCTCGAGGCAGCAGGTAGGCTCTCCCTGCAGATCATGGCGGAGGTCTTGTGAGCCAAACCATCCGCTTGGGCATCTCCACCTGCCCCAACGACACCTTTGCCTTTCATGGTCTGCTGACGCGATCGGTTGACTGGAGGGGCATCCGGTTCGAGGTGGAACTGCTCGATATCGAACAGCTCAACGAGCGACTCCTCGGCGACACCCTCGACGTCGGCAAGACGAGCTTTCATGCTGCCCTCCATCTGGCGGACGACTACGTGGTGCTGCCGAGCGGTTCGGCCCTGGGATTCGGAGTCGGGCCGTTGCTCCTGTCGGCCGCGGCTGGCGCACGACCGCAAACCATGGCTCAGGTGACGCTCTGCCCGGGCAGGCTGACGACTGCGTCCCTTCTTTTTGCCCTGTTTCATCCGCAGACAACGCGGGTTGAGCACGTCCTCTTTTCGGAGATCATGCCGAAGCTGGAGGCTGGAAAGGCCGATTTCGGGGTCTGCATCCACGAAGGACGGTTCACCTGGCAGCGGCGTGGGCTGGGGCTGGTCGAGGATCTTGGCACCCGCTGGGAGCAGGAGACGGGCCACCCGTCGCCGCTCGGCGGCATCGTCGCGAGCGAACGGTTGCCCAAGGATACGATTGCGACGGTGCAGCAGGTGATCCACGACTCGCTGCGGTTTGCACTGGCCGATCGCCGGGCGGCCCTGCCCACGATGCGCAGGTATGCGCAGGAGTTCGACGATGATGTGCTGATGCAGCACGTCGAACTTTATGTCAATCAATGGACGGTTGATCTCGGTGTCGAGGGGGCGCGGGCCCTCTCCGAGCTTTCGAAACGGGCGGCGTCGATCGGCTTGGGAATCGGCAAGCAGCTGCGGGTTTTCTCGCAATGACAGGCGACAGACCAGCGGCCCGTGCCGGATGGCGCTTCCGCAGTCGGTGGACACCCGCCGCATTGATTCTTTGGATAGGTGCCTGCATCCTCCCCTGTGCCGCAGAGGGGGACGAACTCGTGGTGAACGGCTCCTTGGAGCAGATGGTTCACAATTTCCCGGCGGGTTGGGAAAGGACGGAGGACTCAAGCGGCCGCGCCACCGCCACGTGGACTATTGAAGAGGGGGCGGACAGCGACAAGGCGCTGAAGATCGACTGCACCGCGATCTCCCCAGCGCTTGCAACACCCGACACGAGCCCCGTGCATGTGATGCAGCGGGGAATTGGCCTGACGGTAGGGCAGAAATACACGCTCTCCTTCAAGGCCAAAGGCACCCATATCGCAGATAAGGCATTTTCTGTGCAGATTCTGGAAACGGGGAATCCTGGCTCGCCGCCCGTCTTCGAGGCGCTGGTCGCCCTCACCGCCGGCTGGAAGGAATACCGGTTTGAGTTCGCCCCGAGTGCCGACATTCTGCCCAAAAAGTCGCTGCTCCGGTTTGCCCTGATATCAACTGGCATGCTGTGGCTCGATGACGTCTCGCTGCAGGGCGACCCGGGCGTCGCCACCGACAAAACCATGGCGCCCAAATTCCAGAACCGCATCCCCCGCTTGGCCGCGAAAAATCTGGTGCCGAATGCCTCGTTCGAATGCGGGGCCGACGGTTGGCTCTCCCTTGGGCAGCGGCTCGGGTTTGGAGGAAACGTCGCCGGCCTGTACGGCCAGGTCGAATCGAGCCAGGTCGAATCGAGCGAGAAATCGCACGGCTCCCACGCCTTCCGGCTCACGCTCGGCCCTGGCCTCACCCCCGAGTCCTCTTTTGATTGCTTTCCGCCGCAACACATTGTGCAGCGACGGCTGCTGACCGCCAACCGCGGCTGGATTGAGGTCGAACCGGGACGTTTCTATACCTTGTCGGCCTGCATGCGGTCCGACAGGCCCGGCACCAAAGCGATCCTGCAGTTCAACTTCAATGGCGATGCCCAGAAAGAGGTACAGCCTTTGGCCACAGAAGTGATGCTGACTGAACAGTGGCAACGCTATTCCTATTCTGTGGTGGCACCGGAAGAGAGCGTCTACGTGGCCGTTGGCCCAGATATCAGCAACGGCCCTGCATCGGCCGCCACCACGTTTTGGGCCGATGCGATCCAGCTCGAGGCGGGCGAAACGGCGACTCCCTTCGTGCCGCGCGAGTCTGTGGAGCTGGGCTTCAATGCGGGCCGCTATGGCAATGTTTTTGCCGCCGGGAGTCCGGCTGTGATCGACGTGACCGCCCATAACTCCACCGCTACGCCGGTGAATCTGACTCTCGGCATCCAACTGACCGACTACTGGGACCGCCCGCTCCCGCCGCAGAAAATTTCCCTTGTGGTGCCGGCCGGAGGAGGAATTGTTCTGCCGCTGCCGCTCGACCTGCCCCCCGGTTTCTATCGCGTGCAAGCTTCTTGGATTACAGCAGGCCACGAACACTCCCGCACATTCCAACTGGCGGTCATTGAGCCCTACCCTCACTCCGACTCCCCCTTCGGTCTGAATCATGGACCGACCACCCTGGAAGCCTGCCGGCAGATCAAGCTGGCGGGTGTCACGTGGGTGCGCGATTGGGCCGTGAATTGGGAGTGGGCGGAACCGGAGCCTGGCAAGCTCTCCTTCGCTCCAATCGATCCCCACATCAATCGCCTCAAGGCAGCCGGCATGAACGTCTTGAGCCTGCTCCCTGCCAACCCCTCGACGAGTTGGGCTTCGGAGGCGCCAGACTCCGTGCCCAACCGGGCCTGGTACCGGCTGGCCTACGCCCCCAAGGATCCCCAGCTCCTGTTTGATTTTGTCGGGAAAGCGGCGGCTCACTACAAAGGCTCGGTCGCCCACTGGGAATTCCTCAACGAACCGCTCTGGGTGCCCGATTTCTGCCTGCCCGCAAAAGGCGGCTACACCGTCGAAACCTACATTGAGCTGCTCAAGGGGGCCGCTGCGGCCATCCGCTTGGCCGATCCCGGTGCGAAGATCGTTGGCGGCCTGGCCATCCAGTCGGAGATCGTCTTGGGGGACGAGTTCATCAAGGCGGGCGGTCTCGATTGCGTCGATATTTTCAACCTCCATCCCTACGCGGGCACGCGGATCCCGGAAACCTTCATCCGCGACATGGAACGCATCCGGCGGGTGATGGACGACTACGGCGTGCGAAAACCGATCTGGGCGACGGAGGCTGCCTACTACGGCATCGATGACTACCCCTATCTCCCCTGGCAGCCGCCGGTGCACCATTTCGCGGCCAACCGGCTGCTGAAAAATGAGCAACAGGCGGGCGATTACATCGTCCGCTTCTCGACCATCATGCTCGCCTACGGCGTGGAAAAGATTTTCTGGCACGAACCCGTTGTCGACGATGCCAACAAGGGAATCACCGATATCGAAAACCTCTTCATCGGCCCCGGCGGGCTGCCGCGCAAACCCTACGTGGCCATCGCGGCCCTGGCCAACGTGCTCGGCCCCACGCCGGTGCCCGGCGGCCAATGGCACGCGGCCAAGGAGATGTCGGAGCAGTCCACGGCCAATGTGCATGGCTATTCCTTTGACTGCGGCGACCATGCCGTGCTGATCGCCTGGGCGACCGGCACGGAAGGAGCGGAAGGGGCGAAAGCAGCAGAAGCCTGGGCCCTGACAAGGCCCGCGCAGACACATGCCCAGAACATTGCCGGAGCTGCGATTCAAGACCGCACTGTCGCGCTTTCTGAGTCCCCTGTGTTCATCACCAGCAAAACGCACTCGGCCGCGGAACTCACTCGGCAGTGTGGT
>Ga0114967_10004861_pt1 | contig 10743 bp, 7 predicted proteins | sample M_130628_MF_Meta_FD_92639 | JGI IMG/M metagenome (GOLD analysis project Ga0114967, IMG submission 92639) | Freshwater microbial communities from Lake Montjoie, Canada to study carbon cycling - M_130628_MF_MetaG | ecosystem: Environmental > Aquatic > Freshwater > Lake | place: Lake Montjoie... | reverse complement strand
GCTACAAGAAGTGATGATCAACAATCAGGTAAAAAAGGAGGTGACTTTGGTTATTTCAATTATGAAATGATGAGTGGTCAATTGCCAGACATTGCAAAATTTGCATACGATGGTAAAACCGGTGATATGAAAGTGATTAAAACAAATTATGGTTTTCACTTAGTAAAAATTACAGATCAAAAAGATTTCAAACCAGCAGCACAAGTAGCTATTTTAAGTAAAACTTTGCAAGCAGGTGAAGCAACAAGATCGGTAGCCTTTGCAAAAGCAAATGAGTTTTCTTCAAAAGCAAAAGATGCTAAATCGTTTGATGCTACTGCAAAAGCAATGGGTAAAGACAAACGTGTAGCTGATAACATTACCAAAATCCAACAAACTATTCAAGGTTTAGGAAGCGCAAGAGATTTAACTCGTTGGGCATTTGATAATAAAATTGGTGCTGTTTCTCCTATCTATACTTTAGATGATAAATGTGTAGTAGCTGTATTAAACAGTCGTTTAGAAAAAGGTTCAATGCCTACTATCGCTGCAGTACGTCCTCAAATTGAGAACATGTTGAAGAAAGAAAAGAAAGGTAAATTAATTGCCGATAAATATAAAGGACAAGCTTTAGCTGCAATCGCAACTGCTGCTGCAACAACAGTTAAAACAGCGGATACGGTTCTTTTGTTAGGAGGAGGAAATCAAGAAATTGGTATGGAACCAAAAGTAATTGGTGCTTCATTTAATAAAGCAAACGTAAACAAAGTGTCTACAGGAATTCCTGGTGAACAAGGTGTATTCTTTATTACAGTTAAAAACTTGGTAGAAGGTACGAAAGCACAAGGACCTACAAACCCTATGCAAGCAAGACAAATGGAAATGCAAATTTCACAACAAGCGCCTCAATTCATTCAATATATTTTGAAAAAGAAAGCGAAAATTGAAGACAATCGCTCTAACTTTTTTTAATAAAAGATAAGCTTTAATGCCATCTTTATTTCTTATGAAATTTAGGTGGTATTATTTCGAAACAATAAAACGTTTCAAACAAAATGATTTTTAAAAAACTAGGTTGACGAAAGTCAGCCTTTTTTTATGCTCGCCTGATATTGAAAGGAGGGTTTTGTTTATCTTTGTTTTTTATGAAAGAGATAGCCCTTGTATTTGTTGGTGGAGGTTTAGGCAGTGCCCTTCGTTTTGGTGTAGGTAAATTATTTATTTCTTCGTTGAATAAATTTCCTACCGCTACTTTTTTAGTCAATATGATTGGTTGTTTATTGATTGGTTTATTCGTAGCCTATTTTTCAAAGTCTGAAAACAGCTTTTATAAACTTTTATTCGTTACTGGTTTTTGTGGAGGTTTCACAACGTTTTCTACTTTTAGCAATGAATCCATTTTCTTGCTCAAAAACAATCAATTCACATTGGCTGTTATATATATTCTTTCTAGTTTGATTGTAGGTTTGTTAGCCACTTTTCTTGGTTATTTTTTAATGAATAAATTTTTATAAAAATGAGTAAAAATCATCCATGGCACGATATTTCTTTTGGAGATGAATCGCCTCAAATTGTACAAGCCATTATTGAAATTTCCAGAGGCAGTAAAGCGAAATATGAAGTGGATAAAGAAAGTGGTTTATTGAAATTAGATAGAGTGTTGCATGCTGCATTTTATTATCCAATCAATTATGGATTTATCCCTAAAACGTTTGCCGGTGATAACGATCCTTTGGATATTTTAGTTTTATCACAAATAGATTTTGAACCCTTGAGCATTGTTACCGCAAAAGTAATTGGTGTTATGCGAATGATAGACAAAGGTATTGATGATAAAATTATTGCGGTTTGCCAAAATGATATCAGTGTGAGTCATATAAACTCGTTGGAAGAATTGCCTCCTCATTTAATGAGCGAAATAAAGCATTTTTTTGAGCAATATAAGAAGCTAGAACAGACGACAGTGAAGGTTGATGAGTTTTATGGCAAGGAGAAGGCTTATGAAATTATTAATCAAAGCATTTTAGACTATAAAAATAAGTTTAAATAATTGATTTTCAGTTTTTTATTTATTACTTAAAATTTAATAATACTCTTTTTAACTCTTTCTTATTTCTTCTTTTTAAGTAAACGCTTACTCTTTTCTTTGGTTGTTTTTAGGTTTTCTATATTCTGAGTATTTCGTTTTTTCTCTAATTCTTCGTTTTTTTCCAATATTTTTTTAACATACGCCTTTCTATTATCTTCATTATTAATTAAATAATTGAAATATTTATTCTGCTTTTCATAGACCTTTTTCATGGCAGCGATTGCAGGTTTGTTCGTTTTTATATAATTGATTTGACTTAAATTGTTGTTGATGAAACCATATTTTGCTTGTTGATTTAATAGCAATGATTCATTGTACAATTCTTCTAGCTTAATGGATGTGTTATTTAATTTTTTATGTGTTTCATAATCTTTCACATTGTCATCTGTCCAATTTAATACTGTAGAATAATTTTTCTTTGTTTTATCATATTCTGATAATATCGTTTCATAATTTTTGAAATATTGTTTTTGCAAGCTGTCTACTATTTCTGTTTTATAATAATACAATATAGACCGAAGATTTTTAACACTGTCGTCAAAACTATCTTGTTTTCTACTTCTTGCGAGTGCTTCTTTCCTAAATGAGCTGTCTGTTTTAAGTATATATATTCTTAAATTTTCCAATACTGTTTGTTGTTCCTCTTGTAGGTTCATAATGTTTGATTTGGAAGTATTGATAAGATTGGTATAGTATTCGATTCTTATTTTTCGATTGGCAATGCTGTCTTTTAGTTTTACAACTTCCAATGCATTTTCCTTTTTCTCTGGTTTTTGGGTTTTAATAGCATTCCATTTAGATACAGTTACGGCTCTTTTAGCTTTTGTTTCAGTAGCGAGTGTACTTAATTTTTTATTTCCAGCAATTAAATTACTTTTTGCTTCGGCTATAAATTTAGTATTGATGGTGGTAAATTGTTGTTTGTATTTAATTACATCTGTTCTTTTTTCGTTGTTTACCTGTTGCAATTCATTGTATTCTTTTCCAATTTCAAGCTTTTGTTTCATTAAATAGTCTTTACAAGTGCCTATTTCTTGATTTCCTTTTTTGATTGCATCCTCTTTTTCTTTCTTTTCTAAATCAACATTTTTCAATTTTTTATATTCAATATTCGCTAGAGATAGGTGTTTTTTAGCTTTCATTTCAGTATAACGTGGGTTATATTCAAACGTTCTATCGGCACATTCTAGTATTTGTTCATCTTTATCCAATGCATTTATCACACTGAGTTCTATTTTGAACTTACTAATTTCACTGTATTTTTCATTGAAGTATCGAATATCCTCTTCTGATTTTTCAAAGATCGACAATGGCATAATGGTATCTGTTAGTTGCCACATTGGATCTACGGGTATTTTACTTAATCTAGCTTCTTCGGGATTTTGGTATAGGAAGTCTGGGTTGTAGTTTGGAACAAACTTTACTTTTGTGGAGGTATATAATTTCTTTTTATTTATTTTTTGCAACTGTTTCTTAAACCAGTTTAAGTCCATTTCGATATTTCCTGCTGCATTGTAAGCATCTACTATTTCCCATTTATTATTCACTAGAATTGCATTCCATGCATGGTTTGGTTTATAGAACCCGGCTCCATTTTCGTATAAATCATTTTTTTCGTACCCTTGAATTACTTGGCATCGAATTCCGATGCTTTCACACATTGCTTTTATTAATACAGCAAAGTCATCTGCATCCCCTTTTTTACTTTTTAAAATATCATTTGGGGTTCTATCATATGCTATTTTTTGTTTATTGTATCTATTCACATCTACTTTAATGTAGTGGCTTACCCAATAAAATATATTTTCTACTCTCTTTTGGTCTTGATCGGCAGCGTTGCAGATGTTTTCGGTCAATACGTTTACTTTTAATCTATATTTTAATGGTAGATAGTGATAGGCAAATGTATCTTTTGATTGAGCACTCAATAGGTTAGCAATTAAGAGCAATGAACATACGATTAGTATAGTTTTCTTCATCTTTCAAATATAAAATTGTTTTTCAAATTGTTTACTATTTTTTTATCAATGTCTTCAGTAAACTTTTGCTAGCCTATCTTTATGTTTCACGTGGAACCCAACCCCTTTCCCAATATTGGCAGATACAATTCCCTGTTCCTATAAAACATAGAATTGTTTCACGTGAAACAAGTTGTATTTTGATAAGCTAAAAAAGGTTTCCCTTAAACCTATCTTCCCATATACACCATTAATATTTGAATGTCGGTAGGATTTACACCACTGATGCGCCCTGCTTGACCTAAAGTGGTTGGTCTTATTTTAAGAAATTTTTGTTTACCTTCAGATGAAAGAGATTTAACAGATTCATAATCAAAGTTGTCGGGTATTTTTAATTCCTCTAAAGCTTGTGCTTTAATTACGAGTTCCTTTTCTTTCTCAATATAAGATTCATACTTTAAATATATTTCAACCTGTTCAATTGTTTCACGTGGAACCTCTTTGATTAAATTAGCCAATTCGCTGGAATATTCAGCCATGCCATTTAAGGTAACTTGTGGTCGCAATAATATTTTTAATGAATTTACTTTCTCTGCTAGTTGAGCGGTGTCAATTGCATCAAAGTAAGGTTTTATTTGATCGGGCTCAAAAGAGATTAATTTAAGTTCCCGAATAATTTCATCTACCTTTTCTTGTTTTTGTTTTACTTGTATCATTCGTTCTTCAGAGGCTAAACCAATTTGGTAGCTGCGAGGCGTTAGTCGCAAATCTGCGTTATCCTGACGAAGCAAGGTTCTATATTCGGCTCTTGACGTAAACATTCTGTAGGGTTCATCGGTTCCTTTGTTGATTAAATCATCAATTAAAACCCCAATATACGCTTCACTTCTACTTAATGTAAACGGTTCTTTATTGTGTACATTTTGATGTGCATTGATACCAGCCATTAATCCTTGACAAGCAGCTTCTTCATAACCGGTAGTGCCGTTTATTTGTCCAGCAAAAAATAAATTTTTAATCAACTTTGTCTCCAATGTATATGTTAATTGGGTAGGTGGGAAATAATCATATTCAATGGCATAACCTGGTCGAAACATTTTTACATTCTCTAAACCGGGTATTAAATGCAAGGCTTTATATTGTACATCTTCAGGTAAAGAAGTAGAAAAACCATTTAAATATATCTCGTTTGTATTCCAACCTTCTGGCTCTACAAATAATTGATGGCGATCTCTATCTGCAAACCGACCTATTTTGTCTTCAATGCTTGGACAATATCTTGGTCCTGTACCTTGTATTCGTCCTTGAAACATAGGAGACTTCCCAAAACCTGTTTTTAATATTTCATGCACAGCTTCATTGGTATAGGTAACATGACAAACCCGTTGAGTTGTTGGTTTATCGGTTTTTAAATATGAAAAACCTACCACGTCTTCATCTCCACCTTGAATTTCCATTTTAGAATAATCAATGCTTCTTCCATCTAAACGGGGAGGAGTTCCGGTTTTTAATCTATCTGATTCGAACCCTAATGACATTAATTGTTCAGTTATTCCCGTAGCTTTATTCTCACCTATTCGACCACCTCCAAAGTTTTTTTCGCCAATATGAATCACTCCATTTAAAAATGTACCATTGGTAAGTACCACTGATTTGGCTTTTATTTCGATATCTAAATTGGTTTTTACACCTACTACTGCTCCGTTTTCAATCAATAATCCAGTTACTGAATCTTGCCAGATATCTAAATTTTCTGTATTTTCTAATAATTCACGCCATGTAGCAGCAAATAAATGTCGATCGTTTTGTGTACGCGGACTCCACATGGCTGGCCCTTTTGATTTGTTGAGCATTCTAAACTGCAACATTGATTTGTCGGAAACAATGCCAGAAAAACCACCCAAAGCATCAATTTCTCGAACAATTTGCCCTTTTGCAATTCCTCCCATTGCTGGGTTGCAACTCATTTGTGCAATGGTTTGCATATTCATGGTAATCATCAAGGTTTTAGAACCTAAATTGGCAGCAGCAGCAGCGGCTTCACAACCCGCATGGCCAGCACCTACTACTATTACATCGTATATTGGAAACATAAGTGCAAATATACTTGTAACTTATGGCTTGTGGGGTTGTGAGCCTGTTATTTTTTTCAATATTCTATTGCGAATTGCTTACTTAATTTGATCAATGATTCTTTGTTATATTCTTCATATTGTTCTAAAGAGTATTATGTATAAACACATTAAATTTTTTTTAATATAAAATAGGGATAGTAAAAGAAAAAACAAACTAAAAAATGATTAAAAAAGGGGATGTACAATTAATACGATAATGGTTTGTACAAGTAAAAAAGATTTAAAGAAACCAATGTAAATTTATTTTCTATTTTTTTTAACACCAAGCGAAGGTCACTAATAAATGAAATAGGTATTAATAAGAAATACTTATTTTATGAATACTAAATTATTATTAGGCTCCATCGCCTGTCTATTTTTCTTTGCTTGTAGCCAAGAAAATCAAGACTTTGACAAAGCAGCACCATCAGAAATTTCAAATGAATCGTTCAATTTAGAATCGAATAACGACTCAAGCAGAATGGTTATAAAAACTGCAGAAATTAAACTCAATGTAAAAAATATAGAAGAAGATATCCAACAGTTTCAGCAGAAAGTAAATGCATTAAATGGGCATGTTTTTCATTACGAAATAAATAATAATCGTTTGTTAGAGAATGAGTTTCAACAAAGTTTGGATTCAAGCTATCAAATATATAAAATAGAACCAATTGGTTTTATGAAAGTAAAAGTACCTGTGTCTCAAACCGATGAGTTTGTAAATTATGTGCTTTCTAAAAATGGGGTGATAGAACATTTTAGTTTAAATGAAGAAGATGTTACTGAAGATTTGCAAGAGAAAAAAGAACTCATAGAGGTAGAATCAAAAACAGCCTCCAATAAGAATAATAAAAACAACAAAGAAGAAAAAATAATTCGTAAAACGGACTTTAAAAAATTAGATTACAAAACCAATTTCATATGGTTTGATATTGCACTCAATGGCGAGTCATTTATAGATAAAAAAATTGTTGCCAGCAGCAAAAACTACAGAACGCCTTTTTATGTGAGTACTCTAAAAGCATTGGACAGTGGTTGGTATCTATTTTCACAATTATTGGTTGGCTTGCTGCATTTGTGGCCATTTATTTTGCTGGGTTTGTTGGTACTGCTTGTCATAAAAAAAAGAAAAACAAATTTCAATAAAGAATAAAAATACAAGGTTATTTATTTGTGTACTCCAAAGCCTAATTCACAGAGTATATTCATCTTTTAAAAAATACTGGTAGGTTTATTGTATAAAAAATGAGATGCTTTTGATAGGATAAAATAAGATAACACGCTCTATTGAAAATGTGCATATATATTTGCTGATAATTAATAATATTTAATGCCCAAAAAAGTAACGGTTTCTATATTAATGTCGGTTTATAATGTAGAATTTCATTATATCAAAAGAGCCATAGATTCTGTGTTGAATCAAACTTTTCAAAATTTTGAATTGATTATTATTGATGATGGAAGTGATAATAAATCGCAAACAGAACTGGTAGGATATGCTCAGAAATTTGAAGAAAAAATTACGTACATCCGTCATTTTAACAGAGGCCAATCTAAATCCATTAATCGAGGTGTTTTAAATAGCACCGCTCAATATATTACGATCTTAGATGCCGATGATGAATATAAACCGAATCATTTAGCCGCTTGTTTAGAAGCTATTACAGACTTTGACCTCATCGCCTCTACCACCGAAACCGTAGTAGATCATGAAGAAGATTATTATGTAACCGATATGGAAAATAATCAGCTTTGTATTCATGTTGATGATTGCATTTTGTTTGCTACTTTATTTGGTAAAAAAGAAGTTTTTATGAACATCCCTTTTCATGAAAAATATGCTGCAGACAGTCATTTTTACGAAGCAGCTTCTAAAATATATAAGGTAAAAAAAGTAAATTTGAGAACCTATATTTATTACAGAAATATGCCCAATAGCATTTGTTCTGTAATTAAAAAGCAACATTTTGTGGAGCTAAAAGAATCTACTTTATAATGTCTGTTCAAAAAAAAGATGTGGTGCTTGCTTGTCATATTACAGGAGTGTATGATGTAAATAGAAAGGAGGTATTACAGGATGATGATTACTCCATTATTAAACCATGGGCAGATTCATTAATAGAGCATAAAATAAATGGAATTGTTTTTCATAATCATTTTTCAAATGCAACCTGCAAGCAATACAGCAATGAGTTTATTTCTTTTCAAAAAATAGAATATGATAATCGATTTAATCCAAATGTTTTCAGATATCTTGTTTACAATGATTATTTAAATAAACACCAGGACGAAATTAAATCCCTTTTTTTAACAGATGTGTCGGATGTGGTTATGCTTAAAAATCCTTTTGACGATTTGTTATTTAAAAATCATCCACAACATCTATTTTGTGGCGACGAACCCAAAATACTAGCCAATGATTGGATGCAAAATCATTGTACCCATTTAAGAAATAACCTGTTGAATTTTGAGCAGTTTGAAAAAACACACAGCCAATCTGTTTTATTAAATTGTGGTATTATTGGTGGAGAAATATCCGTTATGAAACCTTTTATAGAAAAATTAAGTCAATTGCATCGACAATACAATGTCAATAATCCAACGGCGTACACCGGAGATATGGGCGGTTTTAATTACATTGCCCGAACATATTTCAATGATCACATCATCCATGGCAAACCAGTAAATACTGTTTTTAAAGCATATGAAAACCATCGAACAGATTGTTGGTTTAAACACAAATAAAAATAATCCGAAGTTTTGAGCTTCGGATTTTTGTTTTAATAAATTCTATAATGATGAAGAAAGTAAATGACCGTATTATAAAAAAACAAATGGGCATAATTTTTAAAAACTATTCCTTTCAAAATTTGTAATTTCGCTTATCATGGCAAAAGCAAAAGATTCGGTTTCACCTTTAATGCAACAGCACAATGCGATCAAGGCAAAATATCCTGATGCAGTTTTGCTTTTTAGGGTAGGCGATTTTTATGAAACCTTCGGACAAGATGCCATTATTGCTTCGCAAGTGTTGGGCATTACGCTCACTAAACGCAATAATGGTCAGGCAAATTCGCATGAGTTGGCCGGTTTTCCTCACCACAGCATGGATACGTATTTGCACAAATTAGTGAAAGCAGGCTATCGTGTAGCAGTGTGTGATCAATTGGAAGATCCAAAATTGGCTAAGGGAATAGTGAAACGAGGGGTCACAGAATTGGTAACGCCAGGAACCGCAACCAATGATAAATTATTGGATAATAATTTCAATAATTTTTTAGCATCGGTTTATATCCATGAAGAAAATCATGGAATAGCTTTTGTAGATATTTCGACCGGAGAGTTTTTTTGCACCGAAGGAAATACAGAATACATTGATAAATTATTGCAAAGTTTTAGACCGAGTGAAGTCATTTTTCAAAAGCATAAAAACAAATTTTTTCAAGAACATTTTGGCAATAAATATTATACGTACCAATTAGACGAATGGATTTATAGTGAGCAATATAGCAATGATGTTTTATTGCAACATTTTCAAACGATTTCATTAAAAGGTTTTGGTATTACAGATATTCCTTTGGCTGTAATTGCCGCTGGAGCAATCATTCATTATTTGAAAGATACCGAACATCAACAACTCAACCATATTACATCGATTGCTCGAATTACTAGAAATGATTTTTTGTGGATGGATAGATTCACGATCCAGAATTTGGAATTGTTGGATAGCAATCGTGAAAACGGAAATACTTTATTGAAAGTGTTAGACAATACGGTTTCGCCAATGGGTTCTCGAATGATCAAACGTTGGTTGTTATTTCCTTTGCAAGAAGAACAAAAAATAAATCAACGATTAAACACTGTTGAATATTTTATAAAAGAACAAGATACTGCGAAACAACTCACGCAGCTTATTAAACAAGTAGGTGATATGGAACGCATGGTGGCAAAACTACCGTTGAAGAAAATTTCGCCACGAGAGGTATTGCAATTATCTAAAGGCCTGACCTGTGTAGAAGACATAAAAAAAATTATTGCAACAACTACCGATGAATGGACGAAACGCATTGCAGAACAATTAAATCCTTGTCACTCCATCAAAGAAAAAATTCAACAAACAATTATTGAAAACCCTCCAGCATTGGCAAATAAAGGAGGGTTAATTCAAGAAGGAATTTTAGAAGAGTTGGATGAATTGCGAAAAATTGCATTTAATGGAAAAGAATATTTATTGCAAATTCAACAGCGTGAAAGTGAAATAACAGGCATTCCATCATTGAAGATTTCGTATAATAATGTGTTTGGATATTATTTGGAAGTAACCAATACACATAAAAGCAAAGTGCCCGAAACTTGGATTCGTAAACAAACGTTGGCAAATGCTGAACGATATATTACGCCAGAACTAAAAGAATACGAGCAAAAAATAATGGGCGCCGAAGAAAAAATTTTGGCACTTGAAATGAAATTGTATGATTCGTTATTGCAAGATTTACAAGAATATATTGCTCCTATTCAACTCAATGCGAATTGGATTGCACAGTTAGATTGCATTTTATGTTTTGCCAATAATGCCATTCAGTTTAAATATAGAAGACCGAAT
>Ga0114967_10004858_pt1 | contig 10746 bp, 7 predicted proteins | sample M_130628_MF_Meta_FD_92639 | JGI IMG/M metagenome (GOLD analysis project Ga0114967, IMG submission 92639) | Freshwater microbial communities from Lake Montjoie, Canada to study carbon cycling - M_130628_MF_MetaG | ecosystem: Environmental > Aquatic > Freshwater > Lake | place: Lake Montjoie... | reverse complement strand
GTCTCGACCATGCCAGTCGAGATCAACCAGAGCACCATCACGAACAATGACGCAACCGAGAAGGGCGGCGGTGTGTGGCTGTACTTCTACTCAATGGATGTCTCTGGAACGATCATCTCAGGCAACACCAGCGGCACCGCGGGACTCGAGGATGTCTCGACGCTCTATGTGGACGCCATCAACTCGGATCATTCGCTGCTGGGAATCGTTGGGGTGGTCTCCGGCTTTACGCCTACTCCCGTGACCGATCTCGGCGGCACGATTCGTTCATCGACGCCTGGTCTGTTGGCATTGGCCGACAACGGTGGTCCCACCAAGACGATGGCGCTTGATCCGACGTCCATTGCGATCGATGCGGGGCCGGATCCGGTGGCGACGTTCACCGGCAACGGTTTCGATCAGCGCGGGGACGGATTCGATCGCGTCTCGAACGGCACGGTTGATATCGGCGCATTCGAGTTGCAGGCGGATCCGCCGCCGACCTCGTCCACTTCAACGAGCACTACAGCTCCTCCGGCCAGCACCACGACGTTGGCAACCGACCCAACCACCACGGTTGGCGACGACCCGATGGCTCCGGCCTTTACCGGCTGATCATCAAGCTCCTGAGAATCGATTCGGGCCTCGACTTCGGTCGGGGCCCGTTCTCGTCGAACTTTGGGCCTGGTAACCGCCCGATAACGGTCCGTGACATATGGCCGCATCGGAGCGAACCTAAGGGGCGCTTGGGATCGCTCCTTCAAATATGTCAGTTTCATGACGAATGGGTTGCAGTTTGTAATAGGACCATGTGAGACTTGTCCCCTCATGTCGACCCCCCGCCGACCGTTTCGTTCCGTTGTCCGATTGCGCACGCTGGCCGTGATGCTTGGGCTTGCCGTTCTTGCCGGCCTTGTCGTGCAGCCCGTGGGCGCCGATCAGCTTTCCGACAAACGAGCCGAAGCGGCCAAGATCGCTGCCCGTCTGAACCAACTCGACGGGGCCATGATGGAGGTCAATGCTCGCTTCGAGGCTGCCAACTTCAAGCTTCATCAGGCCGAGGCCGCGGTGGCCGAAGCGAAGCGCATGGCCACCATCACGAAAGCCGAGATGGACAAGCGGGCCGGCGAACTGCGCGGGTATGCCGTCAAGGCCTACAAGGGCGGTACCGAAGGTGCGGCGGCCGACGCGTTGCTCACCGACGACGCGTCGAGTGGGGCCATTTCCACGACCTACATGGCCTCGTTGTCAGGCAATCGCCAGGACTATGTCGATGCGCTGAACGCAGCTCGTAACAAGGCCGAAGAAGATGCGACACGCCTCGCTGGGGCCGAAGCCGAGGCCAAGTCCAGTGCCGACGAGATCGAAGCTGCTAGGAGTCAGGCTAAAGCACAGCGCGATGAACAGGCCGCATTAAACGCCAAGGCCCAGGGTGAAGTTGCCGAACTTGTTCGTAAAGAGCAAGCAGCAATTGCGGCCGCTGCAGCAGCGGCCGCCGCCGCTCGGCGCGACACAAATGTCGGCACCACAAATTTTGGTGGCTCAAGTCAAGTCCCGATCAACGTGCCCCCCGCCAATGGTTCAGTTGCCAACGCCGCGATCCGTGCTGGTCTGACCAAAATCGGCAGCGCCTATGTGTGGGCGGCCTCTGGTCCGAGTGCGTTCGACTGTTCAGGGTTCACGCAGTGGGCCTTCGCCCAAGCGGGCGTCAGCCTTCCTCATTACAGCGGCGCGCAATATGCCATGACCACCCGTATCTCGGCCTCGCAACTTCAGCCCGGCGATCTCGTGTTTTGGGGTGGTGGTGGCTCTGCCCACTTGGCTATTTATATGGGCAGTAATCAGATTCTCCATGCGTTCGGATCTTCGGTGGCGGTAACGGAACTCAACGGCTGGTGGATGACCCCATCGGGCTACGGCCGACTCAATCTCTGAGCCTGAGCACAATTGATGGGTACGGTTGAGATCCGTGCCTGTCCTGACCGAAACCTCTGAATATGTCGATGCGCCTGAAGAGGCTGCATCGATGTTTTCGTTGTGGTGCGAGCGACTGGCCTACGCGCTGCTGGTCGTGGTCGTGGTTGTGTTCGCGTGGAAGGCGGCGACGCTCAATTGGAAGGCCGCTGGCGATCTTTCGGTAATCCGCTTGCGGGCGCTTGATGTTGGAACCTCGAACACACCTTTGGTGGGCGCGTATTCGCGATTCCAGTGGAATCATCCCGGGCCTTCGCTGTCGTTCTCGTTCGCTCCATGGGTCCGCTTGTTCGGCACGTCAGGCGTAGGCATTCTCGTCGGTGCGTTTGTCACCAATTTTGCGGCTATCGCGGGCGCCGCGTGGGTCGCTCGTCGCGCTTCAAACGTGTTGTTCTTTCTCACGGCGATCTGCCTCGCCGCCTTCGTCTTGTTGGAACAATCAGGCGAGTTGTTTAACCCGTGGAATCCCTACGTCATTTTGTTGCCGCTTTTCGCTGCTCTCATCTCGGCGTGGGCGACGGCACGTGGTGATCGAGTTGCTGCAGTCGTCCTCGTCGTTGCCGCCAGTTTTGCGATTCAAGGACATGTCGGAGCCGCGCCGCTCGGCGGGCTCGCATTGGTGGTTGGTGCTGCGGGGCTTCTCTACACAATTGTTCGTTCGGTAGGCGACGAGCGACGAACCCACGTCAAGACTTTGCTCATCGCTCTCGCAGCGTTGTCTGTTTGTTGGCTCCCGCCCCTTATTGACCAGTTCTTCGGAACCGGAAATTTGGGTCGTCTCGTGAAGTTTCAGTTCAATGGCACTGAGCCATCGGCTGGTTTTCGTTTTGCTTTCGATCAAGTGACTCGATTGCTGACCTTTCCACCAGGACGTGAAGTCGGGTTCCTTGGTGCGGTTGGCCAAGGACCTGTGGTTCCGTGGATGGCGATTGTTCTCGTTGCCAGCACGCTTGTTGCCTGGAGGAAGGGCTGGCATGCGCAATTGCAGTTAACGCTGTTGGCATGGCTGTCGATTGCCGTGACGGGACTTTCGATTTCAAGCATCAGGGGAATCCCGTATGCGTACTTGTTCCGTTGGTCCTGGGCGATGGTGCTCGTTGTTTGGATCACGTGTGCGTGGGCACTCATCTCGCTGTTGATGGAATTCGCGCTGGTGCGTAAATGGTTCGTTGCAGCTGGATCGCTTGCGCTAGCGACACTGCTCATCGCCGTGCTTGTCTTCGGCGTGAGCTTTCGCGCAGTGCAAGGTTGGGATGCACAGTTGCGTTTGTACGAGCCGTTGATACAGCCCACGCTGGATGTGCTGCATGACGCGCCGAAACCAGTGATGATCGTGACCTACCTAGGTTTGGCCGATGGCACGGTGGCCAACGAATTAATGGCTCGCAGCGACGAGCTCGGGCTCGATCTTCGTCGTACCCCTAACCTAAAGTTCATCTTTGGCTCAGCTCGATCGGTTGATCCGGCGAATGCGAAGAGTGAACTTGTGTTGGTGACAAAAGCGGAGTTTGAGCAGTACCGAAATGATCCACGCTTCACGCTGATCGCGCATTTCGATCCGCTGACTGCCGACGAGCGTGTGGAGTACAACGCGTTACGTGAGCGCTATCAGGGCCGTGAAGGCGACACGACTCCCGATCCCGATCTGCAGCGCTATCGACAGTTGGCAGAAAACCCGGAGGAGATTTGGGTGTACTACGCCGAGACTCCACCGGTTGTCACTCCCTGATGGTCGCCCTCGGTTCCCAACTGACGCAGTTCAGTGCGTCGACCGCTGTCATTGATGGCGACGGTGCGCAGTCCTATTTCGATCTCGACCGTGCTGCGAACGCAGTTGCCGCGGCACTCATCCACGCAGGTGTGACACCGGGTGCCGTTGTCGCCACCGTGTGTCCGGCGGGCCGATGGTGGTTGGCTGGATCGTTCGGCGTGTGGCGCTCTGGTGGTGTGCTGTTGCCGCTCGAAGCCTCGCATCCTCCTGCCGATCTTCGTCACCCCATCACGGACTCTGCCGTCACCCATGTGCTGTGTGCGCCGGAAACAATGGGTCTCGCGCAGGAACTCGCTGCGTTTACCGATGCAGTGGTCATCGACGTTCGTGAAGCGGTTGCACTGTCGCTCGTCGCTGAGCTTCCATCAGTCCTTTCAGATACTGATGCGATGATCATCTACACCAGCGGCACCACTGGCCTTCCGAAAGGCGTGGTGCACACGCATCGTTCGCTCGCCGCGCAGTGTGCCGCAATGGTCGAGTCGTGGAGATGGAGCGCAACCGATCGCATCGTTTGCGTGCTCCCGCTTCATCACGTGCATGGCCTTGTGAATGTCACGTTCACGCCGCTCACAATTGGCGCCAAGATCGAAACTCCCGGCGGCTTCGATGCGCTCGCGACGTGGGAACGACTCGCTTCTGGCGAGGTCACGGTGTTCATGGCCGTTCCCACTGTCTATTCCCGTCTTGTTCGGGCCTGGCTCGATGCCGATGACGAAACCAAGGCGCGTTGGTCGGCCGGTGCTGCGTCATTGCGCTTGATGGTCTCGGGTTCGGCGGCGTTGCCAGTGTCGACGCTTGAGCAATGGCAAGAGATCAGCGGGCATGTTCTGCTCGAGCGTTACGGCATGACCGAACTTGGAATGGCACTCGGAAACACCCTCGATCGACGCGTGCCGGGTCACGTCGGTTGGCCGTTCCCAGGCGTCGAGGTTCGAATTGTGAATGAGTCTGGAACTGCTGTTGCTGACGGTGAGAGCGGGGAACTTCTCGTTCGAGGTGACCAAGTGTTCAATCGCTATTTGAATCGTCCCGATGCAACCGCTGAATCATTTGTCGACGGGTGGTTCCGCACCGGAGACGTTGCCCAACTCACACCCGATGGCTACCGCCTGCTTGGGCGCGCGTCGGTGGACATCATTAAGACGGGGGGCGAAAAGGTCTCCGCTCTCGATATCGAAGAAGTGTTCCGCACGCACCCAGCTGTGGTCGATTGTGCCGTTGTCGGGTTGCCCGACGACGACTGGGGCGAGCGCGTTGCCATGGCATGGGTCGCCGATGACGCAGAGCGTCCCACCGATGCCGATTTTCGCTCGTGGGGTAAGGAACGGTTGGCACCAGCCAAGGTTCCATTCCGTTACGTCGTGGTCGACGAGTTGCCGCGTAATCCCATGGGCAAGGTCACCAAAGTGGCCATTCGAGAACTGTTTTCCTAGCGAGTTCGGTGAGGTTCACTCTGGGTGGCACGATGTGAGTAAGGCAGCGGTCTGGAAGCTCCGGGCGCTGAGGGGGACACCGTGCTCGAAATTACTGACGTCGATCGCATCCGGACCATCACACTCAACCGGCCCGACGCGCTCAATGCATTCAACGAAGCGCTCTATGACGCAACCACTGATGCCCTTCTCGATGCGGCCGCTGACAACTCCGTTGCGGTCGTCATCATCACAGGAACCGGACGTTCATTCTCTGCCGGCACCGATGTTGTTGAAATGGCCATGCGCAACACCGGCGGGGTCGAAAGTGGTCGTCACGGTTTCCCAGGACTCGTCGACAATCTCGTCGATTTTCCAAAGCCATTGATCTGCGCAGTGAACGGAATGGCACTTGGAATTGGCGCAACAATGCTTGCGCTTTCTGATCTCGTGTTCATGTCTACCGAAGCGCGTGTTCGTTGCCCATTTACCGCGCTTGCCGTAGCCCCAGAAGCGGCAAGTAGCTACACGTTCCCCGCAATGATTGGTCGCCACAACGCAACATGGGCGCTCATGAGTTCCGAATGGTTGTCCGCACAGGAATGTTTGGAAATGGGTATCACTTGGAAAGTGTGCGAGCCCGATGCGCTGATGGAAGAAACCATGAAGCACGCGCGTGTTCTTGCATCGAAATCGATCTCTTCGTTGGTCGAATCAAAAAAGACGATCATGGCGGCGATCAAACCGCAGATCGACGCGGCGCGCGATCGCGAGAATGCAGCCTTTGCATATTTAATGGGACGACCAGCGAATATGGAAGCGATGGTGGCATTGGCCGAACGCCGTCAACCCGACTTCGCAGCGATCGATTTGGTTGATTTTTCGCCGAATTCCTGAAGTTCTGAATTCTTCCCAAATTCTCACCTTCATTTCGGGGGCTCCTTACCTGTGACGTTGATGCTGTGTGTGTCCCCAACGGACGCCCCACACCAACCCCCCAGAGCAATCAAGGAGCCCCACCATGAACAAGAAACTCGTTTCCATCAGCCTCGGAGCCGGCCTCGTTGTCGGATCGGCCGCTGGCCTCATTGCTGTCCCGGCAATCTCCGGTGCCCAGACGACCAACACCACCGCAGCAACCGCGCCCGCCAATCGCCCTGACCCATCAGTGCGCCTCAATGAAACCCTCAAGCCCCTCGTTGACGCCGGCACCATCACCCAGGCCCAGGCCGACGCAGTGGTTGCCGCACTCAAGGAAGCCGGCCCCAAGGGTGCCAAGGGCGGCCCTGGCCTTGACGTGGCCGCTCAGGCCCTCGGCATGACCACCGATGAACTGCACACCGCTCTTGAAGGTGGCCAGACACTCGCTCAGGTTGCGTCTGACAAGGGCGTGAACGTGCAGGTGGTTATCGATGCCCTCGTTGCGTCGGCAACCAACCACATCAATGAGGAAGTCACCTCAGGCGAAATCACCCAAGCCCAGGCTGACCAGAAGCTGGCCGATCTCTCGCAGCGTGTGACCGATCGAGTGAACAACCCCCGTCCCGAAGGTGGTCGCCGTGGCGGTAATGGTCCCAAGGGTGGACCGGCTGGTCAGAGGCCGACCGCTCCGGCAACCAACTGAGTTCCCCGCAACACCCGCTCGTCTCTGACTCCGCCCCCCGAATGAGACGAGCGTGCAAAGAAGGCCCGGCCAATTGGCCGGGCCTTCTTGTTGTTCACGATTGGTGATGAAACCTCGTGCAGTTGCGTTAACCGGTGAATGCAGGAACGAGGGGTTCGTCGGTGCCCGCGGTCGTGGAAGTGGTGGTGGTTGTGGTGGTTGTGGGTGCGTTGGGATCGGGCTGCACTTCGACTGCGCCAATGTCAGAGGTGCCGTTATAAACGCGAACCCACGGAGTGCCGCGTTGGTCAGAGCTATTGCCGGTGAAGGTGGCGACCGGGTTTGGGCCGGCGTCGATCGCCGGTGAGCCCGTAAGAGGTGCCATGGTTTTGGTCAACCCACCATTGTCGGCGAGAGCACCGAGCATCGGGTCGGTGGAAGTGATGTTGTTTGTCCCGTTGGCGGTGATGCGACTATCGACCTCGCCGATCAGTGAGTTCGTTGCGGTGAACGAACCGCTGTCACTGACGTTGCCTGAGTAGAGTCCGAAATCGGCCGCGCCGGCAACAACGGAGGTGTTGCCCGAAACGATTGACCCCGACATCGTTACGACACTTGAAACGTCACAGATAGTGATTCCGCCGCCACCATCACTCAAGTATGTCCCCGCGGCGCTGTTTGCGCTGATGGTCGATTGGTTGATGCTGAGCGATGAATTGGCGCTGATATAGATGCCACCGCCAGCCAACACAGCAGCATTGCCGGCAATGGTCGAGTTGTTGACCGTGGCATCGATCGTGGCTGCAACTCCGTTGTTTGAAAAGAGAAGCAATCCGGCTCCGTTTTTCGCCGTGTTATTCGAAATAGTGCTGTTGTTGATATCAATGATCGCATTGGCGCCGTTAAAGATGGACTGCACCATTATTGCGCCGCCGTTCCTGTCTGCATGGTTGGAATCAAAGGTGGAATCAGTAATTGTCGTGACCGCACCAACATCCGTTCTGATGGCCATGGCTCCTCCATCATCCCCAGCCGAATTCCCAGTCATCACGGAATTGACCATGGTGAAGCTCGATGACAGATGATTCATGTAGAGGGCCCCACCGCTTTCGTCGGAGTGATTATTCGTGAAGGTCGAATCACTGATGGTCACACTGCTTGGGCTATCCCAGATGTGCAGAGCGCCAGCACCGGAATAACCGGTGTTGTTCTCAAAGTTGGAATGAATGATTTCGAGATCCGTGTTGTACCTGGTGTAGAGGGCGCCTCCATAACCACTCGTTGAACCTGAGATTGTCACGTGGTCGAGGGTGAACTTTCCGGCATTGAGCGCCTTAACGCGATTCTTCGTGATCGTGACACCGCTGATGACGGCATCGCCAGTTCCAGTGACGCGGAATGTGTCATAGGAGTAGGGAGCTGCGGTGGTGGTGATGGTGAGCGCTGCAGCGCCCGGGCCGGTGATGCTCACTGCTTGTGTCGTGACCATTCCGTTGGTGAGCGTGATGCTCGAGATGGATGAGTCGAAGTTGATGGTGTCGCCATCGACAGCAAGTGCAGCTGCGTCGCGCAGCGTGCAGTTGCCGGGTGTGATGTCGCTGCAGTTGCCGGCAACAGCGACGCCGTCTGCGTTTGAGTCGACGGTGATGGTCGAAGCGGCACCGGCCGACCCGGCGAATGCGGTGAGCAACGCAGCGGCACTGCCGGCAACCAGAACGCCGGCGCCACCGAGGGCGCTTCCGGTGCGAGCGAGTGATCGGCGTCCTGCTCGGTTCAGCGCAGGAGTGGTGGATTCGGTGGTGTTCATGAGGGCCCTGTTCGGAGGAGTGACGACTTGGTACAACGTCAGAATCCACCAGTCAACCACGGACCGGGGGCTTTGCAACGATCAAAGGCCCGGCTAATCGGCCGGGCCTTTGATGTGTTCGAGTTCAGTTCTGAAACTGCAGTGAGATCAGCCGGTAAACGCTGGTGCGACGGGTTCGTCGGTGCCTGCGGTTGTCGTTGTGGTGGCTGGGGGTTCGGGCTGCACTTCAAACGCTCCGATGTCGACGAGTCCGCCGACGACTCGGGCGAAACCTGCGCCGCGCTGATCAAACTCGTTGCCGGTGAAGGTGGCGACCGGGTTGGGGCCTGCGTTAATTGCTGGTGACCCTGTGAGCAGCGCCATGGTCTTGGTCGAACCGCCATTGTCGGCGAGCGCGCCGAGCATCGGGTTCGTGGAAGTGACGTTGTTCGTGCCGTTCACGGTGATGCGAGAGTCAACCTCGCCGATGATCGAGTTCGTTGCGGTGAACGAACCGGTGTCACTGAGGGTGCTTGAGTAAAGCCCAATGTCACCGGCACCGGCGACAGCCGAGGTGTTGCCCGAAATGATCGTTCCCGACATTGTCACGATCGCGGTGTCGTCGCCGATAGCGATACCGCCACCGCCGTGATTCGGCGTAGTTCCTTCAGCGATATTTGCGCTAATCGTCGACTGGTTGATCGTGAGCGTGGAACCTGCGTTGATGTAGATGCCGGCTCCCCCGTTGGCGGCAGTATTGCCCGCAATGGTCGAGTTGTTGATCGTCGCATCGATACCTTCGTCGTCGAAGTTCAGTCCGGCGCCGCCAATCGCAGAATTGTTCGAAACGGTGGTGTTGCTGACGACGACAGAAAGGTCTTTGCTGAAATCCGCAGCGCCGCCGTACTCGCCAGCCACGTTCGAATCAAGGGTGCAACCAATGATGTTCACGGCGTAGTCGCTGCCCATGTAGAAAAAGACGCCACCGCCACGCCCTGCTGCCGAATTGCCAGATATCACCGAGTCAATGATTGAAACGTTCTTGGCACTAAGGGCGTAGATGGCTCCACCTTCGTATAAGGATTCATTATTCGTGAACGTCGAACCACTGATCGTTGCATCGTTATCGTTGTAGATATAAACGGCGCCGCCGTCTTCCGTAGCGGTGTTGTTCTCGAAGGTCGAATCAATGATCTCAAGCACGCCATCGTTGCCGGCGTAGAGCGCTCCGCCATACCCGCTGCTTGAGCCAGAGATCGTCACGCTATCGAGGGTGAACATGCCGCCATTTAGCGCCTTCACGCGATTCTTCATGATGGTGAGTCCACTGATGACGGCGTCACCGGTGCCGCCAATACGAAAGACGTTGTAGGAGCCGGGAGCGGCGGTGGTGGTGATGGTGAGGGCCGAAGCGCCAGGGCCCACGATGCTCACAGCCTGAGCGACGATCTCGCCACTAGTGAGGGTGATGTTGGCGATCGATGCGTCGAAGGTGATGGTGTCGCCATCGACTGCGGCTGCGGCGGCGTCGCGCAATGTGCAGTTGCCTGGCGTGAGGTCGGTGCAATGCGTTGCATCGAAGATGCCGTCACCGTTTGAGTCAACCGTGATCGTGGTAGCTACCGCGCCAGCCGAACCGGCGAACGCGGTGAGCAGTGCTGCAGCACTACCCGCAACGAGAACGCTTGCGCCACCGAGGGCGCTTCCGGTGCGGGCGAGTGATCGACGGTGTGCTCGGTTCAGCGCGGGAGTGGCGGATTCGGTGGTGTCCATGAGGTCCTATTTAGGGGGAAGAGAGGTTCAACAAACGAAGCCGTTATTTAACCACACCGGTAACACTTCGAAATGAACGAAGGTCCGGTCATCAGACCGGACCTTCGTCATGGAGGCGGCGCCCAGAGTCGAACTGGGGTACGGGCCTTTGCAGGGCCCTGCCTAAGCCACTCGGCCACGCCGCCATGGGAAAATTACTCTAGCCGCCGGCGGGCAACGGCAAATAGGCCTCGACGGGAGCAATGGTGAGACCTTGTAGGGCGCACTGCCACAACAGAGCTCGAATGTTGTCGTAAAGGTCACTGCGAAAATGGGTGAGGATGATGTCACCCGGGTGAAGTTGGTTGCCATGTTGATACTGGATGCGCCCGTCATTCAATGCCACATGCCAATACAACACAGCGTTGATTCCGCAACTACCTGCGGCAGTTTGTGTCGCCCCGTT
>Ga0114967_10004856_pt1 | contig 10750 bp, 10 predicted proteins | sample M_130628_MF_Meta_FD_92639 | JGI IMG/M metagenome (GOLD analysis project Ga0114967, IMG submission 92639) | Freshwater microbial communities from Lake Montjoie, Canada to study carbon cycling - M_130628_MF_MetaG | ecosystem: Environmental > Aquatic > Freshwater > Lake | place: Lake Montjoie... | reverse complement strand
GAAGCCAGCGCAAAAAATCAAAAAAAATAGAATCTGCAGCCGTATTTAAGGGTCGCACATATTTATTTACAAGACGTTCTAGAGAGAACGGGCGAATTTCAATTTGAGGATTTCCAATAATCCAACGTAAATCTTCAGGTAATTCCCAACCTACATCTTCGTTTAACCATAAATCATATTTAGCAGAAGGATGAAAATGTACAAAGCTTCTAAAATGAAGATTTGCTATCGAGGGTAGCGGGCCACCCCAATAACTAAAAAATTGGGTCATGAAAAATATTTTCCTAGCAATTTATTTATATAAGATTAACAAAGGGGTGGCTATCAAAGTGCAGATTAATTCCCCGCCACAATTGACATCACTGCCATCCGCACCGCAATACCAAAAGTTACCTGATTAAGGATCACTGATTGTCGGCCGTCGGCTACTGCTGAATCAATCTCTACGCCACGGTTCATCGGACCCGGGTGCATCACGATAGCATCAGGCTTAGCCAAGGCTAAGCGCGTAGGCGTTAAGCCATACTGCTTGAAGAAAGCATCGCCCTCTGGCACCTGCCCCACTTCCATGCGCTCCTTTTGAATGCGCAAGGTCATAACAACGTCGACACCTTTAAGCCCCTCTTCCATGCTGTGAAATACCCTCACTCCCAGCATATCTAAATCACTTGGTAAAAGACTCTCGGGGCCAATCGCACGAATATCGGTACAACCTAAGGTCCTCAAAGCGCAAATATTAGATTTCGCGACACGGCTATGAACGATGTCGCCAACAATTGCCACCTTGAGAGCGCTGAAATCTTTCTTGAAGTGGCGCATCGTGTACATATCCAGCAAACCTTGGGTTGGATGTTGGTGACTACCATCACCCGCATTCACCACGTGGACGTGTGCAGGTACATGTTGCGCGATTTCAATTGGGGCTCTCGAAACACCATGACGCACAACAAAGATATCAGCCTGCATTGCTACCAAGTTATCAATCGTATCTAAAAGACTCTCACCTTTAGCAGTTGAAGAGGTCGAGATATCCAAGTTAATGACGTCTGCTGATAAACGTTTAGCAGCAATCTCAAAAGTAGTACGAGTACGAGTAGAGTTTTCAAAGAACAGGTTGAAGACACTCTTACCGCGTAGGAGTGGAACTTTTTTCACTTCTCTTGCTGGATCCGTCACACTGACAAACTGCTTTGTAGTATCGAGGATATGGATTATTTGCTCTTTTGGTAAACCTTCTAAGGTCAACAAATGAGTTAACTCACCAGCAGCATTGAATTGATTTACCTGACTGGCCCCTACATCAGTGAAATCACTCATTCTGGACGCTCCTCTAATTGAAATCTGAACTTACCAGCATCATCTTTTTCTAAAATCAAAATTTGACTCTTTGGGATTCTCACTTGCTCTCCCACGAAATCTGCTGAGATCGGTAACTCACGATTCTCACGATCTGCCAAGACCATCAACCCCACTTGAGCTGGTCTACCAAAATCAAATAACTCATTGAGCGCAGCACGAACCGTACGACCAGTGAGCAAAACATCATCAATCAAAATCACGTTTGCCCCATTTACCTCAAAAGGAAGGTGTGTAGACATTGTGCTGGCAGTACGAAGTGCTGTAATACCCTTCTCGGCATAGTCATCTCGATGAAATGCCACGTTGATGACACCAAAGTGAGGCATATTTAAATCGACAGCTAAACGCTCTGCAATCCAAGCCCCGCCCATTGCAAGACCAGCCACCTCAAAAGAATCGCCAGACTTTTTGCGCTGACTCAAAGTCTCTAGTAATTTCAGATAGGACTGCTCTGCATTCATCTCAACGGATCCAATTCTTCTCAAGAAAATACTGCTCCAAAATTAAGGCCGCAGACTCGGCATCCAAATTGTCTCGCATGTCTGGATTTCCCTCTAAAACAGCCGAGGTATAACGCTCATCAACCCACTCCACCGGCAAATGAAAGCGTCCATGCAGCTGATTGCCAAAGCGGCGGGCCCTAGCACTCATTTCATGTTCGGTACCGTCAGGGTGACAAGGTAATCCAACTACCAAACGATTAGGCTGCCACTCCTTCAAAAGCCCCTCAATGAGTTTGAATGCTGCATCGCTAGATGACTCCGAGATGCTTGTAATTGGCTGCCCTAGGCAAGTGAGGGTATTGCCAACGGCAACACCAATACGCCGCGTCCCGAAGTCAAAAGCCATCACCGTCAACTCTTTAGTCGTCCTGATGGTCTCAGGCATGCCCTGCCTCACCAGATAGATGGGATGGATCAAATCCCAAAAGACTCATCGTCCGCTCATAGCGCTGGCTAGAAGGGGTATTAAAAATAATCTCAATCATTTGCTTCTGGGATAAGGGAACATTGATCCAGCCATTGAGGATAATTTCCTTCTCGAGCTGGCCAGCACTCCAGCCCGCATAACCTAATGTCATTAAGAATTTGCTTGGCCCAGACCCTGCTGCCACGGACTCAAGCACATCCTTGGATGTCGTCATGGTCAAGCCACCTGGAACGGCCAAGGAAGAGTTGTAAGTCACTTCTGCGATGGGCTCGTGCAAGACAAAACCACGCTCGATTTGCACTGGACCACCAAAGTAAACTGGTTGATCAGCTAACGGCTCAGCTTCCAGCCTGACCTCAATTTTTTCGAATAAGGCCCCCATATCAAGCTCGGTCGGGCGATTGATCACCAAGCCCATTGCACCCCGTTCGGTATGCTCAAAAAGATAGATGACTGAACCAGCAAAATTGGGATCAACCATCCCAGGCATGGCAATGAGGAATTGGTTTGCCAGATGATCAGCGGAATAAGCAATTGAGGACCCGGCAGCAGAAGCTTGGGAAGTCTGGGTGGGCATTGCAGCTTGACCCACAGGGGCTTTTTTAGCCGTGTTCATGTAGGTTTATTTTACCGAATTCTCTGCTCTAGTTAGATCTTTCCAGTGATCCAGTAGGCTAGAAGACTCATCGTCTCATGCAGGAGGTTATTCCATTGCTTTGTACCCCTCATCAGATCAAAAGACCCCCAATGTAACCGATTTCCCGTTTGGTAATCCACTGGAACGGGAAATACCGCAATCCCTTGTTTTTGGAAAATCTTTACTGATCGGTACATGTGCGATGCCGAAGTAATCAACAACCAAGGCTTGGGGGTTACGTCAGAGTCATTGACGTTCTTAGCCCCCAACTCCAAAATCATCGGCTTCATTAACACAGCATTTTCATAGGTATTGCGAGATTGATTTTCATAATGAGCATTTTTGTCCGGCAAACCCTGTTCGGCAACTAATTGCTTAAAGGCATCTGCCTCAGACATCCCAACAGGAGATATGCGACCAGAAAAGCCGCTAAAGATAAATGGGAGATCGGGGTATTTTCGAATGAATTCAAAAGCTTTGGTGACCCGCTCCGCAGCAGATCCAATAGAGATCTCACCGCGATCCATAGTAATTTCGCCACCCTCGATCGCACCACCCAAAATAATGATTCCAGCAAAGTCAGCCTCCGACATCTGCGCAATTTGAACTTTAGGCACACCATCTTCAAGAGCTCTTAAAAAGACCTCAGAAGTAGGCAACCATCCAACCAGTAATAAGTCTGCCAAAGCCAACAGCAATAATCGTTTGCATAGCTGGGGTTTTCTAAGACTCAGAAACAACCAACCGAGTGCCACACAAATGATTACCCAATTGAGAGGCTCAATACAAAACTGCACAATCTTTGAGAAAACAAAAAATAAAGTATCCATAAATTAGTAATCTATTAATAAGAAGGATATTACTCGCAACCCAAGCGAGTCGGGCTAATTGGCCCTAATATAGGGGCTATGAAAAAAGCTCTTGTTTGGCTTCGCCGAGATTTACGTCTTTATGACAATGCCGCACTTCATCACGCCTTGAAAAATACTGCTCAGGTTTGGCTGGTATTTATCTTTGATACCGAAATTCTGGATCCTTTGAAAGCCGGAGATGTGGATGCAAATAGCCTTACACATGATCGCCGCGTAGACTTTATTTGGCAAGGCCTAAAGCAAATCGACGAGCAATTACGCAAACAAGGTGGAGGACTAATTGTTCAAGTGGGCAAACCTACGGAATGCATTCCGCAAATAGCTAAAGCATTAGGCATCAAGACTGTTTATACCAACCATGACTATGAGCCATCAGCAATCTCTCGCGATATATCTACTGCAAGAGCCCTAAGTGAACTTGGCATTGGTTTTGAGACCTTCAAAGATCAGGTAATTTTCGAAAAGAAAGAAATTCTGACTAACTCGAGTACTGTATTTTCAATCTTTACGCCTTATAAAAACAACTGGCTCAAGACCTTGCAAGAAAAAGATATTGCAGCCTATGACTGCGATCCTAAAAAAGGTCAGTTAGCTACCATCCCCAAATCATTAGAAATGCCTTTTCCATCTCTGGAGTCTATGGGCTTTAGCCCAACAAGAATTGAAACTTATCTCCCGCCAGGGTCCGAGGGTGGCCAGAGTTTCTTGGAAGACTTCCTCCGCCGCATTGATCAATACCAAGTCGGCAGGGATTTCCCCGCCATTAAAGGTGTAAGTTATCTTTCCACGCACTTACGCTTTGGCATGCTCTCGATTAGAGGTTTAGTGCGTGAAGCGCATCGCCGTATGCTAGCTGGGAGTATGGGTGCAACTATTTGGTTAAGTGAACTCATCTGGCGTGATTTTTATTTCATGATTCTTGCTAATCATCCACAACTAGCTGAAGGTGCAGCCTTCAAGCCGGACTATGACAATATTGAATGGGAGAGCGGCACTACAGCTAAAAAGTTATTTAAAGCTTGGTGCGATGGTAAAACTGGTTATCCATTGGTTGATGCAGCTATGCATCAACTCAATCAAAGTGGCTATATGCATAATCGTCTTCGCATGGTAGTTGCAAGCTTTCTAACTAAAGATTTGGGAATAGATTGGCGCTGGGGTGAAATGTATTTCGCAAAACACCTCAACGATTTTGAGTTATCTTCTAATAATGGTGGATGGCAATGGGCCTCCTCTTCAGGATGCGATGCGCAGCCTTACTTCCGCATCTTTAATCCCATCACCCAATCCCAGAAGTTTGATCCCGAAGGAAAATTTATCCGTCGCTACTTGCCTCAACTAGACAAGCTCTCCAAGAAATCAATTCATGCGCCTTGGGAAGCTGGTCATATCGAATTGGAAGCAGCTGGCATTCTTTTGGGACGCGACTATCCCCTGCCCATTGTTAATCATGATGAGGCACGCAAAAAGACCTTAGTGCGCTATAGCGTCGTCAAAAAGGTCAGCCCAGAAACTGCATCCGATTAACTTGTTTAAGAGTCTGACACTTTCCGATTTAAGATAGAGTATGAGCAAGATCTATGCCGTAGGTGATATTCAAGGGTGCGCGCCCTCTTTGAAGGCGCTCATTAAAAAACTACCCGTTCAATCTAAGATGATTTTTTTGGGCGACCTCGTGAATAGAGGCCCTGACTCATTAGGCACCCTACGCTACCTCAAGAAATTACAAGAAGAGAAGCGCATTGAGTGCATTCTTGGAAATCATGATCTCCATTTGCTTGCAGTAGATTCCGGCATCCGAAAAACTAAAGGGCTAGATACCGTACAACCGATTCTAGATGCGCCTGATAGAGCCGATTTAATGAATTGGCTACGCCATAGACCAATGGCTCTGAGTAATGGAAAAGTACTCACCGTTCATGCTGGGGTACTGCCTCAATGGGATCTTCAGCAAACGATTGAATGCGCGCAAGAAGTAGAAAAAGCGCTACGTAAAAAATCCTATAAAGATTTTCTAGTGAATATGTATGGCAATACTCCAAATAAGTGGAGTAACTCCCTCAAGGGCTATGAGCGTTTGCGCGTCATTACTAATGCACTAACCCGTATTCGTTTTTGCACCCCAGCAGGCATGATGGAGTTTGAGAGCAAGGAAGGATTTGAAGATGGTCCGAAGGGCTACATTCCCTGGTTCAAAACACCCAAAAGAAAAACTCAAGATGCCCTGATTTACTTTGGGCACTGGTCAACCCTAGGACTGCTCCAGCATGAGAATGTCATTGGCCTCGATACGGGCTGCGTCTGGGGTGGAAAGCTCACTGCCATGGAGATTCCAGAGTCAGGTAAATCGAGCAAGAGGCTAGAAATCATTCAAGTGGACGGCTATGACCATCCACTCAGAATGTAAGTCTTACTTCTATCCTTAGCTGAGTAATCCTCTTATAACTTCCTAAATGCAGTTTTCGCTGCAGCGATGATTTCTTCCAATACTGCATTGTCATGAGTAATAGAAGTAAATCCAGCTTCATACGCAGATGGTGCTAAATACACCCCTTGATCCAGCATCAAGTGAAAGAATTTCTTAAACGCTTCGATATCGGTTCTAGTTACAGCCTCGAAAGAGGTTGGAATTTCATTGACAAAGTAAAAGCCAAACATCCCTCCAACACTGTCTACCGCAAAAGGTACGCTCGCTTCATCTGCCGCATGCTTAAAGCCAGCCATGAGCTTTTCAGTTTGCCCAGTCAGACACTCGAAGAAACCTTCTCTAGAAATGATCTCCAAGGTCTTTAAGCCTGCAGCCACTGCTACTGGGTTGCCTGACAAGGTACCTGCTTGGTAAACATTACCCAGCGGCGCTAACTTGGACATGATTTCTTTTTTACCACCAAAGGCAGCCATTGGCATGCCGCCACCCATTACCTTGCCAAGACAAGTCAGGTCAGGAGTAATGCCTTGTAGAGATTGAGCGCCACCCAATGCAACTCTAAATCCGGTCATGACCTCGTCGTAAATTAATACACTGCCATGCTGGCTCGTCAACTGACGTAATGTCGATAGAAATTCTGCTGACGGCTTAATCAGATTCATATTGCCGGCAAACGGCTCAATAATCACCGCAGCCACCTGATCACCCTGCTTATTAAATACTTCTTTCAGTGCTGCCACATCGTTATATGGCAATACCAAAGTATGTTTCACTAGATCATGTGGCACACCGCCAGAAGAAGGTGCATTTTGAGCTGAATCTGCAAAGGTCAAGAGGCCAGAGCCTGCTTTCACGAGCAAGCTATCGGCGTGACCGTGATAGCAACCCTCAAACTTAATAATGAGATCACGACCGGTATACCCACGCGCAAGACGGAGAGCGCTCATGGTGGCTTCAGTTCCACTCGACACCATACGCACTTGCTCAATGCTAGGAACCAACTGGCAGATACGTTCCGCTAATTCAATTTCACCCTCGGTAGGAGCACCATAGCTAAAGCTAGTTTCAGCAGCTTTCTTGACTGCTTCAACCACTTCTGGATTTGCATGACCCGCAATCATGGGGCCCCAAGACATAATCAAATCAATGTAGCGTGTACCCTCAGCATCCCAGAAATAAGGGCCTTTAGCTTTAGCAACAAAACGCGGTGTACCGCCCACCTGACGAAAGGCGCGCACTGGAGAATTCACACCTCCAGGAATTGTTTTTTGTGCGCGCTCAAATAAAATTTCGTTTTGTCCCAAGATACTCTCCCAACTTCACTAATTGATCTAATTATTTCTTAAATGGGCAAATTGATTAGATTGCCATCATCTCAAAATCTTCCTTACGTGCGCCACACTCAGGACACGTCCAATTCATGGGCACATCTTTCCAAAGCGTGCCCGGCGAAATCCCTTCTTCAGGTAAACCAGCAGCTTCGTCATAAACCCAGCCACAAATTAAGCACATATATGTTTTGAATTCCATCGCCATCTTCCTTAGATATTTTTTTATTTTAAATCTACTGTGGCAGTACGTTTTTGATACATCTCAAACTTAAAGAGTCTACATTCCAGTGGGCCATTAAATAAAGGGGTGCGCTTCGATTCCTTAATACGTAACTGTCCTGGTAATGCCATATCCGCAGTTAATACAAAGACATTCCAGCCACCAAAAGCATCCTTTAGATGCTGACCAAACTGCCTTAAGAATTCCACAAATTTAGGGTCTTGCTCTTCTTGAGCCTGTAACTTTTTGAGAGACTCACGACTAGAGCGTTTAGCACTCTGACGGCCTGTTTCCAAATTAAAGGCATAGCGATCTTCTGGCTCCTCAGCTTGCTCATAGTCGTCTCGCTCCATATCGCCACCCGCAGCGCGATCTTGGCCCCGTCCACCCTTGATGACCAAGCGTTCACCATAAGGGGGATTAAACAACATCACACCCTCTTGTGCATTTACTGAGGGCTTGCTAGCTAAAGCATCAATTTGACGCGTCAGCGGCAACCCCGGCAGCTGAGCCCGCTGCCAGTTGGCTTTAAACATTGATACCAAGCGCTCATTAATATCGCCACCACTAATATCCAAAGACTCTGGGTCTGGGAATTGCTTGCGCTTTTCGATCATCTCAGTCTGTGCGGCCTCTTTCAGAGATCCCCAACGCTTTTGTTCAGCAGCCTCATTAAAAGGTTTCAGTCGCTGAAACCCAAACCCATGAGCGGAGGTCACTAAAGGGCGATAAGCCAAGCGACTAAGCTTAGCATCATCGCCATACATCCCCGCCCGTATTGCGCCTGGTGGAATCGCTAAAGCCATTTGCGCCGCTTCAATTAAAAAGGTGCCGCTACCGCACATTGGATCAAATAGGGTTTGAGAAGGTTTCCAACCGGTAATGGATAAGATTCCTGCTGCAAGATTTTCTTTTAAGGGCGCATCACCTTTTTCATCACGCCAGCCACGTTTAAATAAGGCTTCACCTGAGGTATCTAGATAGATGGTGACATGGGTAGCAGTCAAATGAGCTTGGACACGAACATCGGGAAAAGCAGTATCAATGCTTGGACGATCGCCCGTAACATCGCGTAGGCGGTCTACTATCGCATCCTTAATTTTAAGAGTTGCGAAATTCAAACTCTTCAGCGGCGAGCGATGTGCTGTTACATCAACACGCAAGGTTTGCTTTGAAGAAAACCACTCCTCCCAAGCTAAGCCACTGGCCAACTTATATAAATCCTCTTCTTGACGATAAGGAGCATCAGCCATCTGCAATAAAACACGGCTAGCAATACGAGAATGTAAGTTCAAAGCCATCGCTGCAGATATCGGCGCTGCTAAACCCACACCCCCTGTTGGGCTCGTCGGCATAGGATCAATGACCCAAGCACCCAAGGCTTTACAGTCTGGGCGCTGGGAAATATTCGCCAGCTCTTGTGCCAGCGGCACTTCTAGTCCACCAGGACAAACAACAAAAAATCTCATGAGGCTAGCAATCTAAAAATGGGTGAGTTAGAAAATATAAAAAGATTAAGGCTTAATCACCACCAAAGTAGTCACTATCACCATCAGCAAGACAGGCGCCTCATTAAACCAACGATACCAAACTCCTGAACGGGTATTGATACCTTTGCGGAACTTTTTGAGTAAGCCCCAACAAGCATGGTGGTAACCAATCACTATAATGACAAAAAATATCTTGGCATTCATCCACACTTCGCCCGAGCCTATTTTGAAATGCAACCACAAAGCAAGGCCCAGCAATACGGCAGGTATCACCAATATAGTCATAAATCGAAATAAGCGATTAGCCATACCAAGAAGGCGCGCATAAACCTCGGGATTTTTTTCATCGGCCAAGTTCACAAAGATACGTGGGAGATAAAACAAACCAGCAAACCAAGAGGCAATCAAGACAATATGAAAAGTCTTGGTCCACAAATATGCATTACCCATGATGAATCATTTCCGCTCTATATTTTTTCTATAAGTCTTTAATGAAGCTTAATTAAGTACGAATCTCGCCATGACCCATGACGATATATTTGAGAGAAGTGAGGCCATCTAGCCCTACAGGTCCACGGGCATGCAGCTTGTCATTTGAGATGCCAATTTCGGCACCAAGACCATACTCAAAGCCATCTGCAAAACGGGTGCTGGTATTCACCATCACGCTGGCACTATCGACTTCACGCAAGAAACGATTGGCCTGTGACTGATTATTGGTAATGATGGCATCGGTATGCTTGCTGCCATATTGCTCAATATGGCTCATTGCCTCATCCATATCCGCAACAGTCTTAATCGACAAAATTGGTGCTAAATATTCTGTTTGCCAATCTTCTTCAGTGGCATTGACTAAGTCTTTAAAACCCACCGCCTCAAGAGTGTTTCGGGTTTGGTCATCAACGCGCAACTCCACACCCTTATCTTGGTAAATCTTACAAAGGGCTGGCAATACTTGAGGTGCAATGTTTTTATTGACCAAAAGTGTTTCCATCGCATTGCAAGGCGCATAGCGCTGCGTCTTCGCGTTATCACACACCTTAATCGCCATTGCAATGTCTGCATCAGCATCAATATAGGTATGACAAATACCATCTAGATGCTTAATCATTGGCACGCGCGCTTCTGCCATCAAACGGGCAATCAAACTCTTGCCGCCACGTGGAACAATCACATCTATATATTCAGTCATGGTGATCATTTCTCCAACAGCAGCACGATCTGTAGTGGTCACAACCTGCACCGCATCCATCGGTAAATTGGCAGCATCCAAACCTTTTTGAATTAATTCCGCCAACAAGGTATTTGAATCAATCGCTTCTGAACCACCAGGCAAAATGACGGCATTACCAGATTTCAAACACAGCGCAGCTGCATCAATCGTCACATTCGGGCGAGACTCGTAAATAATGCCAATCACCCCGAGTGGTACACGCATTTGACCAAGCTCAATACCAGAGGCTTGCTTTTGCAACGGCGTGAT
>Ga0114967_10004851_pt1 | contig 10753 bp, 8 predicted proteins | sample M_130628_MF_Meta_FD_92639 | JGI IMG/M metagenome (GOLD analysis project Ga0114967, IMG submission 92639) | Freshwater microbial communities from Lake Montjoie, Canada to study carbon cycling - M_130628_MF_MetaG | ecosystem: Environmental > Aquatic > Freshwater > Lake | place: Lake Montjoie... | reverse complement strand
AACTGGGCAGCAGACGTTGAAGCGGCACCAGGTTGATTCTGCTGATAATCAGGGATAGAGAATACCGTTGAGATACCACCATTGCCACGAGCCCAGGCAAATTCTGCAGGATTATCATAAGAAGCTGTATTTATACTGGGAAAATATATTGCAGAACCACCTACGCTTGTGACATAGGGAGAAGATGCAGGAAACAGAACCTGGGGAGCAGGCATGGATGCACGCTCGGCAGCTGTTAAGGGAAAGACAGATGGCTGTGGTTGAGCGGTCTGACCATTGGGATATCCAGCACCACCTACGCCCTGCAGAAGAAGTGCCTGGGCATAATTATACTGGCTTACAGAGGCATTCACTGTAGTCAGAGGAATATCCCCAGTTGCGCAGCAGATATTAATACCATTCTTTGTTGCCTCCGCAAATAAGTCATTAATCTCATTTAGCTCAGCAATGCCTGCAGGATTGGGATCATTATCTACTGGGATAGATGGGTTAGGGGGGAATGCCATCTTCTGGGTCCAGGCAATCTCAGGTGCGCCCCAAGAGCATGTTACAACTGAGGGTAGGTAAGACTTTCCATTGCAGACCACGGGGTTCTTTAGAACTGTATAAAATGTGCGATACATCTCGGAAATATCGCTGCTGGGGGCAATATAGAGGATAATAATTGGAGGAGTGTAAATTGGAGCATCGCGGCGAGGATCAATCATTCCGTAGAATGCATTAACTGTTGCAACGTCAACTGTGTTCTCTAGCGTTGCACCACCGTCATCCGCGTTAGGGGCGTTAATTGCGCCGTTGATTGGTGCAACTAAGATCTGGATAGGGGCTCCAGTGTTTCCAGAAATGTCACTGCATCTCCAGAATCCTGCATACTGACCGGTAGTTACTGGCTGACCATATATACCCCCACCAAAGGAAACTACCGCAATAACGGGAGGAGAGGAGAGAGGTGCAGCAGGAGGATAAGGAAGATTATAATAATCACGAATATCCATGATATTTACGCAGTTGAAACCAGGGATGGGGCCAACAATGCCACCGGGACCCTGGGGATAATTCTGAGGGAAGCTAGTTGCAGAGACTACGCTGCCTGCAGCATTATAACTGCCAGTTGTAACCGTTACTGCACTACTTGGACCAGTTGTTGCAACACTAATCACATACTGACCAAGCCCACCTACACCAGTTCCATTCTGAGATAATGGACCAACAATGTAAGTTCCAGCGGCAAGCCCAATTCCTGAAATAGTCATTCCAGGAAGGATTTGTCCACTGATAACATATGCAGCATTTATAACAGTTACTCCAGAAGTCCATATTCCAACAAATGTAGCATTATTTGCTGAGCCAATATTTCCACCGGAAGGGTAGCTCACTGTATTATACAGCTGAGCTGAACGATTTACCGTTACAAACGGCCTTAACGAACCCATCGTTCCTGACATTTCCTATACCTTTATCTTAGATAATAATATTGAATCCGGGTATTATACAGTCTTAAAAAAAATATTATAATAGATGAGCAGTGAGGCAACGGTAATTTCTACATTTTACCCTTTAATTATATCAAATGCAAAATTTCCAATCGGAACTTATAAACAATGGTTGCAAAATCTTTGTAGAATTCCATGTTATCTTATCATATTTACAACGGAAACACTTGCTCTCGAAGTGTATCAATGGAGACGTCATGCCCTAGATAGAACCCATGTGATTGTTAAACCCCTTGATTCTTTTGCTATGACATGTCCATCTATGATTAAATTTTGGGAAAAACAAGAGGCACTCGATAAAGAACAATTTGGAACTAAGGAATTATATGCACTATGGAGCCTTAAACAAGAATTAGTAAGAATTGCTATAAATCAAAATCGTTTTAAGAGTAAATGGTTCTGTTGGTGTGATGCAGGAATACAGAGATTTAGTAGGCTACAACCATATTATATGACCTTCCCACATGATATAGAACGTGTATGTATACCAGGGCGAATGACATTCTTAGAAGTTGATAAAATACCACAGGCATACGTTGATGATTGGACTGAAGACAAGCCAGTAAAATATCCATTTCCAGAAATTACACTTGGTTCTGGGTGTATTGTCGGAGATGCTGATGCGTGGAACGAATTTGGTGAGGCATATAAGGAAATGCTTAAGGAATTTGCACTAAGAGGATGGTTTGCTGGTAAAGAGACCGCCATCTTTTTTGCCATTCTCATGGAAAAAAAGACAAAGCCATTTCGCCTATTTCATGCTAAACAATTTGTAGATATCCCTGGTATTGAGTGGTTAAGTTTACCAGTTATGCTTGGAGGTAATTTATCTGCAGAAGTTGATACACGATTTGAACCTGTTTAGCTACGAGACTTGCGACCTTTGGTCGCCCTTATCCAGAAGCTTTAGCTACGAGACTTCCTCGCCAAAGGCGATGTGTGATCTAGGAGCTTTAGCTCCTAGATTTCCATTGCTCACCACACACATTGCAAATATACAGATTTTTCTTACCCGCTGCATCATACGTCATATAAATTACATCGCGCTCAACTGACTCCGTATTAGTTGTGCACGTTGGCTTCGGACACGGCACCATCTTGATATGTGGAAGAGTATTATCCTGGCGCGTAAATTCATTAATCATAATCTTAAATGCCTCAGATGACTTCTGCTGAACCATTGTCTCAGAAATAAGGCCACCAGTTGTCTCAATCTCCGTATACCCACAATTCACACAAAGTCGCGTTAAATCATCCGTCTGCCCTGGCTTTAGATACAAGTAATACTTACATGTTGGGCAAAACTTCATCGTGCTCTACCTTCTTAGACTAAAATAGTTCAATTTTTGAAGCGCGTATTTTGGGTAAAAAATTGCTTAGGTGAGTTCAGTATAAACCAGCACACATGGCTTCTCCAATTACTCTAAAAGCTTTCTTAGAAAATCACCGTCTTCCCTCAGGGGATAGGCGACCTGCCTCTGTCACCGGCATGGGTGATGCAGCTGGCAAATATCTTATTCCAGATGAAAACTATGAGCAATTTCTTGACCTAATGAACAAGCATCTATTTGAGGAAAGGGGTCGTCCTCTAAATCTGGTTGAACAGCCAAATCCAAACGGGCCAAAACCTCTTGTGATTGACTTGGACTTTCGGTATCGCAAGGACCGCTCTCTTGCACATCCTTTTGAGCAATCTCATATCAAGGCTTTCACTGAGAAACTCACTGAGGGCCTTGGAACATTCTTTGATCTTAATCCTTATGAGGAGCTCAGATACTTTGTTTCTCTAAGGCCCCAGGCATACGTTGATAAGAAATCTGGTGAAATCAAGGATGGTATCCATATTGTCTGCCCTGATATTATTCTGTCCTTTGAGAAACAGGGTATCCTGAGAAATTGGATGCTCGGCCAGGACGCAATCAAGGAGACATTCAAGGGGACCTCATTTATCAACGAGCCAGAGGGTATCTATGATGCTTCTTGCACGAGAAAGCAGGGGTGGTTTCTCTATGGTGAGTCAAAGCCCGATATCCCCGCCTACACTCTCAGCTATGTTCTAGACTATACTCCTGCTGCAAATAGTTGGTCTGTTATTGAGCCATTCAACTATGACAATAGGGAGCTTCTCGAGCTTCTGAGCGTTCGTTACAAGCTTAGCTCAGATGATAATGAGGTAAAAGCAGATGCAAAGCCAATGTATGATCGCTTAGTTGCATCTGGTGGTCATACAGCAGCACAAGCTCCTGTAGCCCCTGTTCTTCCTATTGAGAATTTGACTGAGGAACAAGTCCAGCGTATTGAGAAGAATCCCCTTGTAAATGAGGCCTTTGAGGAGGTCCAAGTAGATACGAATTACGAGGAGGTTGACCTTGTTAAGCAGTTTGTCAGAGAGTGTCTCAATGCAAAGCGTGCCGACGATTATGAGTCGTGGCTTCGCGTAGGTCTCTGTCTACACTCAATTTCACAGAGCCCTGATATGTTCAATCTGTGGATGGAGTTCAGCGCAAAGTCTGCGAAATCTGCCGGCAACGATCTGGTAAAACTAAAGCGCAAGTGGGATACGTCTATGCGGGCCGAGGGAAATGGGCGTCGTCTGACCATTCGTAGTCTGAGGCACTGGGCTCAACTAGATAATCCCATTGCATTCAAGGAAATCATTGAGCGCGACATCGTGAATTACATCCTGCACTACACATCTCCTACTCATAATCACGTAGCCCGTCTGATGAAGCGCATGTTCCAGGATAACTATGCAGCGTCTATCAGCTCCAGGAGCACCGAGTGGTTCGAGTTTCTTTCTGATCACCACAGATGGAAGAAGATCAATCAGGGAATTGCTCTGAGAAATAAGATCAGTGGCGGCGGACAAACTCTGGAGGTCACTGATATGATTGCCCAGGCAAGGCAGAGATTCAAGAATAGTCCCGAATACACGCGGATGGAGTCTATTGCGTCCAATAACAAGAGCCTGGAGGCACTGAATCAGGTTCTTAAGACATTTGTAGAGAAGAAGAACGCGCTCAGAGATGCTAATCGTATTGATGATGCGCGTGATATTGAGAATCAGATTCGCGATACTGAGATATCAATTGATCTCATTACGAAGAAGCAGGATCTTCAGAGGGCAGATGTTCGTGATCGCAAATTTGCCGAGCTTGCAGACCTCGAGGGCAAGCTACATAATTGTGGATTCAAGGATGCCGTGATGAAGGAGTGCGTTGGCCTCTTTTATGAGGAGGGCTTTGAGCAGACTCTGAATACTAGTGCCTTTCGCATTGGCTGTGCTAATGGTGTTCTGCACCTGGATGCAATTAAGCCAAATCCAGCGAGGCCTGGCGAAATGATGCCCATGGACAAAGAGAAGGGTGATCCCTATAATTTCTTTCAGGACGGTGTACCTGAGGATTACATTACATTCCAGGTAGGCAATGACATGCCAGAATACAGTCCAATCCCATATATTGAGTATGACCCTAATGACCCTGAGCAAATTGAGATTGATGAATTCTTCTCCAAGCTCTTTCCTAGACCTGAGCTGAAGGCATGGGTACTCAAGCTGCTTGCCTCCTGTCTCGAGGGAAAGAACAGAGAGCAGTGCTATTACACCTTCCAGGGTGTGGGTGGCAATGGTAAGTCTAAGCTGGTAGAGCTGATGATTATGACGCTCGGCGACTATCAGTCTTCCCTGCAGTCTACTGCCCTAACGAGGAAGCGCCCTGAGTCTGGTGCAGCCAATCCAGATATCATGAGCATTAAGAATAAGCGCTTCATTTATATGCAGGAGCCTGATGATCGTGAGCCTCTGAATACCTCGCGCATGAAGCAATTCAGTGGTGAGGATGCAGTAGAGGCCCGTGGCCTCTTTCAGGACCAGGAGCGCTTCAAGATTGCTGGTAAGCTGTTTATGATGTGCAATACTCTACCGACCATTAATTCCATGGACCGTGGCACCTGGCGTCGTATTCGCCTGATTCCTTTTGAGAGCAAGTTCGTAAATCCTGGTGACAAGGAGATTGGTCAGCCCAATGTATTTCCGAAGGACATGAATCTGAATGCCAAGCTAAAGAAGTGGCGTATCCCCTTCTTCTCACGCCTTGTCCACATTTACCTGACGCAGTATGCAGTCTCTGATAATGGCACGCTGGAGCCTGCACCCGAGATTGTAATGAGCGAGTCAAGGAAGTATCGCGATACCTTTGACTCTCTAAACAAGTTCTGTCAGGAGAGGTGCCGCATTGACCCTACAAGCGATGCGGAGGCTACTGTATCTGATGTGTGGAAGTCATACCGCTACTGGCACGAGGCAGTCGGTGGCTCTGGTAAGAAGCTTTCTCAAGTTGAATTTCTAAAGAGATTCAATGAAGAATACTATCAAGGTCAGCCTAAGCAGGGGAAGAACTATCCTGGCCTCTTTGTCTTTAATACAGAGGAGGAGGTTAGTTCTTATGACAGTGAGCGTGCCGAGGCTTCTGGCTAAATGGCTAAAGCCTGTGGCTAAAGCCTGTAGCTAAAGCCTATGGCTAATGCCTATCCAAATCTATTAATAAGGGCAATAGATAGGATAAATAATACTAAAAATGAGACAAATGTACCTATAGCATAGAATACGCTACCTGAAATGAAATTTACATTTATACTAGCAACAATCGCTAAAGACAAAAATGAAAGAATAAAAAAGAATAATGTAAATCCTTGCAAGCTGCTAGACCCACTTGGTAAGGCAGCGGCTACATCTGTTTCAAATGCAGCATCGTATGCATCTTCACTTGTAATAATTTTTTGTGAAACTGGTCCTATTTTTTTAGCAGAAGACATTAAAGAATCTGCTAGCTCTTGTTGCTGTTGGACTAAGTCATACACAATTTTTAAATTTGGTGAAAGTTCTGATAAACTTTTAGTACTTGTTTTTATCATATCATATAAAGTAATCATAGTAGGATTAGTAAATCCCTGTATTAAAGGCGATAGATGATCCCCCATTTCTATATTAGAAAAGGTAAAAGGCTACTATGATATAATCTGTTAAATCCTAATGTTAGGAGTACCGGAAGATCTGGTTAATACCGGAAGGCCTGACAAATATCAGAAGATCTATGAAGAACCGGAAGAGCTGATTGTGCCAGTAACACAGTTTCCAGCAGGATATGTTACAGGGGCAATTTGAACGGGCTTAGGAACATTTCCTAAGTTCATATCGGTTTGCCTTCCAAAACGAGCCTTATTCCAATATCGTGAATCACGAGAAACTCTTGTATAACGCCATCTTAATATTAAGACTGCAACCGCAATAAACCCAATAAAATAACATATAATTATAAAGATACTGTGATTAATTATATTCTTAACTAGTAAAAAACAAAATATTCCAACAAGTGTTAAACTAATGAATAATATCTGAAAAAAATATAAGGTATCTAGTTTATTTGAATTAGCCCATTCATTAATTTCAGTCTGCCTTCCACTAAGGCCATTATTTATAAGAGATGCCGAATATTGAGATCTTGTCATATTGCCAACATCTTTAGCTAAATCTGTTAAATCGCGGGTTCTTGTAAGATAATATGCAGCCGAAGTAATATTGTTATCTGCGCCGGTTGCTTGATCAAGTAAATCAGAATACCTGGATTCTTTACTGTTTTCAACTGCCTTCATTGTAGAATTAATATTTTGATTTATTAAATCTTGTTTCCCTTGATCACTTAAATTAGCAAGATATGCCTGAAGTTCCATATCACCAAGGATTTTAGCCTGTGGTATAAGATTATCTAATGTTACAAATGGCTCTTTCATCTACATTAATAAATAGAATTTAAGATATATCTCTTAAATTATATTTATCATTTATACTGTAAAAATATTATTTAATACTACGATACATGTAATATAGCATACCTATTGCAACTATATTCAAGAATCCGTAAACTGCCAGCATATTCCGGGATGCATTATTTTTTTCGATGGTATAATCCATCATTGCAGTTTTTACATTCGTTTCCATCTGAGAATCACTTAAGTTTTTAGCATCTTTTTGTAATTTGTCTCTAACCGTATTTAGTTCACTATTTATCTGATTAACACCCCCAGATCCATAGTATGTATTTAATGTGCTTAGACGATTATTAACAAGAGACTGTAAGACCTGTATTATTTGATTTAATTTTCTATTAAGATTTTCAGTATTTGTTTTGAGTGTCATGTATGAGGGACTTGTTGTATTTGTTTGTGGATTAACTGCGGCAGTTAATAATAAGTTTAATGATTTCTTATAGCGAACATAGTAGTAGCAATATTCGTTATCTATATTAGTTCTTAACGTCGCAGAATTTGTTGAAAAATTACTAGCAGAATTTAATCTTGTCTCAGAAAGTGTAGTAGTACTATCTGATACATTTGGACCTGGAGCTGCAGCAAGTCTAGAAACTAGGCTAGCAATATGTGTATCAACTGACATTTTTGAGGCGCTTGAAATAATTCCAGTTGCAGGATCAACATCATTTCCTGACCATCCTTCACCATTATTCGGTAAACATGATGGGCCTCTAAAGGGTGTATTAATTGTAGATGTAATTTGGGCATCAGTTTCCTTATTTGCTGAACACACGGACATTCTACTATTTAGTTCTTATTTGTATTCCTGGATTTTAAATACAATGTAATAAAGATAATTGATACTACAACTAGAAGTATAATTAGTCCACCAAGAACCATTGGATTACTATAATATGGTAGTGGGGAAGCCGGAGATGTAAATAATCCAGATACACTAGGTGGTAAATTCACTTGACCAGTGAATCCCATTGTCTGAAAAATTAAGAAAATAGTTAAAGAAGCCATAAATACACTGATAGCCAATATATATGGAAGGCTTCTAATTCGTAATTCTGGTAATAATCCAAACGTGGGTTCTCTCGCTAAGATAGATTCTTCGGGGCGCACCCTATTATTATAACGTTCCTTACTTGTTGGTGTTTCAACAATGTGTTTAGATGAAACTGCAATATACTGTTGTAGTTTGCTATTTATATCTATAAGCTTCATATAATGACTATTTATAGTATTGAATGCATCTTGTAATGGAGCCTCGGTATCTGGAGACGGTTCATTAATATAATTACGTAATGCGAGTTTTAAGGTATTAAATGTTTCTTCCACATCAATAGTTCCTAGATTTTCATATTGCACCTGTGTATCTAAAAAATTTGCATTATGCATAGCCTTCTATCTAAGGAGTACACACTCTATAGACTACATATTCTCCTGCTGAAGGACTTGGTCGTGTAATCTTAATAATATCACCGGGAATAGCACCGATTACACGTGTAATAGGATCCTCGTGATAGCGAATAAATGGAAACTGTGCCTTTTGATTGATATACATGCTTTTCATTAGAGGCTCGTGTTGCTCCTTGGGCACGATTTCGTGAGGGGGGACAAGGAAATGATTCAAGGGATTCATCTGAAAGCTATCCATGAAGAAGAAGGATAGTCTGAGGTTGCGTGTCACCCACTGATTAATAGAAGCCTGGTGAAATACAGAGACCGTAGGCTCATTAATAAGGCAAATCACACTCGTTTGAGCAGGATCAACCGGAGACCCTAGTGCCTCTGGCTTTCTAGAGCTCGCCTCTGGTGCAACACCGATTGGTGTCTCAAGAGATGATAAGAAACCTGGAAGCTTCTGTTTAATTCTCTGGACAAAGATATAGACACGGACATTTGGCGTAGGAACAGTCATTCCATCGCGCGCCTTAACTGTGAATTCTAGAGCTCTGCCATTCGAAGTTACTGCAAGACCCTCACGAATCTCCTCTGGGCCAAACTTGGATGCACCTACCACATCATACCCGCGATCGTGTAAGACACTAAGAAGTGTCTGACGTGATCGGAAAACTTTCTCTACAAACTGTGCCATACGTTACTATCTAATCACATAGTAATCAAATTTTTAGGTGGATTTATTTACTAGATGCCACCCTTGATAACATTGATTCTTACATTTACATCCTGCGTTTGCCCTTGTTCGCCTCCTCCAAAACCCACACGTTTCTTCTGTGTTGTATTTGATCTCATTGGCCTTGGTGCAGAACCAGAACTACTCTGCATAGAAGGCGTTAAGAATCCACCCATCTGCATTGCACCAGTATCTACTGCAATTGTTGGAGGAGCACCAGGCACCCCTGAGCTAAAGAGTTGGGCAGGTTGAGGCTGTGATGCTGCGTATACAGTAGGATATGGCGACATGTTATATTGTTGACCGCCACCCATTTGCATCATAGGACCCATTTGCATCATTGGCCCCATAGGGCCCATGTGCATCTGCTGTCCTATAGGGCCCATAGGGCCCATAGGGCCCATAGGGCCCATTTGCATAATAGGTGCCATATATCCTCCTTGTTGTGCCAATCGTGGTGACTGCGCTAAACCCGGTTGCTGCGCTAAACCCGGTTGCTGCGCTAAAGGTAAGGCCTGCGGGATTTTCTCATCTTCCTGCTCCCCTCCTAACTCTTCATCTGCCACCAACTCTTCTGGTTGTCCTACCACCTGAATAGATCTTGCCGGCGGAACTACTGTTACCGTCGTAGGATTCGGCTGAAACATCGGTCCCTGAGTTGTCTGAATCATTGTTCCTGGAACCACACCTGGCGGGTTCACAGAAGAAGCTGCAACATTTGCCGCTGTCTGAATAGCCCCCTGAACTCCCGTGCCATCTAACACTATATCTTCTGAACTTGAAACACGGGGCGTTGGTGCAATAGCACCAAGTTTCATCAAGAGCTCTGGACTAGCCTCCGTTGGTCCCTCCACGATTTCTCTAAACTGTGGAACCACTGATTCTGGTAGGGTGCGCACCGGTAAATTAGTTACCACTCTCATTTTCTCCTCCTCAGTTGGAGGAGGTAGATCATCCTTATTAATCCCATCAAGCTTCAGTAAGTCCTTCTCCGTCATAATACGCATTCCAATATTCATGTAGGTTTCAAGTTCCTGACATAGAAGCTTGAAGGCATAGGGCATCTCAATGACCACTGGGGCAACCATGGTCTTTCTGATGGGAGGAATTAGTTCCAGATCATTCGGGCCCGAACCAATATATGACACTGGGCCAGTGCACAGGGGACAGACAAAGAGACCAGTCTTAGGATTCTCAATTGGTATTGTTCCACATCCCTTGCAAATACGGAAACTCACTCCATCAGATCTCAACATATAAGATTCATTGACAAAAGCACTAATTCCATGGCCAACAATTGCATCGCGTT
>Ga0114967_10004846_pt1 | contig 10756 bp, 9 predicted proteins | sample M_130628_MF_Meta_FD_92639 | JGI IMG/M metagenome (GOLD analysis project Ga0114967, IMG submission 92639) | Freshwater microbial communities from Lake Montjoie, Canada to study carbon cycling - M_130628_MF_MetaG | ecosystem: Environmental > Aquatic > Freshwater > Lake | place: Lake Montjoie... | reverse complement strand
GGTCAAGCTGCGCTGGGGCGATCCGGTGGCGGCATTCCCCGTGAAGGGCGCCATCCCGGGCATCAAGTTCGCGCTCGGCGAGAACGTGGTGCGCACCAAGACGCGCTACCCCAGCTCGCGGCTCGGCGTGGAGACGCTCCTGCGCGACCGATTCCAGTCCGCGCGCGAGTGGCGCGCCGCGCAGGAACGCTATGCCGCGCTCCCGGCCGCGGAACGCGCGCGCACCATGCCTCCGCAGCATGACTACGAGCTGGAGACGCTTGCGCAGATCCTGGAAGGCAAGCGCCTCGTCCACTGCCACAGCTACCGGCAGGACGAGATCTGCATGCTGCTCAACGTCGCCGACGACTTCGGCTTCAAGGTGGGCACGCTGCAGCACATCCTGGAGGGCTACAAGGTGGCCGACCGGATCGCCGCGCACGGCGCCGGCGCCTCCAGCTTCAGCGACTGGTGGGCGTACAAGATGGAGGTGATGGACGCCATCCCGTGGAACGGGCAGATGATGTGGAAGGCAGGCGTGATCACCAGCTTCAATTCCGACAGCGACGAGCTGGCTCGCCGCATGAACACCGAGGCCGCGAAGGCCGTGCGCTACGGCGGCGTGCCGCGCGAGGAGGCGATCAAGTTCGTGACGCTCAACCCGGCGAAGCAGCTGCGCATCGACGATCGGTGCGGTTCGTTGGAGCCGGGCAAGGACGCCGACTTCGTGATCTGGAGCGCCGAACCGCTCAGCGTCTACGCGCGCTGCGTGCAGACGTGGGTGGATGGCGTGCGTCGCTTCGACATCGGCACCGACCGCGAGATGCGCGAGCGCGACCTGCGCACGCGCAATGCCATCATCGCGCTCGCCGCGTCCGACTGGGGCCGCGAAGGCGAGGGTGCGGGCGGCGGCGGTGCGGGCAGGGGTGGACGCGGTGGACGTGGTCGTGGTGCCGCGCCTGCCGGCACGGCACCACCGGTCGATGGACTGCGTTCCGGCGCTTCGCTGCTCTCGCGGATGCGCGGTGCGCAGCAGGACCGGCTGATGGAGATGGTGCGCTCCGGCGTGGATCCGGAATCGGTCCGCCCCGGCGAGTGCGGATGCGACCAGGCCGATGCCTGGAACGCGATGTTCGAGGTCACCGGCGGCGAAGGAGGCGTGCGATGAACCAGCGAAGCTTCGTGATGGCGGCATGCGCAATGGCGATCACCGCAGGCGCGTGGGCGCGGCAGTCGAACGAGATCCCTGCCCCAAAGCAGACCGCGCAGGTGGTGCTGCGGCACGTGGACGTGCGACCGTGCACGCCGGGTGCCATGCCGATCACCGACGGATGGGTGGTGTTCGAGGGCGGCAAGGTCAGCGCGCTGGGTGCGGAACCGATGGAGGCATCGGCCGCCAAGCCGGATGCGTACGTCATCGAGGCACCGGGCCACGTGCTCACGCCGGGACTCTGGGCAAGCGCCACGACACTCGGCCTCATCGAGACCGCGCAGGTGGAGGCCACCGACGACACCACCGAATTCGGTGAATTCCACGCAGAGATCCGGGCTGCCACGGCCACCAACCCCGACAGCGACCTGCCGCCGGTGGCGCGCAACGCGGGCATCCTGATGGCGCACGTCTTCCCCCAGGGCGGCGTGGTCGGTGGCCACGCAAGCGCCATGCGCCTCGATGGCTGGACGGTCATGGACCGCACCGCCAACGCGGACGCCGGCGTCATCGTGCACTGGCCGATGATGGAGCCGGTGCAGACGCGCTGGCAGCAGAAGACCGCCGACGAGCAGCGCAAGGACCGCGACAAGGCCGTCGCCGCCATCGATCGCTTCTTCGATTCCGCCGAGGCGTACCTGCGTGCGCGCAAAGCAGACCCGTCGGTGGGCAAGGACGCGCGCTACGAATCGCTGCGCGCCGTGGTGGAAGGGCGCGAACGCGTGCTCCTGGACGCAAACTGGCCCGGGCAGATCGAGGCCTCGGTGCTCTGGGCCGTGCGCCGCGGCTACCGCCCGCTCGTGGTGGGCGGGCTCGGCGCGCCGGACGTGGCGCCGCTCCTCGTGAAGCACAAGGTGCCGGTGATCGTGCGCGGGATCAACCGCATGCCGCTCCGCGAGAGCGATCCGTACGACGCGGCATACTCGGTGCCGGCCAAGCTCCAGGCCGCCGGCGTGGAGTTCTCGATCGCCTCGGGCGACGAGCCTGCGCACGAGCGTTCGCTGCCGTCGCAGTGCGGTCGCGCCGTGGCGCATTGCATGGACGCCGGGCGGGCGCTCGAGTGCGTCACGCGCGTTCCGGCGGAATTCGCCGGTGTCGGCGACCGCTACGGCACCATCGCGCCGGGCATGAGCGCGACGCTCGTCCTCTGGTCCGGCGATCCGTTCGAGATCGGTTCCGCGGTGCGCCGTGCGTGGATGGACGGCGGGGAGATCGACCTCAACGACCGGCAGAAGCGCATGCACGGCAAGTACCTCGAGAAGGAACTGCAGCGCACCCCGATGCCGGCCGACGCAGCACCGGTCATGACGCCGGACCAGCCGCCGGTGCCGAACGCACCGAAGGATCCCGCCCCCTGAAGCCACGAACCCGCATCCGGCAACCGATTCGCAGGTGCGCGTAGAGTGCACCGCATGAAGTCAAACGGAGCGGGAGCAGAAGACGGGTTCGGTTCACTCGGCATCCCCGAGATGCTGGTGCGTTCGCTTTCCGCCATGGGCGCGGATGCGCCCACGCCGGTGCAGCGTGCGGCAATCCCGGCAGCGCTGACGGGGCGTGACGTGGCCGTCGTCGCCGCCACCGGCACCGGCAAGACGCTCGCCTACCTCCTGCCCGTGGCCAAGCGCCTCATCGACGAGCCGCCGCCGAAGATGCGAGGCCGCCCGGTGGATCCGCGCCGTCGCCTGCGCGCGCTGGTGCTCTGCCCCACGCGCGAGCTGGCGCAGCAGGTGGCGCGCGAGGCAGCCCAGCTGTTCCGTGGCTCGGTGCTCCGCACCACCGCGGTCTACGGCAAGAGCCCGCTCGCACCGCAGCGCGACGTGGTGGAGGAAGGCGTCGATCTCCTGGTGGGAACGCCCGGCCGCGTGCGAGAGCTCTGCGAGCTCGATGCCATCTCGCTGGCCTTCGTGCAGCAGTGCGTGCTGGACGAGGCCGACCGCATGCTCGACATGGGCTTCCTTCCGCAGGCGAAGGAGATCCTCTCGCGCGCGCCGGAGTCGCGGCAGCTCCTCTTCTACACCGCCACCATGCCGCGGCAGGTGGAGACGGTGGTGGAGGAAATGCTCAAGGACCCGCAGCGCGTGGACCTGGTGGGCAAGGAGCGATCGAAGGTCTCCGGCACGCCGGAGGCGCGTTCGGACCTCGGCCAGCACCTCCATGACATCGACGACGAAGCCAAGACCGCGCTCACGGTGGCGCTCATCAAGGACGGCAAGCGACGCGGCGTGATGGTCTTCTGCCGCACGCGCCGTCGCGCCGGCTGGGTGGCGGCCGCACTGCGCCGTCACGAGGTCAAGACCGTGCTCATCCACGGCGACCGCAGCCAGCGGCAGCGCCAGGAAGCGCTCGCGGCCTTCGCGGCCGGCAAGGCCGACGTGGTGGTGGCCACCGACGTCGCCTCGCGCGGACTGCACGTGCCCGCGGCGCGCTGCGTCATCAACTACGACGTGCCGCTCCTTCCCGAGGAATACGTCCACCGCGTCGGGCGCGCCGGTCACGGCGGCGGCACCGCGGAGGCGTTCACGCTCCGCTGTCCCTCGGACATGGAACGCTGGATGCACGTGGAACGCGCCATGCGCGTGCGGCTGGTGCCCGAGAAGGCGCCCGCGTTCGGTGCCTACATGCGCACGCGCGACGGCTTCGCGCCGGACAGCGAAGGTGAGCTGCGTCCCGGGATGCGCGCGCCCATGCAGGGTGCGCGACCGGGTGCGGTACGTCACGGTGCGATACGTCACGGTGCGGTACGTCACGGTGCAGCACGCCAGGACGCTCCGCGTGCAGGTGCTTCGCGCCCGGGCACCCTGCGGCAGGAATCGGCACGAACGGGACCTGCGCGGCCCGGAAGCGCTCGACCGGGAGCCGCCCCGCACGGTGGCGGTCGCGTCGACACCCGCCGCGCGCCGACAAAGTCCAAGCGCATCGCACCGCGGCCGGGCGCCACGCGCGGATTGGTGGACCCGACGGCGGCCGAGTCCGAGACGACGGGCCGCTCGCTGGCGTCCATGATCATGCACGCGCCGTCGGCGGCTCGCCGCAACAAGAAGCGCATCCAGAAGGGCCCGGCCAAGCAGAAGCGCACCGCCAACCAGCGCGGCAAGCAGCGCAAGGCGCCGATCACCAAGGGGCAGAAGCCCGGCGGCGGAGTGAAGCGGGCATCATGAGCAGACGATGGCGTGCGTTCGAAGCGTGCGTTGCGCTGGTGCTCGGCGCGGCCAGCGCAGCGGCCACCGTGCCGCTCGCTCGGATGACCATGACCGCCATCACGGACTCGACCGAGGTGTTCCTCGTCCGTGGCAACGCCGTATGGACCGGAACGGAGCGCCGCAGCTCCATGATCCGCTGGATCAACATGGAGACCGTGGGCCCGCTCGTGAGCGAATCCGCGCGCATCGGCGAAGTCCCCGACTGGGCGGAACCGGCCCCTCCGGGCGACATGCGCCTGGTGCGTGCTGCGGCGGTGGGGATCGGCTGGCCGTTGCCGCTGATTGCCGCGGAATGGCGCGCCGACCGTGGCGACGAGGTGTTCCCGCCTCCCGCCGAACGGGACACCAGCGGCGAGAGCCCGAAGGAAGCCGTGCGGCGCACGTTGGACGGGGATGCCAAGGCCACGCGCACGCTGCTCGTTCCGCAGGCGATCGCCGATTCGCTGCTGCTTGCGCTCCCGTGGTGGTTGCTGCTTCGTGGAATCTCGTGGGTGCGGGCGAGTCGCGCCGCGCCTGCGGTCACTCGGCCGGGATGATCGGCACCACGACGCGGACGATCAGCGCCAGGAAGACGAAGAGGCCGATCATGCCCACGACGATCTGCGCAGACATCCGGGCGACCGAGAGCCAGTAGCGGGAAAGGTCCTGCTGGCGAACGCTGCGCCACGCCATGCTGATGAACAGCGAAAGCGGGATCACCAGCGCCCACCACCAGGAGGAGGCACCGGGAGCGGGTTGGATGAACGGGATCCACGCGAGCATGCCGCGCATCCTACGGAACCACCGCCGAGGCGTATGGGTCGGTCGTGGAATCCGCCGGTCCGGCGATCATGGCGGTGGACATCATCGCCGCGGCCAGCGCAAGCGCTGCGGCGCCGGCGGGTGCAAGGATGGAGGCCGCGATGCACAGCCGTGGTCTCGACCGGATTCCCGGGAGCCCACCGAGTGCCGCTGCCGCCGGTGCGGCCGCCAGCAGGGCCCACGTCCACCGCGGATAGTTCGATTCGTCGTAGCCGCAACCAAGGAAGGCGCACGCCGCGAAGGCGGTGACGAGCGACGTCGCAAGGCCATTCCCCATCACCGGCCGACCGATGGTGCCTGCGCAGACGGCAAGGGTGGCAGCCATGGCGCTCAGTGCACCGATCACGATCGCCAGCTTGGCGAATCCGGAGAGCAGCACCATGGCTGATGCCACGGCAAGGACAAGCCACCATCCGAGGAGCGGCGCTGGCCCAGGTCGGCCCGAGACGCTGCACGCGGCGACGGACGCCAGTGCGGCGATGGCAAGCGCCACGAGCTGCGGCACGCCGCCGCCAAGACCCGGCGGTGACAGGAACACGAATGCAACGGAGGGGACCGCGATCGCGCCGACCACTCTGCTCAGTGTGCCCGATCCGTTTCCCAGGACGATCGCCGCAGCGACCGCCGCCAGCATGGCCAGCGGCAATGCGCCATAGGAGACCGTTGCCGGAAAGTGCGTGAGCACTTCCCGGAAGGTGATGGCCTCCTGCACGGCAATCGACACCATCACGGGCAGCAGCACGGCCACGATCGGCACGAACCGCGAAGCGCGCGATGGCGGGCGGGGCGCCGAGGTGCGGTCGCTGGACGGCACGCCGGCTGCGGACGACGTCCGCTTCCACCGCAAGAGCCAGTGGATGGCGATCGCCGTGCAGAGCACGATGACCGGCCATTCAAGCACTGCCTTCCAGACGAGTTCCGGTCCCATGGTGCCTCAGTGGGCGCGCGTCACTTGGCGACGCCGCCCTCGAGCGCCACCACCACCTTGACGTCGTCGCCGATGGCACCCTTGTCAACGCCGTACTTCATGCCGAAGTCGCTGCGCTTGACGGTGAGGGTGGCCTCGAAGCCGGCCGAGGTGCCCTTGCCCATGTTGGCCATGCCGGTGAACTCCACCGCGGCCACGATCGACTTCGTCACGCCGTGCATGGTGAGGTCGCCGGTGACGTCGAAGGTCTTCTCGCCGGTCTTCTTGGCGCCGGTGCTCTTGAAGGTCATCGTGGGGAAGTCCTTCGCGCCGAAGAAGTCGGGGCTGCGAAGGTGCTTGTTCAGGGCCTCGACGCTCGTGTCCACGGACTCGGTCTTGATGGTGATGTCGAACTTCATGCCCTCGGCCTTGCCGGACTCGAAGGTGAAGTTGCCGGAGACGTCGTTGAAGCGGCCCCAGAACTGCCCGGCGCCCATGTGGTGGATGCGGAAGAGGGCCAGCGAGTGGGTGTCGTCCACCGTACAGACCGTCAGGGCGGGCGTGGCAGCGGCCTGGTCGGCCGCTGCGCCAAGCATCTGCGGCGCCATGACGGCAGCGGCAGACAGGAGGGCGATCGAGGAGATGCGACGTGCGATGGTGTTGATCATTGGGCAAGCATGTTCGCCGATTCCGCGATGCGCGGGTGGCCCGACCGGAGGGACACCATGCTGAATTTGGTTATTGGTCATTGTTTAGACCGACATCCGATCGCCCTTGAACCCGATGCGATGCATCAGACCGTCGAACTCATCGAGCGAGAAGAACTGGATGCGCAACTCGCCGGCGCCCTTCTTGCGGCCAACACGAATGTCAACCCGCGTGCCGAGGTGCTCCTCGAGCTGCCGACGAAGATCTGCCAGGTGGGCGCTCTTGGTGGCTCCCTTGCGCGCGGTCGTTCCACGTGGAACGCTGCCACCCTCACGGACGGCCGCTTCGAGCTCACGCACGGACCACGCGTGCGAAGCCACCTGCTCCGCATAGGCACGCCGCCTGGTGACATCACCAACACCAAGCAGGACCTTGGCATGACCCATCGAGATGGCCCCGGTGCGAACATGACCCGCCGTGGTCGCATCCAACTCATTCAACCGCAACAAGTTAGATACCGTGGCGCGGTCCAGACCCACCCGGGATGCCAAGTCCTGATGAGTCATCGAGAACTCATCTGCCAGCCGCCGGAGGGCCGACGCCCGATCCATCGGGTTCAGGTCTTCGCGCTGCAGGTTCTCGATGAGTGAGAGCTCCGCCGCCTGCCGGTCATCCACCACCTGAACGATGGCGGGGATCTCCGTCTTCCCCAACCGGTCCATGGCACGCCAGCGGCGCTCGCCGGCGATCAACTCGTAGCGGCCGGGCTCCCCGGGCAACGCCCGCACCACCACCGGCTGCATCAGGCCCGACTGCTCGATACTGCGCGCCAGGGTTTCCAAGGCCGCTGGGTCCATGCTTCCGCGGGGCTGGTACTTGCCAGGCTGAATTGCCCGGACCGGTATGAAGACCACCACCTGGTCCTTCGACTCCTCGGTCGTACGGCTGACCATCGACGGCTTCGGTTCCACCGCAGCGATCTCCCGGGCGCGAGCAACCGATGCGGTTGGTGGAACCGGCGCGTTCGCGGGGGCAGCTGGCGTTTCAGCTGTCGGAGCAGGAGACGGACTGACCACCGTCGGTGCCGAAGCCGGGGGGCGCTGAATGGGCACGGGAATCAGGCTTCCCAGCCCCCGACCCAACTTTGACTGCGTTGACTTGGACCGATCGTCTGATGCCTTCGCCATGATGATGCTCCTCTGAGCAGTGTTCCACGTGGAACACCACACGCGACGCGCTGTGGATCCACGCATGGAATCGTAATGGGATCACGTACAGACACACGCCATCGGAAAAACATCGCACCGACCGTCTACAGTCCGAGAACTATGTAAAGTCCCCTTCTGTGTGAGATCGTGTCGGCTACGTCCGCGATCCGCTGCGTTCGTGGTGCGAACGTTCAGGAAAGCTCGAGTTGCCCGTTGCACTGGGGCATCGCGACGGTCGAGCTCACCACCGTGCGGACGCGTCCGGCAAGTCCTTCGCGCGCGGCATCGTCGCCGTGGTTCAGCACCACCACCGACGGCGAATGCCCGCTGCCCGACAGCCATTCGATCATCTGTGGGCTGTCGGCGTGGCCGCTCAGGCCGTGGAGACGCGTGATCCGTGCACGCACATCGAGTTCCGTGCCGTTGATGCGCACGCGGCGCGCCTTGCCCTCGGCAAGCGACTCCGCCATCGAGCCGGGCAGCACATAGCCGGTGAACACCACGTAGCCACGGTCGTGGCCGAGCGAGTTCTCCAGGTGGTGGAGCACGGGGCCGGCATCGCAGAAGCCGCTGCCGGCGAGCACGATGCCCGCACCCTCGCGGCCGGCGACCTTGAGCGAGTGCTTGCGCGACCACAGGCAGTGCAGCGAATCGAAGTCGAAGGGCGAATGGCCGCGCGCGATCATCTCGCGCGCCTGCGCCGAGAGGAGCGTGGGGTGCTGCACGCAGAGCTCGCCGGCCCGGATCGCCATCGGGCTGTCGAGGTAGACCGGAACGTCGTCAAGCAGGCCCTCGCGCGCCAGGCGCGCCAGGTGATGCACCAGGATCTGCCCGCGACCGACGCTGAAGGTGGGCATGACCGCCGTGCGGCGACCGTGCCTGCAGTCCTCGATGATCCGCCGCATCTCGGCATCGACATCGGCGGCGGGCGTGCCGGTCGGACGCGCGCCGGTCGTCGATTCCATGATCACCACGTCGGCTTCCGTGGCGTGCCCGCGCGGTGCCAGGTAGGACTCGCCGGTTGGCCCGATATCGCCTGAAAACAAGACCCGGATGCGTTGGGCACCGTGCTTGATCTCCAGCTCCACCGAGGCACTTCCGATGATGTGGCCTGCATCGTGGAGACGCATCCGCACGCCCGGCGCGATCTCGCGCCACGCAAGGTACGGCGCACCCACCACCGAACGGCCGACGCGCTCGGCGTCGCCGCGCGAATACAGCACCGGCGGATCCTCGAAGCGCTCCGCCGCCGCCGCGATGGCGGGATCCGGCGCAGGATCGAGCACCACGGCATCCGGACCGGTCCCGTTGCGGAACTCGTCGATGCGCACCTTCTGGAGGTTCGCCGAGCTGCGCAGCACCATCGGCAGCAGGGTGGCCGTCGGCTCCGTGCAGTGCACGAGCCCCTCGTAGCCGAGCCGTGGCAGCATTCCCAGGCGGCCACAGTGATCGATGTGCGCGTGCGTGCACACCACCGCGCTCAGGCGGCGGAAGTCGAGGGCCGGCGGAACGGTGTTCCGCTGCTCCTGCGAGGGTGCGCCCTGGAACAGGCCGAAATCGACGAGGACGCGGGCACTGTCGGTCTCGAGCAGGGTGCAGCTGCCGGTGACCTCGCCCGCAGCTCCAAAGAACGTCAGTGTGGGCGATTTCGGCACGGACCCGCAGCATAGGGACATCGGCACCTATCGTGCGTGACCAACATGACGAACACCACCAACTACGTCACGCTCGGCCGAAGCGGCCTCCGCGTCCATCCGATCTGCCTCGGCGCCATGACCTTCGGCCATGAATGGGGCTTCGGCACCGACGTCGCCTCGAGCGACGCGATGATCGCCCGCTACCTCGAGCTCGGCGGAAACTTCATCGACACGGCCAACATCTACACCAAGGGACACAGCGAGAAGATCCTCGGGGACTACTTCCGCACCGGGGCCGGCGCCGGCCAGCGCGATCGCGTGGTGATCGCCACCAAGTTCGGCGGCAATCTCTGGCCCATGGATCCGAACGGTGGCGGCAGCGGCACGAAGGCCATGATGGACGCGGTGCACCACTCGCTGCGGCGCCTGCAGACCGACTACATCGACCTCCTGTGGTGCCACTTCTGGGATCGCCACACCCCCATCGAGGAACTGATGCGCGGGATGGAGCAGCTGGTGAGGCAGGGCAAGGTGCGGCACATCGGCCTGAGCGATCACCCGGCATGGGTCTGCGCACTCGCGCAGTCGTTCGCCCGCCGGCACGGCAGCACGCCGCTGGTGGCGCTGCAGATCGAATACAGCCTGCTGCAGCGCACCGTGGAGGCCGAGCTCATCCCCATGGCCATGCACGAAGGCATGGGCGTCACGCCCTGGAGCCCGCTCCGCGGCGGCGTCCTCAGCGGGAAGTTCAGCCGCGCCAACCGACCCAAGGACGACGGCAGCACCCGCGTGCGCTCCGACAGCAAGTACCTGAACGAGCACACCTACCTGCTGCTCGACGAACTGCACGCACTTGCCGGCGCGAAGCGCTGCAGCGTCGCGCAGGTTGCGCTGCGCTGGACCATGGACCGTCCCGGCGTCTCCAGCACCATCATCGGTGCGCGCACCATGGCGCAGCTCGAGGACAACATGGGCGCGATGAACGTGGCCCTGACCCACGAGGAATCATCGAAGCTCGACGCACTGACGAAGCCGGAGCTCCCGTTCCCCTGCGAATTCCTGGAGTTCGTGCGCACCGGCATCCAGAACGGCACCACCATCAACGGACAGCGAAGCGATGCGTGGCCGCTCTCCCCCAAGGATGCGTCGGAACGTTGGTGAACTGG
>Ga0114967_10004844_pt1 | contig 10757 bp, 9 predicted proteins | sample M_130628_MF_Meta_FD_92639 | JGI IMG/M metagenome (GOLD analysis project Ga0114967, IMG submission 92639) | Freshwater microbial communities from Lake Montjoie, Canada to study carbon cycling - M_130628_MF_MetaG | ecosystem: Environmental > Aquatic > Freshwater > Lake | place: Lake Montjoie... | reverse complement strand
CGCGCATCGAGGTCGATGTCGTCTGCAGCAACTCCGAAGTCCTCGCCCAGCGCATCGCCTCCGGCCAGCTTGACCTTACCCTGCTCTCCGAAGGCCATCGCGATGAGGGCGAATTCGCCGAAATCTGGCGCGGCCCGCTGCGCTGGGTCGGCCCAGCCAACCAGGCGTTGCATCGGCGGGAGCCGCTGCCGCTCGCACTCGCCCATCCCGGCTGCACTTGGCGCGCGGCGGCGCTGGGGGCGCTGGGCCGCGCCGGCCGTCAGGCCCGCGTGACCTATAATTCGGCCACGCAGGCGGGGTGTTTCGCCGTGGCCTTGGCCGGGCTGGCACTCACTGTCTCCACCCCCACGCGGCTGCCGGCCGGGCTGACCTGGCTCGGCGCGGGCGAAAATTTACCCGAATTACCGCAAATCGGCATTGAACTGCACAGCGCTGAGGGCGCCGAATCCCCCGCAATTTCAGCGCTCGCGGCTGCCATACGCCAGGGCTTTGCCCGGCAGGACTGAACCTGCCCAGACACTTCAAGGCTTGCCACACCATCCGAAATATGGCGAAACAAAACTAAGAGACATCTAACGGGGGTCATATGCGTTACGGAGTGATGTCGATTCTTGCCCTGGGCTTGCTCATGGGCGCGCCGGCTGAAGCCGCGCGCAACGACCAAACTGCCGCCCGCAATCAGCCCCGCCCGGCCACGAGCACTGGTCACGCCGTCACCCGGCCCGCCGCTGCCACCACCGCCGGGCGCGTGCAAGTGGCGGCAGCCCGGCAGCCGGCTGTGCCCTATCACCGTGCCAGCCTCTCCTCCGCCCAACAGCGCAGTGCGCCCAGCCGCGTTGCAGCGGCCTGCACCGTCTCCAACGGCCGGCGGGTCTGCGGCGGCACCCGCCAAGTGGCCATGCGGTGGACAGGCGGCTTGATGCCGGCGGCCGGCAACCAGACCTCCTGCCCAGATGGCACAATGGCCACGCTGGCGGTGGGCCATGAGAATGTGGTGCGCTGCGTCCCGCTGTAAGGCGAGGGGGCCAGCGGTTTCGCGGTCGAAGCGTCGGCTCAACCGCTACAGCTTTGTCGGCGGGCTGACCTCTTCAGCCGCCGGCCGCCGCAATCCGCGCCGCCATGGCCAGCACGCGCTGGGCGCGTTCCACAATCGGGTAGTCCACAAATCGGCCATCCACCTGGATCGAGGCCAGGCCCTGCGCCTGGGCCTCGGCAAAGGCGGCGACGATCTTTTCCGCCCGCGCCACTTCTACCGCCGGCGGCGAATAGGCGGCATTGGCCGGCCCCACCTGGTCCGGGTGAATGCAAAGCCGCCCCTGGAAGCCCAGCGCCGCGCCGCGGGCGCAGGAGGCGTGGAAGGCGTCCATCTCGCGAAGTTCGATCCAGACCGTGTCAATCGGCGCCTCCAGCCCGGCGGCGCGGCTGTGCAGCACCATTTTTTCGCGCGCACCCTCCAGCACGGTCTCCGCCAGGTCCCAGGCGATGCCCAGGTCGAGCGTGTAATCGCCAGCACCAAAGGCCAGGCGCTTCACCCGCCCACCGAGCGTGGTGGCGCAGGCGGCGAATTCGGCCAGGCCGGCCATGCCCCGCGCCGTCTCGATGATGGGCATCACCTCAATCCCGCCCGGCGGCAGGCCGCGGGCGCGCTCATGTGCTGAGATCAGCCAATCCACCGCCACCAGCTGCGCCGCACTCTCCAGCTTGGGCAGCACGATGCCATCCAGCCGCGGCGCCACGATGGCGTCGAGGTCGCCCACGCAAAACTCGGTATCGAAGGCGTTCACCCGGATGAAGGCGCGGCAATTGCGCGGCTTGTCCAGCGCCGCCAGCACCATGGCGCGGGCGGCGACCTTGGCGGAGCGCGCCACCGCGTCCTCCAGGTCGAGAATCGCGGCATCGGCGCCGATGGTGAAGACTTTTTCGGCACGGCGCGGATGGTCGCCGGGGGCGAAGAGGAAGCTGCGGTTCGGGCTCATCAATGGGTCATAGGCGGGGCGTCCAGCCCCAGCAAGACGGGTTCATCCGCCGCTTTGACAGTGACCGGCTCCGGCGGCACCTTGCCGTAAAAGGTCAGCCCTCATCTCTGGCCGCGGAGGAATTTCCATGGGTTTTCTGGCCACCGCCACGCCGCTTTTCCGCGCGGCCCGCTGATGCCCCGTCACGGTGACATGGCGCTGATTGCCTTTCTGCAGGCGCAGAATTGCTCGAATTATCCAGGCTCCTGGCGCCACCCGGAGACCATGCAGGATTTTCTCAAGCCGCAATATTACCAGCGGATTGCCCGCAGCCTGGAGGATGCCCGCTTCCATATGGCCTTCTTCGATGACCGGCTCGCATTGCCGGATATTCTGGGCCATGACCATGCGGAGGCGGTGCGCAATGGCATTCGGGTGGTGAAGCTGGACCTGATATCCATCCTCACCGCCATGGGGCTGGCCACGGAAAAACTCGGCCTGGGCGCCACTTATTCGACCACTTATTACGAGCCCTATCACGTCGCCCGGGTCTTCGCGACGCTGGACCATATGCTGGGCGGGCGCGTGGCCTGGAATGTCGTCACCTCGCTGAACGACAGCGAGGCCCATAATATGGGCCGCGCCGAACACCCCGCGCATGATCTGCGCTATGACCGCGCCGACGAATTTCTGGAAATTGTCCTCAGCCATTGGGATGCGTGGGAAGACGACGCCATCATCAATGACCGTGAAACTGGAATCTTTGCCGACCCGGCCAAGGTGAAGCGGCTGGATCACAAGGGCCGCTGGTACAATGCCCAGGGCACCTTCACCGTGCCGCGCACGCCGCAGGGCCGGCCGGTGCTGATCCAGGCCGGGCAAAGCGGGCGGGGGCGCAGCTTTGCCTCGCAATGGGGCGATCTGATCTTCGTGATCTACCCGAACCTCAAGGCTGGGCAGAAGGTCTATGCTGAGTTCAAGGCGCAGGTTGCGGCCTCGGGTCGTGATCCGGCGCAGGTGCGGGTTTGCCCCGCAGTCTATGCCATCATCGGCACCAGCGCCGATGAGGCGGCGGAAAAGCGCGCGCTGATCGAGGGCCTGGCCAAGCCGGTGGATGGCCTTGCCCTGCTCTCCGAGGTGCTGAATTACGACTTCGCCTCCAAGGGGATGGATGAGGCCTTCACCGATGAGGAATTGGCCGGCATCAAGGGCCTGCAGGCAATCCGTGACCGTGTGGTCGCGGGTTCAGGCAAGCAGAACCCGACCTTGGCCGATTTCGTCACCATCAGCGGCCGCGGCACCATTCGTGAATTTCCCTGCTTCACCGGCACGGCCAAAAGCGTGGCCGATGAGATGCAGGAATGGTTTGAGGGGGAAGCCTGTGACGGCTTCGTCCTCGCCGCGACCCATATGCCCGGCGCCTATGAGGATTTCACCCGGCTGGTGGTGCCGGAATTGCAGCGCCGTGGCGTGTTCCGCCGGGAATTTACCGGCACGACGCTGCGTGACAATCTCGGCCTGCCACGCGCCGCCCGCTTTGACTGGAAGCGGCACTAAGGCCGGTTTTAACCCAACGTAATACCGGCGCTGCGGATCACTTCAGCGGCATTGCCACGCTGCGCCGCCAGCCAACGGGCGAATTCATCGGGCGAATTGCCGATCATGATCGCGCCCGCCGGGTCCATCCTGGCCCGCACCGCGGCCGAGCGGGCCGAGACCGCGGCCACCGCCGCCATCCGGGCCACGATGGGCGCGGGCACAGCCTGGGCGGCGAAAAGCCCGTTCCAGTCATTCACATCGAAACCAGGATAACCGGATTCGGCGATGGTCGGCACATCGGGCAGCGAGGGGATGCGGGCCAGGCTGGTCACCGCCAATATCCTGGCCTTGCCGGCCCCCACCGGCGCGCGGACCGAGGAGGTGGTGATCAGCACCGCATCAATGCTGCCCGACATGATGTCACGCGCCGCATCGGCGCCGCCGCGATAGGCGGCATGCACTAGGCGAATGCCCGCGGCCTTCTCGAAGGCCGCCAGCGCGATATGCGCCATGCCAGCCGCTGGCGGTGTGCCCACGCTGATGGTGCCCGGACGGGTGCGGGCATAGGCCACGAATTCCGCCAGGTTGCGCGCCGGAAAATCCTGCTTCACCGCGATCACCTGCGGGAAGGAACTGATCAGGGTGATCGGCGCAAACGCGGTGAGATAATCGAAGGGCAGGTCGCGCATCAGCAACGGGTTGGTCAGCTGGTTCGCCGCATCGACCAGGAAGGTATAGCCATCGGCGGGCGATTGCAGCGTGGCCGAGGCCGCGACCACGGCATTGCCCCCGGTGCGGTTCTCAATAACGATGTTCTGGCCCAGCGCCTCCTGCATATCGGCGGCAATGGAGCGCGCGGCGGTATCGGCCGCGCCGCCGGCGGCAAAGGCCACAATCCAGCGAATGGGGCGATTGGGCCATTCGCCTTGTGCCAGCGCTGGGGCCGCGAGCAGCGGCGCGGCCAGGAATGCTCGTCTGGATATCCGCATAATCGTTCCTCCGGTTAAAAATTTTCCCGGCCGATTCGCCGTTCGAATGCGGCGATGTCCTCGGCATGGGTCAGGGTGAAGGCCAGTTCATCCAGCGCTTCCAGCAAGCAGCGCTTGTTGAAGGGGTCAATGTCAAAATGATGCACGGCGCCGTCCGGCCCGGTGACGGTCTGGCTGGGCAGGTCGACGGTGATCTGCGCATTCGGGTCGGTCTCGGTGGCGGCGATCAGGCCCTGCACCACAGCCTCGGGCAGCACCACGGGCAGCAGGCCGTTTTTCACTGAATTGGTGGCAAAGATATCGCCATAGGAGGGCGCTATCACCGCCCGCACCCCATGGTCATACAGCGCCCAGACCGCGTTTTCGCGCGAGGAGCCGCAGGCGAAGTTGCGGCCGCCCAGCACGATGCGCGCCGCCTGCCATTCCGGCCGGTTCAGCGGGAAATCCGCCGCCTGCCGCAGGTCACGGAACAGGTATTCGCCGTGATTGTCGTTGCGCGGGCGGGCGAGGTAGCGCGCGGGCAGGATCTGGTCGGTGTCGATATTGTCCCGCGCGAAGGGCACGGCGTTCGAGGTCAGGGTCGAAAAAGCGTCCATCGTCTCAGCCCTCCAGGCCGCGAATATCGGTGATATGGCCGGCCACCGCCGCCGCCGCCGCCATGGCCGGGCTCATCAAATGGGTGCGCACGCCAGGGCCCTGCCGGCCGCGGAAATTGCGGTTGGAGGTGGCGGCGATGCGTTGCCCCGGTGTGCCGATCTCGCCATTGGTGCCCAGGCACATCGAGCATCCGGCCTCGCGCCATTCAAAGCCGGCGGCGAGAAAAATCTGGTCCAGCCCCTCGGCCTCCGCCTGGCGCTTCACCGGGGCCGAGCCGGGCACGACCCAGGCCGTCACCCCCTCGGCCACCCGGCGGCCGCGGGCGATGGCGGCCGCCGCGCGCATATCCTCGATCCGGCCATTGGTGCAGGAGCCGATAAAGACGCGGTCCACACCCAGGCTGGTCAGCGCCGCGCCGGGCGTCAGGCCCATATAGGCAAAGGCGGCCTGCATGGCGGCGCGCCGCGCCGGGTCGGGCGCGGCGTCTGGGTCGGGCAGCACGGCGTCCACCGGCAGCGCATCCTCGGGGCTATTGCCCCAGGTCACCATGGGCGCGATGGCATGGCCGTCCAGCACCACCTCACGGTCGAACACCGCATCGGCGTCGCTGGTCAGCGCCCGCCAGCGCTCCACCGCGCGGTCCCAATCAGCACCTTTCGGCGCGTATTCGCGGCCCTGGAGATAGGCGAAGGTGGTCTCATCGGGCGCCACCATGCCGGCACGGCCACCGGCCTCGATGGACATGTTGCACAGCGTCAGCCGGCCTTCCATCGACAGGCCACGAATGGCGCTGCCGGCATATTCAATCACATGGCCGGTCGCACCCGCCGCGCCAATGCTGGCGATGATGTGAAGGATCACATCCTTCGCCGTCACGCCTGGGGCAAGTGCGCCATCCACCGTGATGCGCAGGGTCTTGGGCTTGCGCTGCCAGAGTGTCTGGCTGCCCAGCACATGCGCCACCTCGGTCATGCCAATGCCGAAGGCCAGCGCGCCCAGCGCGCCATGGGTGGAGGTGTGACTGTCACCGCATACCAGCAGCATGCCGGGCTGGGTCAGCCCCGCCTCCGGCCCCACCACATGCACGATGCCCTGGCGGCCATCCTTCAGGCCGAACAGCGCAAAACCGCCCTCGGCGGCATTTTGCTCCAGGCTTTCCACCATGCCGCGATATTCGTCATTCTCGATGGCGGCGACATCGCGCGTGTCGGTCGGCACGTAATGGTCGGGGGTGGCGAAGATGCGCTCGGGCGCGCGCGGCTTCAGGCCACGGTCGCGCAGCATCTCGAAGGCGGGGGCGGAGCCGTCATGCACCAGATGGCGGTCAACATAGAGCAGGGTCTGGCCGTCCTCGCGCTCCAGCACGCGGTGGCGGTTCCAGATTTTCTCGAACATGGTCTCGGCGGTCATGATGCGGTTCCGTGAAAGGCGGAATGGAGGATGGCGCGATAGTCGGCCTCGCGCGCCGTCCGGGGGTTGGTCAGGTGGTGGTGGTCGCGCAGGGCGGCGGCGGCGGCGGGGGCCAGATCGGCCTCGGTGATGCCCATGGCGGCCAGGCCCGGGGGCAGGCCCAGCCTTTGGTTCAACGCGGCAATCGCATCGGCCAGCGCGCTAGCATTTCCGCCCGCGGGCAGGCCCATGGCCTCGGCCAGCACCGGCAGCACCGCGCCCAGCACCGGGGCATTGAAGCGCAGCACACCAGGCAGCAGCAGCGCATTCAGCGTGCCGTGATGCGGGCTCACCGCCAGCGAATCCAGCGCGTGGGAGAGCGCATGCACCGCCCCCAACCCCTTGGGAAAGGCCAGCGCGCCCATCATGGAGGCCAGCATCATCTCCCGCCGCGCGCTTGCGTCGCTGCCATCTGCCACGGCGCGGGGCAGGGCGCACCAGGCGCGGCGCAGCCCATCGCGCGCGATGGCATCGGCCACCGGATTGTCGCGCGGCGAGCACAGCGTCTCGATGCAATGCGCCATGGCGTCCATGCCGGTGGCGGCTGTGAGGCCCGGCGGCAGGCCCAGCGTCAGGTCAGGGTCGCAGATCGCCGCGCGCGGGATGAGATGCGGCGAGCCGATGGAGAGCTTGCGGCCATCCGCCATCACGATCAGCGCGCCACGGCTGACCTCACTACCGGTGCCCGCGGTGGTGGGCACGGCGATGATGGGCGCGGCAGCGGCGGTGATGCGGGCCAGCCCGCCCTCCACCACGGCATAGCGCGCGAGCTGCGTGGCATCATGCGTGGCGGAAAGCGCCGCCGCTTTGGCGAGATCCAACGGCGAGCCACCGCCCAGCCCCACCACCCCGTCGCAGCCAGCGGCGCGATAGGCGGCGGTGGCGGCGCGCACGGCGGCCTCATTCGGGTTGGGCGGGACCGAGGCGTGAACCGCCACACCGGAGGGCAGCAGTGCCAGCAGACGCTCCAATAGGCCCGCCGCCACCACGCCGGCATCGGTCACCACCAGCGGGCGATTGATGCCGGCCAGCGCCAGTTCCGCTGGCAATTCCGCCAGCGCGCCCGCGCCGAATTGCACGCGGTTGATGTATTGGATCAGCGCCATACCCAGCCTTCGCGCTGGGCACGAGCGCCAAAATAACGACAGGCCTTTGCCATAGAAATTCTTCCCTCGGCGGGAAGCCTCGCCGTTTCGCTGGCAGGTGGCAAGCAGGTGCTAGACCACGCTGCGTTCCCATCCGTTCACTCCGCGTGGCCCAGCCGTCGCTGAGAGGATGATTCAGGGTTTTTGGCCATTCCGCCTCAACCCATCATGATCGAGGGGCGGCGGCGGTTAATCCGTCCGCGCGCCCGCCGCCACCCAGGCCAGCAAACGGCCGCGCTCGGCCGCCGTCAGGCCGGTGGCGTTGTTGGGCGGCATGGCCTCGCTGCGCACCTGCGTCGCCCAGGCCTGCGCCTGGCGCTGGATCCGAGAGGGGGTGTGCAGCACCACGCCCTTGGGCGGCGCGGCAAAGGCGGGGTTGGTTGGCCTGGGCTGATGGCATTCCATGCAGCGCTGGCTGATGATGGACTGCACCTCGGCAAAGGCCGGCGCCTCGCCCCGCGCCGGGGGGGCTACATGCGGCGGCGCGATGAAGACCGCCACCAGCACCACCACAACCCCGCCGGCCAGCCAGAAATCATAGACCTGAATGCCCTGGTGCCGCAGATTGAAAAACTGCCGCACCAGCGCCCCGGCCAGCGCCATGGCCACCAGCAAGAGCCAAGCTTTCTCATGCTGCCAGAACATCGGGTAGTGCGGGCTGATCATCAGGAAGATGACAGGCAGCGTGGTGTAGTTGTTGTGAATGCTGCGCTGCTTGCCCATGCCGCCCCATTTGGGGTCGATGGCGGTGCCATTGGCCACCGCCGCCACCATCTTCCGCTGGCCGGGCATGATGACCATCAACACATTGGCGGCCATGATGGTGCCTATCATCGCCCCCACCTGCAGATAGGCGCCGCGGCCGGAGAAAATCCGGGTGGTGACATAAGCTGTCAGTGCCAAGCCCAGGATGCCGATGATGGCCATGGCCATGCCATCATCACCCAAAGGCGTGCGACAGATCACATCATACACCGCCCAGGCCGCGACCAGCAGGGCGATGGAAATGGCGATCGCCTCCCATGGCGCCAGATCGGCCACATCGGGATCAATCAGATAGGTGCTGGCCTGGCCCCAATACATCAGGACGAAGAGCGAAAACCCGCTCATCCAGGTCCAATACGCCTCCCATTTCGACCAATGCAGCTTCTCGGGCAGCTTCTCCGGGCCGGCGATGAATTTCTGCTTGTGATAGAAGCCACCGCCATGCACCGCCCATTGCTCGCCCCGGATCAGCGGATTGCCGTCCTTGGCGGGTTTGAGCGATTGGTCGAGCCCCATGAAATAAAAGCTGGCGCCAATCCAGGCCATGCCGGTGATGAGATGCAGCCAACGCAGCAGTAGATTGGCCCATTCGGCGAGATAGGCGGTGTCCATCAGCTGCCCCGATACGTGGTGTAGCCATAGGGCGAGACCAGCAGAGGCACATGATAATGCGCCGCCGTATCGGCAATGCTGAAGCGCAGGCAGACCTCGTCAATGAAAGGCGGCTCGGCCAGCGGGAAACCCGCAGCACGGAAATAAGTGCCTATCTGATACAGCATCTCATACCGGCCCAGCCGCAGCGCATCCTGCGCCAGCAGCCAGCCATCCGTACGGCCATCATCATTGGTGACACCGGCCCGCAACTGCTCGCGCCAGCCATCTTCATGCAGGCGGAACAACGCAAAAGCGATACCCCGGCCAGGACAACCCTGCGCGGTGTCCAGAATATGCATCGACAAACCCATTCGCCACGCCCTCACATTGCAGTGCAACATCCCAGCAAACGCCATGTTATCGCAAGCCTTGATCCTGCCTATTCGGGGGCTTAACAGGCAGGGGAATTGGCGGCGCGAGCTGCCCGCAAGGGGGCTTTGTCCCCCTGCACCCCCCACCAAAGGCCGAAAGGCCTCTGGACACCGGGTGATCGGTGGGTGGGGAGGGGGCACAAAGGTGGTCTCGCCGCAAAGCGACCGCATAGCCCCCTCCCCACCCACCGTTAAACTCAATGGGATCAAAGGGCCTTTCGGCCCTTTGCGGGGGGTGTCGGGGGGCAGAGCCCCCTGACGGGCAACCCGAGGCGCCATATCCCACGGCCCGCAAAGCCGTCGCATTGGCAGGAGCAAGGACTGAGATGGCGGAGATGGTAGCGCCCAACCTGGTGGCGGCGGTGAGCGAGGCCAGGCAGTGGGACCGGCTGATCGAGATGGCCCAGCTGGGTGCCATTCCGGGCGATGGGGTGAACCGCGCCTGCCTGACCCCGTTGGACCGTGAGGCGCGCCGGATATTCATCGCCTGGGGCGAGGCTTTGGGGCTGAGCGCCAGTGTCGACCGGCTGGGCAATCTCTTCCTGCGGCATGAGGGCTCGGAGCCCGGCCTCGCGCCGGTCCTGACCGGCAGCCACATGGACAGCCAGCCCAAGGGTGGCCGGTTTGATGGCATTTACGGGGTAATCGCCGGGCTGGAGGCGGTGCAGGCCTTGCGTGAGGCCGGTGTCTCCACCCGCCGCCCGATTGAGGTTGTGGCCTGGACCAATGAGGAGGGCGGCCGTTTCGCGCCTGGCTGCATGGGTTCCATGGCCTATGCCGGTTTCGCCGGGCCAGAGACTTGGGATGCGATTGAGGACACCAAGGGCGTGCGGTTTGGCGATGCCCTGGCCGAGCATATGGCCCTGGAGGCCGATATCGCCCACCGCCCGCTGGGTGTGGTCGAGGGCCCGGCGCCGCATGCCTATATTGAGGCGCATATCGAGCAGGGCCCAATCCTGGAGGCCCGCAACCTTGATATTGGTGTAGTGACCGGCATTCAGGGCAGCCGCTGGTTCAGCGTGGAGATTCATGGCCGCTCCGACCATGCCGGCACCACGCCGGTCTCGATGCGCCAGGATGCGATGCAGGATGCGATCCGGGCGATCACGGCGCTGAACCAGTTGATGCGCGACCCCAGCGATGTGCTGCGCTTCACCGTGGCGCGGATGGAGGTTTTCCCCAACAGCTCCAATTCGGTGGCCGATCTGGTGCGGTTTTCCATCGATTTCCGCCACCCTGACGCCGCCGTGGTGCTGGCGCGCGGCAATGCGATTGAAGGGGTGATCCATTCTG
>Ga0114967_10004842_pt1 | contig 10762 bp, 9 predicted proteins | sample M_130628_MF_Meta_FD_92639 | JGI IMG/M metagenome (GOLD analysis project Ga0114967, IMG submission 92639) | Freshwater microbial communities from Lake Montjoie, Canada to study carbon cycling - M_130628_MF_MetaG | ecosystem: Environmental > Aquatic > Freshwater > Lake | place: Lake Montjoie... | reverse complement strand
GCTCCTAAGACATCTGCGCCAGTTGCAGCCGCACCAGTCAGTTCAGCTCCTCGCACATCAGCGCCAACTATTGCGGTATCACCTCTTCGCGGAACCACTGTAACAATGTCACGTCTGCGCAAAGTTATTGCAGCTCGCATGGTTGAGTCGTTACAAGTTAGTGCGCAATTAACAACTGTTATTGAAGTTGACGTCACAAAGATTGCTCGTCTGCGCGATAAGTCAAAAGCAAGTTTTGAAGCACGTGAAGGCGTCAAGCTTTCCTTCCTTCCATTCTTCGCGGTTGCAACTTGTGAAGCACTTAAGCAACACCCAGTTCTTAACTCATCTGTCGAAGGTGACCAAATTACTTATCATGGTGCTGAGCATCTTGGTATTGCAGTTGATACTGAGCGCGGTTTATTGGTGCCAGTTATTTCCAATGCTGGTGACTTAAACATGGGCGGCATTGCTCGTAAGATTTCTGATCTTGCGGCGCGCACTCGCGATAACAAGGTAACTCCTGATGAACTAGGTGGCGGCACATTCACGCTAACAAATACTGGTAGCCGTGGCGCACTATTTGATACTCCAATCATCAATCAACCTCAGGTTGCAATCTTGGGTCTTGGTGCCATTGTTAAGCGACCTATGGTGGTTCGCGGTGAAGATGGTGGCGAAACAATTGCGATTCGTTCAATGGTCTATCTTGGTCTTTCCTACGATCATCGCGTCGTCGATGGCGCAGATGCAGCTCGCTTCCTAGTTACCTTGAAAGAACGTCTCGAAGGCGGCGCTTTCGAATCAGACTTAGGACTTTAATTTGCTGCCGCCACAACGCATTGCTGTTACCGGCGCCTCTGGGCTAATTGGTAGCGCCTTAGTTGGTTATCTAAAGTCTCAAGGTCACACCGTTCAGCGTTTAGTTCGCAGAGCTGCGGTCTCTAGTGAAGAAATTACCTGGGATCCAATTGCTGGCACGGTTGATATGGATGCACTTGCTGGGGTCGACGCGGTTATTCACTTAGCTGGTGCTGGTGTGAGTGATAAGCGCTGGACTAAAAAATATAAGAGTGAGATTTTGAATTCGCGCTTGCTTGGTACCACCACAATCGCTAAAGCTGTCGCAATCGTAAAGCCACAAGTTTTTATATCAGCGAGTGCAATAGGTTGGTATGGCGAGAGTGGAAACCGCGCAGTTATCGAAAGTGATCGCGTAGGCGATGATTTCTTAGCCGCTGTTTGTCGCGAATGGGAAGCTGCCGCCGATCTTGCTGGCGATGTACGTACCGTAAAACTTCGCACTGGTTTGGTGCTTGATCCGACTGGCGGCGCTCTTGGCAAGATGTTGCCACTATTTCGCTTTGGTCTTGGGGGAAAATTAAGTAACGGTAAGCAATGGTGGTCTTGGATAACTTTACACGATCAAATTCGCGCCATCGCATTTTTGCTCGAGAATGAAGTATCTGGCCCAGTTAATCTGACTTCGCCAAACCCCGTTACTAACTCTGAATTCACCGCCGGCTTAGCTCGTGCGATGCACCGTCCAGCGCTGTTTCCAGTACCAGCTATTGCACTAAAGATTGTGCTTGGCGGTTTCTCGGCTGAAGTTCTTGGGTCAAAGAAGGTTCTTCCGCAAGCTTTAACTGAGGCCGGTTTTACCTTTGATTACCCACACATTTCATCGGCGCTCGAAAAGTTAGTTGATTAATTGGCTAACACGGCTATAGCTGCCAAACGTCCTGATTTGAGAGCACCATTTTGTGACGGACTAACTTGCCCATCGCCGGCTAAATAAATTCCTTCTCGGACCAAGGTTTGAATTGGTTGGGTTATCCGCTTTGCTCCAATCGGCAGCGCTGCTGGAATCTCGTACTTTGCTACCAACTCCCAATCACGATTATCGCAAGCGTAGAGTGTTGCTAAGTGGCGGCGGGCTTCAGACTCGGTAATCCCAACATCTGTTGTGGTTGAGACTAGATTTCTGCCAACGGGTGCGAATTCTGGAATGAAATTTGAAATCACTAGAGAATTGATTACTGGCCCGCGGTTCTGACCATCAACAATTAGTTGGCCATGTTCGACCGGCGCATTTGGTGCGCTGTGATACCAAGTTGTGCAACCAGCTAATTTAGGAACCGAAGGCAGATCCAACAATTGCGCTGCAGTCGTACTATCTGTGGCCACGATAATCTCACTGGCAAGTATTTGGCCCGCCGAAGTCATCACGACCCCACTCTTGATCGAATCAACTGTTACACCTAACCGCAAATCGTTAACTTGTTTTGCAATCGCGCTTGAAAGCAGTCCTGCTCCGTGACTTGGCAATCCTGGTTTTCCGCTTATAAAAGTCTTTATGATCTCTAATCCAGCCGTTGCTGAAATATTAGTTAGGTCAGTTAGATAAACACCACGCAAGAAAGGTAGCAATACCCGCTCGAATGTTCTGCCTAGCCCAGCTGCGATTAAATACTCAGCAATCGAAAGCTCTGCTCTAGGTTTCCTGGCTAATGCTTTAATCAGAGCTAACTTCTCAAAGATAGTTCCTGTGGCTGAGTCAAAGGCTGAAAACGGGTATATGAACGGATCACCTATTCGATGCAACTGATCATGGATTAAAATACTTATTGCCCGATCAGCGAATCGAAAATCTAACTCATCTAGAATGTTCAGGGCAGCTAACTCCGGGTATTTGGCGTTAATCAATTGGAAACCACGATCACAGGTAAAGCCATCAATCTGATCTGATTGCACTCGCCCGCCAGCACGATCAGTGGCTTCTAAGACAACTACTTCGCGACTGGCCTTTTGTAATTCAATGGCAGCGTTCATGCCTGCTAAGCCGGCACCAATTACTACAACCGGTTTACTCACGAAAATTTAGTTCTCGTGCTTTATCAATAATCGTGGCGACTGCAATTATCTCGGCTTTGCTAACTGGCCAATCGTTACTGCCAGCGATAGCACCAGCAACTAACTCATAGAAACGCGCGTAGTTTCCATCTTCAACTTTGAGATCACTGACCACATCGCCACGCATTATGCGAGCTTCAGACTTAGTTGACACATCCCACTTGCCTTCGTGTGGAACTTTGCCAGCTCGCAATAACGCTTCTTGGGGATCTAGTTCACCAATTAAAAGTGCACCGTTAGTTCCCATCATCCGAATCCGTGGGCCAGGCGCACCAACTATCGAACTGGTCGAAAGATATGAATCAACGCCGCTATCGTGTTTTAAAACCAAAACCACATCGTCATCAGAAGCGCCGCGAATACTACGTACGCTGGCTGAAACTAATTCAGCTGGGCCAAACCAATCAAGCGCGGTTGAAACCAAATGCGATTGCAGATCAAGGAGTAATCCCCCACCTTCCTCGGCACTGCTTTGCTCGCGCCAAGATTGTGCAGCCAGATCAGGGCGATAGCGTTCAAAGCGTGAATCGATGCGAAAGACTTTTCCGATTTCACTCTCTTTAAGAACCCGCTTAATAGTTAGCGAATCCGAATCAAACAATCGATTGTAAAACGCTGTTACTGGAACTCCAGTCTCATCAGATACCTTCAGAATTTCTAAGGTTTCGGTTAAATTACGGCCCACTGGCTTGTCGACCACAGTAGGTATTCCGGCACGAAGTGCGGCAATCGCTTGCTGAACATGGACTGAATTGACCGAAGCGATAACTACTAGATCTAGATTGTGTGCCAGAAGTTCTGACATTTCCGAAACTACGACCGCACCAGGAAAATCGGCATGCACCTGATTAATACGTTCTGGATTTGTGGTTAGAACAGCCACTAACTCAAGGCCACAACCTTTAAAAAGTGGAGCGTGAAAAGTGCGGCCAGCTAAGCCGTAACCGGCCAGACCAACTCGTAGTGCCATGAAAAACTCCGAGCCAGTAACTAGTCAGCTGATTTAGATAACTTAGATGGCCACCATACCTTAGGGCCGATTTCATGTACCAGAGCTGGCACGAGTATTGAACGCACAATAATCGTGTCAAGCAATACGCCGAAGGCGACTGCAAAACCAAGTTCAGCTAGGAATACCAGTGGCAAAATTCCTAAAACGCCAAAGGTAGCTGCCAGCACAATGCCCGCAGAAGTAATGACCGAACCAGTAACAGTTAAACCCTTGATAACGCCTTTGCGGGTACCTAATTTGCCAGATTCTTCACGTACTCGAGTCATCAAAAAGATGTTGTAATCAATGCCTAGCGCAACTAAGAAAATAAATGCGAAGAGAGGGAATGATGCGTCTCCGCCCGCAAAGCCAAAGACATGATTAAACACAAGTGCACAAACGCCCAGGGTTGCAAAGTAAGACAGAACGACGGTGCCTAGTAATAACACTGCGCTCACAATGCTTCTTAGCAACAAACCTAAAATAATGGTGATCAAAAGTAGGACCACTGGAATCACAGTTCGATTGTCATGTCGAGCAGCAACATCGGTATCAAAGAAGACAGCTGTTGTGCCGCCAACCAAAATAGACTCGTCAATACTCTTAACCGCTTCACGAATTGCCGGAATCCGATCGCGAGATTCACGCGAATCTGGTGCAGTAGATAACGTGACATTTAGAATTGAGAGTCCGTCTTTTATGATGACACCCGCAGCATTACTTTCAGGCGCCACCGCGGTTACGCCTTCTACTCCCTTTAGTTTCGCGGTAACCGCAGGGATCAATTCATTTTTTAAAATTACCTTAGTTGGGTCACCTTCGCCACCAGGGAAATGGTTCAAAAGTAATTTCTGGCCAACAACTGACTCTGGATTTCCCGTGAAACTTTCCGAAGTTGAAAGCCCATCGGTCTTTAGCGTGGTTGAGAAAGCAGCTAATACAACTAGTAATAGCCCGGTAGCCAGCCATGCTCTGCGTGGTCTACGTTCAACTACTTTTCCAATCTTTGCCCAAGTACCAGTTAACTGATTGTCAACATCATCAAAACGTGGAATTCGTGGCCAGAAAACCCAGCGTCCAAATAGGACCAGAAAAGCTGGCAACAAAGTAACCATCGTGATTACCGCAACGACAACACCAATCGCTCCGATTGGGCCTAAACCGCGGTTACCGGATAAATCACTAAGCAATAAAACTAAGAGACCTAATGAAACGGTTGCGCCTGAGGCAACAATTGGTTCGAAGGTGCCTTTATATGCAGCTCTCATCGCATCGACTCGCGAGTCGAAGTGGTGTAATTCTTCGCGGTATCTAGAAATTAAAAGTAATGCGTAATCTGTGCCCGCACCCAGTACCAATACCGAGAGAATTCCTTGCGATTGCCCACTGACATCAATGACATTCTTTTTGGCAAGCAAATAAATGATTCCGCCGGCGGTTGATAACGCAAACGACGCAGATAACAACGGTAATATCCACAAAATTGGTGAACGATAAACAATGATCAAAATAAAAGCGACGACACCAAGAGTGGTTAACAAAAGTGAAGAGTCAAGATCACCAAATGCGCCAAATAGATCGCCGATTAGTCCGCCAGCGCCAGTTACATATGATTCAAAGCCGAGTTCTTTAGCAAATGGCGTGAAGTCTTCGCGAAGCGCCTCAACTATGGCCGGAAGCACTGGTTCGTCATTCGGAAGCACTTCGGCAATAGCCGCACCATCTAACAGAATCGAAGCCAGAACTGCCTTGCCATCTGGCGCCGGGAAAGCTGTGACTTGGCTGCCTGGCAATAGGTACTTGGAAAGTGGAACATCGGTTCCACCTAGTTTGATATCTGAAACTGTTTCGAGATGAGCATTAATTTGTTGCAGAACTTCTGGCCCGACACTACCTTCAAGCAATACCAAAGTTGGGAAAGCGGTAGATTCGCCGGCCGCAAAACTCTCTAACAACTTAACTGCTTTTGTTGCTTCGGCGCTATCGGGCAGAAATGCCGAGTTATCATTTTCTTGAACCGAAGTTAGTTTTCCGAAAAGTGGGCCGAAGAAACCAGTAACGCCGAACCAAGCAATAACTACCAAAATCGCGATGGCGATCGGCTTGCTCTTGGAACGCATGGTGTTGCTGCCCGTGGGTGAAACTGACATTTAACTGGCCCCTTTTTGCGCCAGATCTATTAGGTCTGTCGCTTCGATTAGTAATGAGCGTGATTCTACCTTTAGGCTAACGGGTATGACCCTCGAAGCCGCTCTGACTACCGGCCAAATTGCGGTAGCTCGCAGTGGGATAGTCGATTATGAGAATGCGCTGAAAATCCAACGGAATTTTCATGCTGAAATTGTGGCTGGCGAACGACCAAACACTCTTATTTTATTGGAGCACCCATCGGTTTATACCGCTGGGCGTCGCACTGCTATCTCGGATCGGCCAACGGATTCAACTCCAGTAATCGATGTCGATCGCGGCGGCAAAATTACCTGGCATGGACCCGGCCAACTCGTCGGGTACCCAATCGTTAAATTAGCTAATCGACTAGATGTCGTTGGATTTGTGCGCCAGCTTGAAACTGCTCTAATCAAAACGTGCGAGCAATTCAATATCAACGCGCTAAGGTACCCAGATCGTTCTGGTGTTTGGTTGCGCGATGAAAAAGGCGATCGCAAAATTGCCGCCATCGGTATCAGGGTCGCTAAAGGTGTAACCATGCATGGCTTCGCAATAGATGTGAACCCTGATTTGGCCGGCTTTAGTCAGATCGTGCCATGCGGAATCGCAGATGCCGATGTTACGTCAATGGCTAGAGAGTTAAACCGAGAGATTACAATTGCCGAAGTTGCACCAATTCTAGAACGTGAATTGTTTGAAGTGTTAACAAAGGTGAGCGCATGACAATTGCACCCGATGGCCGCAAGATGCTGCGCATTGAGGCGCGCAATGCTGAGACCCCAATCGAACGCAAGCCCGAGTGGATCAAGACTCGTGCCAACATGGGGCCGGAATATACCCAGCTTCGTTCACTCGTAAAGAGCGAAGGGTTACACACCGTTTGCCAAGAAGCAGCTTGCCCAAATATTTTTGAATGTTGGGAAGATCGTGAAGCCACTTTCCTAATTGGTGGCGATCGCTGCACTAGACGTTGCGATTTTTGCAATATCGATACCGGTAAACCCTTGCCAATTGATCGCAATGAACCAACCAAAGTTGCTGAATCAATCAAAAAAATGCAATTGAACTATGCGACGATCACTGGTGTTACTCGAGATGATTTGCCGGATGAAGGCGCTTGGTTATATGCCGAAACGATTCGCAAAGTTCATGAATTGAATCCAGGTACCGGTGTTGAAATGTTGGCGCCTGATTTCAACGCTAATCCTGAACTCCTCAACCAGATCTTTGAAACCAGGCCAGAAGTTTTCGCCCATAATCTCGAGACCGTACCGCGCATCTTTAAAGAGATTCGACCAGCATTTACTTACGATAAATCGCTTTCAGTGATCACAATGGCGCGCGATTATGGACTTATTACTAAGTCAAATCTGATCCTGGGTTTGGGCGAAACTCGCGAAGAAGTTTCCCAAGCACTCATTGATCTAAACGCGGCTGGCTGTGACTTAATCACGATAACTCAATACCTGCGTCCGACCAACAAACACCACCCAGTTATTCGTTGGGTGAAGCCCCAAGAGTTTGTCGAGCTCGCGGCTGAGGCCAAAGAAATTGGTTTCTCTGGCGTCATGAGCGGACCTCTCGTGCGATCAAGTTATCGTGCTGGTCGTTTATATAAGCAAGCTCAAGAAGCTAAAGCGGCGCTCAATGGAACTGCGCAGAATGGCTGATCGCGTCTATCCCCCAGTAATTGCAGCTCTTAAAACTGCTTGGAAATATCTAGGTTTGAAATTTACTTTCACCGGCGATGTAAATATTCCGCGTAACGGTGGCGCAATCTTGGCGATTAATCACATTGGCTACTTGGATTTCGCTTTAGCAGGAACTGCCGCGCTACCGGTCAATCGCTATGTGCGATTCATGGCCAAGAAAGAGATCTTTGATAACAAACTAGCTGGGCCCTTAATGCGCGGAATGCATCACATTTCAGTCGATCGCGCTAATGGCTCGGCTTCATTCGTAGCAGCGCTACGTGCATTACGTAGCGGCGAAATCATTGGGATATTTCCAGAAGCCACAATTTCAAAAAGTTTTGAAATTAAGGAGCTAAAGTCGGGTGTAATCCGATTAGCTATGGGTGCTGGAGTGCCGGTGATTCCCACGATTGTTTGGGGTAGTCAACGGATTTGGACCAAAGGGGTTAAGCGAAATCTCAAGCGAAATAAGTTTCCGATCTTCGTAACTTTCGGTGAACCAATGCACTTTGCTAAGGATGCCGACGTCGAAGCCGGCGAAGCGCTATTGCGCGCGACCATGATCGAAATGTTGCACGAGGTTCAAAGCCGATATCCCGATAGCCATGTTGGCCAGCGCTGGGCGCCTGCGCGTCTTGGTGGTACTGCGCCGGCTCCACTAAACTCCTGACATGTTTAATCGAAAGAAGAACAAGTCCAGCGAACCCAAGGCACCAAGATTCAAGGAAATTCGCGATGCCTACAAAGTTACCAAGGCGGTAAAACCTTGGATCGGCGCTGCAATGGCTGGCATTTTTCTCGCCGGCTGGTCAGTCGGTATCGCAATAGGTTTTGCCATTGGACATCCAATTTATCTTGGATTTGTATCAGCGCCATTTGCTGCGCTTTTGGCTTTCTTTATTTTCACCCGCGTCGCAGGATCAGCAGCTTATGCATCAATTGAAGGACAGATAGGTGCTGGCGCAAGTGTTTTGATGTCGATCCGTAAAGGTTGGTCAACTACTCCAGCTGTTGCGGTTTCACGTAACCAAGACATGGTTCATCGTTCAGTTGGGCGCGCCGGAATAGTTCTTACTGGCGAAGGTAGCGGGTCAGTCCGTCAACTTTTGCAAGATGAAAAGCGAAAGACCGAACGTTACGCACCTGGTGTGCCAATCTATGAATTAATTGTTGGCAACGAAGAAGGCCAAGTTTCACTAAGGAAATTGCAAAAGCGAATGAAGAAATTTCCTAAGAAGTTAACCGCTAATCAGATGCGCGAAGTCCGTGCTCGCTTAAAGGCCGTCGGCGGAATGGCAATGCCAATTCCTAAGGGTCCAATGCCTACTCGTGGAATGAAGATTCGCTAAGTATATTTTCAGGCTCGCGCTAATTTTGTGCGGCTAAATCTTTCGTGAATGCCTCGCCCATCTTCATCATAGGTAATCGCAGTAATCACCAACGCCATCAAACCGGTGCGGATAAGTGCTTGCCTAATACTTGGCAATCCTCCATTATCGAAATCAACCACCTTCAGTCTAAGCAACCGGTGTCCAAATGAGGCTCCGGTGAGTGTTATCAGAACCGCATACTCGAAAACGAAAATCAGCGGAGTTGTAAATCGAGTTCCGATGACTCGTTCAGAGTAACTTCCGCCGCCCGCAAAGAAGGCGAATGCGATCGCATAAGATGCCAGCCAGTCAACTGTGATAGCTGCCAATCTTCGGCCAAGTGTTACGCCCTCAGGATGAGTCATGGCGAGAGCCTAGATGATTTAGCGCACAACAGCCCATTTATACGCTCACTTGCGGAACAACGCAGGCCAAACCCAGAATTTTTTAACATCGCCGTAACACAACAGTTATGAACTTTTACCTACTGGGGCATAGATTTCAGCCATAAAGCACCACCTCAAAGACGAGGAAACCGATCGGTTGAATCCAACAGCCATCATGTTCAAAACAGGAGAAATATGTTTAAGAATTCTGCAGAAATCTTTGCATACATCAAGAAAGAGGACATTAAGCTAATTGACGTTCGCTTTACTGATTTGCCAGGTATCCAACACCACTTCAACGTCCCAGTTGAATCATTCGACGAAGCAGTTTTCACTGATGGTCTAATGTTTGATGGTTCTTCGATCCGTGGTTTCCAGTCAATTCACGAATCAGATATGAAGTTGCTACCAGTCCCAGGTTCAGCATTCATAGATCCATTCCGTGATCAGAAAACTCTGGTAATTCTTTTCTCAGTACATAATCCAGTTGATAACTCACCTTATTCACGTGACCCACGTGGTGTAGTCGCTAAAGCGGTTGAGTACATGCGCTCACTTGGCTTTGCCGACACTGCGTTCTTCGCACCAGAAGCTGAGTTCTATGTTTTCGATAGCGTCCGTTTCAAGACTGGTATCAATGAGGCCTATCACGAGATTCAATCTTATGAAGGCGCATGGAACACTGGTGTTGAATACGATGCAGACGGAACACCAAACCGTGGATACCGCACTCGCGTTAAGGGTGGCTATTTCCCAGTTTCACCAACAGATCAGTATGCAGATCTGCGCGATGAAATGGTTATGGAACTTGGTCGCGCCGGTTTGTTAGTTGAGCGTTCACACCACGAAGTTGGCACAGCTGGCCAGATGGAAATCAACTATCGCTTCAGCGACATCCTCCAAGCTGGCGATGATGTAATGAAGTTCAAGTACATCATTCGCAACGTAGCTTGGGAAGGTGGCAAGACTGCTACTTTCATGCCAAAGCCGCTATTCGGTGACAATGGTTCAGGTATGCACGTTCACCAATCACTTTGGAAAGATGGCAAGCCGCTGTTCTTCGGTGATGGATATGGCGATCTTTCAGATATGGCGCGTTGGTACATCGGTGGTTTGTTAAAGCATGCTCCATCACTACTTGCTTTCACTATCCCAACCGTTAACTCTTACCGCCGCTTGGTTCCTGGCTACGAAGCTCCAGTTAACTTGGTTTACTCAGCCCGTAACCGTTCTGCTTGTATTCGTATTCCAATTACTGGT
>Ga0114967_10004841_pt1 | contig 10764 bp, 7 predicted proteins | sample M_130628_MF_Meta_FD_92639 | JGI IMG/M metagenome (GOLD analysis project Ga0114967, IMG submission 92639) | Freshwater microbial communities from Lake Montjoie, Canada to study carbon cycling - M_130628_MF_MetaG | ecosystem: Environmental > Aquatic > Freshwater > Lake | place: Lake Montjoie... | reverse complement strand
TAAAAGAGGTATTGCATCCCCATTAGACAAGATCCCTTCCGGTTTGATGGTGTGAACGTAACCTTCTCTTAGCCCGTCAACAACAATTCGAACTTTAAGTCCATCTTCAGAAACTTGCGCACCGCGAACAGGATTTTCTTTTTGATTGACCATCGGGCTTCCATAGACAGGATGATATTTGTAGATGTAGCTGCTTACGTCATAGTTGTTCACATCTGAGGCTAATTTTTTATTGACCGGAAGCGTAAACTCAATTTCAAATCCGTCGGGCATCGCACGCACGGCCCTCATTTCAAAAGGAGTTTTTCCTGAGTAGACTAAACGCTCTAGGCCAAAATCTTCTTTTCCTATGGAACCCCAACCGCGATTCGTGCCTCCTACAAATAGATTTTTGTCAGATCCAAAGGCCATTCTAAGTACACCAGATCTAAATCCAGACACAAATTCGAATGAAGCACCTTGGAATCGACCATTTATTTTTTCTAAGAATACCCGAGCAATTTTGGACATTCCTTGGTCGCCAACAAACAACTGACCCGTAAATGGACCAAAAGCTCCATTCGTTTCATCTGGAACTATCTCGGATGTGGATACGCCTAATACGCCATGCGGCAACCAAACAGCTGGGGATTTAATGCCAAGGTTGGGAAGTGCTTTGCCCATTTCATAAATGGTGGTCATGGGCTTTGCTTCATTTTCTACGTACTCTGGTTTTACGAGTGGATTATCTCTTGGGTCTACTTTTTCAAACACCATTTCTTTCCTCATTTTTACCGGAGACTCTGGTCGGTCTGCCCACTTTAAAGAAGCGGGATGTCCCATGAAATTTCCTTTTTCGATGTGAGAAATGAACCCAGAACCTTGCCAATCTCCTTGGTTATCGCCATAGAATAATTCTCCATTAATCATTCCTAGGCCACATGGGGAGCGCATTCCCGCTGCAAAAGGCTCCATTTTTCCATCGGGGCTAATTTTCATCGCCCATCCACGCCAAGGAACTAATGATTTCCCTGCCCACCAATCGGTGTTACCAAAACCAACGTTACCCGTCACATAAAATGAGCCATCAGGTCCCACTTTAGGTCCGTATGAATATTCGTGGTAATGACCTGAAATAGGCCAAGAGTATACGGTTTCATAGCGCTCCGCTTTTCCATCTCCATTTTTGTCGACCAATCTTGTCAGCTCTCCTCTTTGTGCACAATATAAGAAACCATCTAAATAGGTTAAACCTAAAATTTCATGCAAACCTGATGCAAATTTTCTGAAATTTGGTCTTGCGCTATTGGGGTTTTCGATGATGTAAACTTCCCCTCTTCTCGTGGAAACGGCGACATCACCGTTGGGCAAAAGCGCTAGACCTCCCACTTCCAAAACTAAACCTTCAGGAGCTGGGATACGGGCGATTTTATAGTAATCGCTCTCTACTGGATTTTGGGCAAAAATCATTGTTGAAATGCCCGCTAATAATAAGGTTAAAAATATATTTTTCATTTCTTTAAATTCTAAGATTACCAAAGGATTGAATATTGTACTTTTTCTGTGGCTGGAAGCGTCAAAACTTTATTGACACCACTGCCTTCAATACTTGCGCCAGCGGCCTTAATGTAATAGGATTTGCCATCTAAGGCATATAAGTTTTCTCCCACTTCTTTTATTTCAGAGCCCATTCCAATTCTGATTTTTTGTCCGGCAGCAGGGTTTTTGATATTGATATTTCTTTCTAAATATTTATTTTCTACGATGCGGATTTTGTCTTCTACCTCAGAACCAGCTAATTCATATAGGAAAGTTGGCAAATCCTGTTCATCCAACAAATATCCTTTTGTTTTAAAATTTGATGAAGGATCGGGTTGGTCTTCCAAGGAATTTAAATGCTGGGGTTGAACGATCAGAGGGACATTAGGTAGGTAAAGAACTGCACCTCTTGGTCTTGAAGAACCATCCCCTCGGCTATCCCACATCGGTGTCGTATTTAAGAAATCACCTTTCCAGATTTGCGCGATGGAGCCATTTTCTAAATCGTAGGTATAATGTAAGTTTGAAGGATTACCCACGTTTACAGCATGTGCCATTCTTCTACCTCTTTTTCCGTTTTTCATTATGTCGACAAATGACCTAAAAACAATCGGTTCTTTCGCATCTAAAAAGATAGGGTCGTCGGAAGAGGATCCTAAATAGGAACCCACACTATGGTAGGCCGTTGTTCTGAATTCCGGACCTTTTACCCAAAAACCTAGTTTGTTTCCGACGCTCTTTTTCGTTTTTATGAGGGTGATTTGAAGGTCAACTTTCCCTTCGGGTAGGTCAACGACTTCCGTTTTGCGTCGGTTATTTTCTTCGTTTTCTTCCTTGAAAATTTCTTTGCCATTGATTGAAATCCAATGTTTTCCTGCAATTTCAAATTCAATTTGATGCTTGCCTGCTTTCGGTATATTTAAACTTGTTTTAAATATTTCGGCATAGTGAAAAGGCTTGGAGCTTACATCCCAAGTTAATTTTTCGGTAACCCCGCTAGCGTCTGGTTTTTTGGTAATAAACTCTTGGATGGATTTGAAATTGCCATAATACACTTGGTAATTGATGGGTGCCATCACTGCCGCAGTTGAACCTAAATCAGTCACTATTAAATTTCTAAAAGCGACAGCTCCATGGTCACCTTGAATCATGAAGGGTCCTTTTGCCACCTCTGTTTCTGAAATAGGACCGCCTGTTGGCCCCGTCAATTCCACATTTTCATGAATGATCACGCCATTTAATTTGACCGAAATTACTTTGGCATTTGTGATTTTTTTCCCTTGCGCATCAAAGCGTGGCGCTTGGAAAGAAACTTCCATTTTTTGCCAAAGCCCAGGCGCTAGACATGCGTTGACTCTTGGGGCATGTCCTTCGTATAAATATTCTTTAGGATTAAATTTTCTGCGTTTGTAAATTCCTCCACAGTCACCTGTATTTGGGTTTTTTACCCCCCAAGAATCCATTAATTGAAGTTCATAGCGACCTTGAAGATAAAAACCAGAGTTTGAATGAGTCGCCATCATAAATTCGAAAGTAGCGTCAAAATCCCCGTATTCTTTGTTGGAGACCAAATTTGACCTGTTTTCTTTATTGGGTAAATTGACTAATATTCCGGTACCCGACTGAATGCTTAGGACTTCTGGTTTATTGAGATCTGCTTGTGCATCGAATGCGATTTGCCAATTGCTTTTTCCTGTGTTCTTCCAAAAAGATAGGTCAGAAAATGAAATTGGACTTTGTGCATGAATGGCAAAAGGGAGTAAGAGGACAAGGGTCCACCGTAATTTTTTCATGGAGTAAATGGAGTAGTTTAAATTAATTTTTAAAGATAGTTTAAATTTTATAAAATATAAATCGAGTCTATTTAAAGGTTTTTGTAAATGTATTTTTATCTTGCGAAAACCTTTTACCATGAAAATTTTATACACTTTTTTTGTCCTGGGGATATCCCAATTCATTTTTGCTCAGAGTCAATCGGTTCCCCCAGTTTTCCTAAAAGATGTCTTGACATTCCCATTAGGTGCTTCTGTTAACCCTCGTTTATTAGATGAAAATGTTACGTACCGGGAACGCACAGGTTCTGAATTTTCGAGTTTGACGGCTGAAAACCACATGAAAATGATGAATGTGCATCCAGGGGCGGATCGTTTTGATTTTGTTTTAGGGGATGAAATTGTTGCCTTTGCTAAAAATAGGAAACAACGAATTCATGGCCATACGCTTGTTTGGCACAACCAAGTTCCTCAATGGATGAAAGATTTTCAAGGGGATCAAGTCGCTTGGGAGAATATGTTGAAAAATCATATTCAAACGGTGGTCGCCCATTACAAAGGCAAGGTGGCTGGTTGGGATGTGGTGAATGAGGCTTTTTTAGATGATGGTAGTTTGCGTCCCACGATCTGGTCGGATCATATTCCTGACTATATCGCTAAAAGTTTTCTTTGGGCACGTGAAGCGGATCCTACTGTGATACTTTTTTACAACGATTATGGCCAGGATGGTAAGCCCAAAAAGATGCAGGCGATTCTCGATTTAGTCGCGGATTTCAAGAAACGAAATGTACCCATTAATGGATTGGGTCTGCAAATGCATGTGAATATTAACTCAAAAAACGAGGCGATTTTGGAGGTTATTACGAAGTCGGCAGCGACGGGATTACACATCCACTTCTCCGAATTAGATGTGGCGGTTAATCCTAAAAACAATCCGGATTTTGTGTATGACGACGTGGCTAAAGATGAGCAGTTAAATAAATTTCTGTTGTTGTTTAATGCCTTTAAGGCGATTCCGAAAGGCCAACAATATGGCATCACGTTTTGGAATGTGGGCGATAAAGATTCTTGGCTCAGAGGCTATTTTAAACGTCCTAAGGAAAATCCCTTATTGTTCGACGATTCATATGCGCGCAAACCGGCCTATAAGGTTTTATACCAAACGCTTAAATAGGGTTTAATTTAAACCTAAATCTTCCTGGATTCGAGCTACTTTATTTTTTAATTCTTGAAAAGTGGGATCAAAATCAGCGGCTGACTTTAGTTCTGAATTCACAGAAACATAGAATTTAATTTTGGGTTCAGTGCCGGAAGGTCTTGCTGATACTTTTGAGCCATCTGCTAAAATTAATTGGATCACATTGGATGCTTCAATGCCTAATCCCGTGGCAATGGGTGTGATTTCGCCAGTCAGCAAATTGGTCGATTGCAAGCCTTCGTAATCTAAAACCTTCACGGGTTTGCTGCCTGCCACGGTGGCAGGAACATTGGATCGAAGATTCTCCATCATTTGTTTGATTTCATCCGCACCTGCTTTTCCTTTTTTTGTTAATGAGATAAGTCCTTCGTAATAGAAATTATTTTCCATGTACATTTCGGCAAGGAAGTCGAAAAGGGAGAGGCCTTGATCTTTTGCATAGGCGGTTAATTCTGCGATCATGGCACAGGAAGCCACGGCATCTTTGTCGCGGACGGCATCGCCGATTAAATATCCATAGGATTCTTCTCCTCCGCCGATGAACTTTTCTTTGCCTTCCAATTCCCGAATTACTTGGGCGATGTACTTAAATCCAGTTAGCGTATTATAGCAAGTGACACCGTAAGTGGCGCACATTTTGTCAATTAAATCTGTCGTTACGATGGTTTTTGCCACAAATTCTTTTCCGGTAAGTCGGCCTGCGGATTGATCCACTTTTAATAAATAGTATAGGATCAAACTGGCCATTTGGTTCCCGTTCAAAAGTTGCCATTCGCCCGATGGACTTTTCACTGCGGCTCCTACTCGATCCGCATCTGGATCCGTAGCGATGACCAAGTCGGCGTCAATTTCTTTCGCTTTGTTTAATGCCAACGTCATCGCTTCCTTTTCCTCTGGATTTGGGTAAATAACGGTGGGAAAATTTCCATCTGGAATCGCTTGTTCTTCCACTATGCTGACTTGCTCAAAACCTAATAAAGAAAGCGCTTTGGGAACTAAGGTAATCCCAGTTCCGTGTATGGGTGAAAAAACGATTTTTAGATCTTTTTGGCGCTTGATCACTTCGGGTTGACGGCAATTGGTCAGAATCGTTTTTAGGTAAGCCGCATCTATTTTTTCATCTAAGAAATGAACTAGGCTTGGATTTCCTTCAAATTTAATTTCGCTGATACTTTGTATGGCGTTTACTTCGGCCACTATATTTTTGTCGTGCGGGGCGACTACCTGTGATCCGTCGGACCAGTAGGCTTTATATCCATTATACTCTTTTGGGTTATGAGAAGCCGTGATGACTAAACCTGCTTGGCAACCTAATTCCCTGACCGTAAATGATAGTTGGGGAGTGGGTCTCAAAGCCGGGAAAAGAAAAACCTCGATGTTATTGGCAGAAAATATGTCCGCACAGATTTGAGTAAAATCGGGTGAATTATTTCGTGAATCGTGCGCGATGGCCACTTTGATTTTTTGGTTGGGTAGACATTTATTGAGGTAATTGGCAAAGCCTTGGGTGGCTGCCCCCACGGTGTACCGATTCATTCTATTGGATCCCACGCCCATTTCACCGCGCATACCACCGGTTCCAAATTCAAGTGATTTATAAAATGAATCGGTCAAGGTGGTTATTTCCTTTCGATCCATTAAACCCTGCAACGTTGATTTAGTGGTTTCATCATAAGGGCCTGTTAACCATTGGTCTATATTTTTTTGGGTAGTTGCGTCGAATGTGGTTGACATTAAAAATATCGGGGATAAATTTTGATGAAAATGAATTTGCAAAGATAATTTTAAATTGGTTTTAAAAGGTGCAAATGTGTTATAATTTAATGGAATCCAATTGAGGTTTATATTAAATTAAAATTGCGTGATTTATCTTTTTTTAATTTGGGTTTTATTTTTTTTTAAATTTTCTTTAACGAAATTTTTCAGGTTGAGTAGTTGTTGATCACCAAAAGATAATAGATGGATAAATATTTTAAATATTTATTAGTAGCACTAATTCCCTGTGTATTTTACTATGGATTTTATTTCAAATATGGAATAAATGCCCCATTTGCAGATGATTGGAGTGTCATTGTCGGCCTTGTCATCCATTTCTTTTATGCCCAAGAAAGTTTTTTAGACAAATTTTTATTGCTTTTCGCGCAGTGCAATGAACATAGAGAGTTGTTTCTGTCGATCATTTCTGTCACTCAGTATGCCATTCTAGGACATATTAATTTCTTTTATTTAAATTTAATCGGTGGCCTTTCCAGTTTAGGAATCCTGATCATTTTATACAAAATCCTTAAGCGTTATCGGCATCCCGAATGGTTAATTATCCCTATTTCATTTACCCTTTTTAATCTTTCTTATTTCCATAATTTATATTGGCCAGTATCGGCACTCCAACATAATGTTGTTGTCTTTTTAATTGTATCCGCGTTATGTGTTTTGGACTATTCCCAAGGAGGAATTAAATCTTTTCTCCTGGCTTCATTTATTGCATTTGTTGCTTTATTTTCAAGTGGGAATGGATTTATCGTTTACATTGCTGCAGCGCCTTTGATATTTAGGTACCTTAAATTGTATCGAATTTTATGGTTTCTATCTGGCGCGTTCTTTTTTTTCTTGTATATATATAATTACGAGCATCCTGTTCAGCGAGGAAATTTTCTAGGGAATATATTTTTATTTAAAGGGATTCTGGGCAATTTTTTTGCTTACTGGGGTGCATTTGCTTCTTCGTTTTTTGAATCAGGATCTTCTTGGATAGAACCTGTTTGTATCACGATAGGGGTACTTGTTTTCTTTACTTTTATCTATAAGTTTTGGATCAATCGGAAGGATTTTTTTCAGGATCAGAAAGATTACCGGTTTAAGTTATCCCTATTTATATTTTTGTTGTGTACCGTTGGAATTTATTCCCTGGCAAGGGCTAACATGCCCATTTCAAATGTGTTTGAAAGTCGGTATGCGATTAACACGACACTAATTTTGCTGTTGTACATACTGTTTTTTGACAATTTTATTTACCACAAATTAAAGTTTGCCATTATCGGGTGCATCATTTCATTTTTCTTTTTTTCTTACGTTAACCATTTAATTGACTTAGTCAATTTTACGAATATGACCTCGGGTTCTGTGATCAAACATTCAATTCAAAAACGTGAACATTATTTCTTTAGAGACTCTTTAAATAGAAAGATTGATATATCAGCACCGACGCTAAAAAACCTGGGTCAATTAGCAAAGCCTATTGTGAATTTTACGGCCATTTTACCTAGTTCTGTCAAATATGTAAATGATGCCATTCATTTGACCTTTAGTCATCAAATATATGCTTTGGACACTGATTTAGCTGAAATTTCTCGAGTAATCCAACAAAATAAATATGATACATTACAGAGTGGAAATAAATTCAATTTGGGTGAATTTGAATTTGACATAAATTCGGCACATTTTTCTTATCGGGGATTGAAAGTAAAGGGTAGAATTTTACATGGATCCGATGGGTATTATATGGTATTTGAAAATGCCCAACATCAAAACTGGGTTTTCAATATGTATTGGAGGGAAATTGACCGCAGAAAGCAGTTGACGCACTGGGATGGAATATATTTGAGAAATTTGAGTGGAACGGTCCCCTTTATTTATTTACCTGATGATCGTTATGTGGCTAAAATCTTTAAGGTCGAGGATGGGCTGCCTACATTCGTTGGCGTAACGCCAAATTTCAGCGTTAAAGGGATGTAAATTCCCCTTTGAAAACTTGTACGGCAGGGCCCGTTAAGAATATTTCCGTAAATCCATCTTGTGAATTTCCTTCAAATGAAACAGATAATTCTCCACCTAATGTTTTAATTTGAACAGGACTTTTCATGCCCTGAAATACGTGTGATATCAAAGCCGCCGCGGTCACTCCCGTTCCACAAGAATAGGTTTCATCCTCAACGCCACGCTCGTAGGTTCTGACAAATATGGTTTGTGCGTCTAATTTCTCGATAAAATTGGCATTTGTTCCTTGAATGGGTTCATACGCTTCAGAATATCGAATAGTTGCCCCCACATTTTTTACATCATAAAATTGCACTTGATTAACAAATCTCACAAAATGCGGAGAACCCGTATCGGTGAAAAAATCATCTCCATGTTGGTCTATCGCGTGAACATCCATCATTTGAAGGGATATTTTGTCTGCACTAACAAACGCCGTGTGGGGACCATCTACGGCGATAAAACTTGCTTTTTCTTGAATGATATGTAAATCAGCTGCAAATCTTACGAGGCAACGACCTCCATTGCCGCACATGGTTCCAATCGTTCCATCCGAATTATAGTAGACCATTTTGAAATCGTATCCCGGTGCATTTTGTAAAAGCATAAGCCCATCAGCACCTATCCCAAATCTTCGTTGGCATAAATGCGCTATAGCCTCTTTACTGAGATCAAATTGCTCATTGCGGTCATCGATTATGATGAAGTCATTTCCGGTACCTTGGTATTTATAGAATTGCATAATTTTTAATTGCGCGGCAATTTAAGGATTTTGGATTAAATACCGCTCCTTAATTACTTGAATGTGATGCTTTTCGTGGCCAGCAATCATCCAAGCTAATGCACGAACACTGACCGACTGGCCATTGGCATTGCCTAATTGGTTCGCTTGGCTTGTGCTAAAGGATTCAATTAGACTCATGGTCGCTTGACGAACGTGGCTATATTGTGTCAAAATATTGGCAAAATCCTGAGATTCATATTGTGCATGAAGCAAATATTCATTTTCATCAAAACTCGGAAGTGCTTGTCTTTCTCCTCGGGAAATAGCGAGGGCTCGGTAGCTAAAAATGCGTTCAGTATCTATGATATGACCTAGGAGTTGTTGGATGCTCCATTTACCAGGTGCATAGGCGAAATTTTCTTGGCCTTTTGCTAAGTTCTGGCAGATTTCGAGGAGCTCAGTATGTTGGCTTTTCAGGATATCGAGCAAATGGTCCTCAGGCCCAAAGTTCAGGTATTCAGCGAAATAGCTTGAGTTCGGGTATTCAAAAGGCTCAGGTAGTCTCATTATTTCAATAAATTTTCCACAAAGGTATTGTTTGAAAGCAGAAAATGCCTAATTTCGTGCCACCAATTTAAAAAGGTCCGGTAGTTCAGTTGGTTAGAATACATGCCTGTCACGCATGGGGTCGCGGGTTCGAGTCCCGTCCGGACCGCCAACAACAAATTAAGTCTCTGATTTTCAGGGACTTTTTTTGTTGGTGTGAAGTATAGTGTGAAACAAAGTAGCGAAATATGTAATAGTAATTCGTGGATCAGGTGGTATTCTCTGATTTTTTGGTCCTTTTAGTAGATCCTCTTATGACAAGTTCTGTATTAAGTACTTTATGTTCAATTTTTAAAGTTGATTCCTTATTTTGAAGCCTATTCAACAAAATAGTTGCGGCCTCACGGCCAATTTGATGCGTAGGTTGAGAAACAGTTGATAGTCCTAGAGGTATGAATGCCGAAATCGGATCATAACTAAAACCAATAACACCAACCTCCTGAGGAATTTTTACACCTCTTTCTTGGGCCACCAAAAGAAATGCGATTGCAGTGGGATCATTGATTGCAAATAGGGCATCAGGACGCTTTTTCATATTTAAAAGATGATTCGAGTAAATTTTTGCTTTTTCTTCAGTCAGGTCATAAGGAATAATAAGATCTTCTAAGATTGGCAAATTATTTTTCAGTAAGGCATCCTTATAACCACGAAGTCTTTCTTTACCAATTTGTAAATTTTGTGGACCCGCTAAGTGAGCGATACGTTTATAACCTTGTTGAATCAGATGTTCAACGGCATTAAATGCCCCATTATAGTCGTCTACCCCAACGGTAGAAAATCCTAAATCTTTATTGATTCGGTTAAACATTACAATTTCTACTCCCCTTTTTGAGGCATTTAGTAAATGGTCGTAATTATTTGTTTCTCTTGAAACGGATACCAATAATCCCTCCACTCTACTCGCAAGAAGTGTTTCTATGTTCTTTTTCTCAAGATTATAATCTTCGTTTGATTGACAAATTAAAAGATTATATCCCGCAGCCGAAAGTACCTCTTGTGCACCAATTATAATAGATGGGAAAAAAGTGCTAAAAAAAAGGGGAACGACAATTCCAATAGTTCTCGATTTACTTTTAACTAAGTTATAAGCTAATTGATTAGGATAGTATTCCATTATTTGGGCTCCTCGTTGGATCTTACATCATTGTCTAAAAGTTTGTTTTCGGTGAAGGCTGATAAGCAACATACGGATC
>Ga0114967_10004833_pt1 | contig 10776 bp, 10 predicted proteins | sample M_130628_MF_Meta_FD_92639 | JGI IMG/M metagenome (GOLD analysis project Ga0114967, IMG submission 92639) | Freshwater microbial communities from Lake Montjoie, Canada to study carbon cycling - M_130628_MF_MetaG | ecosystem: Environmental > Aquatic > Freshwater > Lake | place: Lake Montjoie... | reverse complement strand
CCAATTGTTACAGTTGCAGTAACCGTATCTAAAGCTGCACAACCACCAGTAATAATTGCTGTAACTGTATAAGTGCCATTTGCAGCATAAGTATGTGTAGGATTCACCAAAGTACTTGTATTTGCCGCACCAGAACTTGGGTCGCCAAAATTCCAAAGAATAGTAGAATTATTTGAATAACTAGATGGAATTACAACACTATCTATACCCCAACAAGCATTATAATTCATTTTTACAGGTTGGCCTATTCCTGTATTGGATAAAAAGTTTTCAATAATATTTGGCAGACCAAATGTGAGCACATTAAGCCCTGAGTAAATAACTACTCCCAATGTTAATCCAACATTTGCACTACCTAATCCATTCGGTGTATCTAATACATCTAGTTTATTTGTTGAGTTATTGACAATATACATTTTACCATTTGGTCCATTTTGTATTGCTCCTAAAACATCGGTAGTTGTGTACACAACAGTTCGGCTAGCTAATATTGCAGCATTGCTCCCTGCCTGTAAATTATATTGATAAACTTTGGATGTATCCAAATTAAATGAACTGTAAACTGCATAAAATAAGTTGTTATCTGGAGAAAAGGAACAACCATACATTCCATCGCCAACTAATAGCGAATCAAAGCCAATAGCATCAAATATTGGATTAGAAAGCACTCCAGTGTTAAAATCAAAATCAAAAAGCTCTACAGAATTGGCATTATTATATTTGCACAAGCCAATCTTTTGCCCATCGCTGGAAAATTTCATATAACCAATTGCCTCTGCATTACCAGCACTACCACTATCCACATGTATAGTACCTATTGCAGTTTTTACTGGTGGAGCAATGCCTGTATTGGTAATTTTATATGCAAAAAAAGTATCAGTATTCCATTGATGACCAACTACCCAATAAATAGAACCATCACAATTACCCACTACAGCTATTTTTTCTGTTGATGTATCTATCAATACATTATTTGCAGTAACAACATCACCATTACCAGAGTTTAATGTTAAATCTATTGTACTATAACACATACTTGCAGAAGGACCAATATTGCCAGCAGTACTTGGTGTTGTAAAAATATAAAACAGATTTGTGTCTGACGGATTTGGAACAATTACACCGCTTTGTGTAGAAGATGGATCTCCAAATAAAGGAGTTGTAATTGATGCAGGCATTGCATTATTATTTTTATCCCAAACTGTTATTCCATCTGTATATAATTTAATTAAACCGGTGGTTGGGCTGGAATAGCTTGCGCATCCTTCATTGGTATTTAATGCTCCATTGGTAAGTATTGTTGGGGGTACTGTATTAAAATTCAACCCTGCATTTTGACCAAAATACCAAGTGTTACCTGAATTTTGTGCAAAAATATTTTGTACGAAAGTACAAAGCAGTAAAATTAGTATTTTCTTCATTTTTATTTTTTATCTAATTAAAAGTACATCTCCTTTTAATATTTTTTCTTTATCTTTTGTGTCCTTATATTTTACTGCATAATAATACATGCCCAACTCTGCAGGTGATTTTTTATGCATTCCATCCCAACCTTTTAAAATATCATTTGTTTCGAACACTAATTCTCCAAATCTATTAAAAATCTGAAAACTAATAAGATTTACATTTCTTCCAATAATGTTAAAAGTATTATTAAGTCCATCTCCATTCGGAGAAAATGCATTTGGTAATACTATTTCGGTTTTTACAGTATCTGAAACAACTACACAATGCTCTATGGTATCCTTGCATCCTGTTTGGTTTTTGGCAATTAATGTAAAACAATAAGTACCCAAGCCTAATGTGTTTGTAAAATTATAATCTACATTGGTAGAAATTATGGTGTTAGCTTTCCACCATTGATAAGTTGCTGCACCTATACTTTGATTTTGAAGCAAAATATTTACATCTGCCAAAGAAGGAGATGCAGGGTTGAATGTAAATTCTGCAACGGGAGGAGGAGCAATAGAAATGGTAAAAGAGGATGTATCATTGCTTCCACAAGCGCCAAAACTAATTACAGTGTACGTAGTATTTACTGTAGGGAAAAACTTAATCATTAAAGAATCGGAACTAACACTGTAGCTACCAGTAGGAAATAAAATAAAATTACTTTTTCTTGCTTGAGGGCAATTAATAGTATCATTAATACACTTTAAAGTAGTAGTAGGCAAAGTAAATTTAGGAGCGCTTGGAGATAAAAAACTTTCTACAATACCTGGTAAGCCATAAGATAGCGCAGATGTAGAAAATTGAATAGCATTTAAACTTAATCCTACACCAGAAGCACCTAGCCCATTAGGAGTATTTAATACATCTAAACAATTTTTAGAAGTATTGTCAATATACATTTTACCATTTGGACCATTTTGTATAGCACCAATAATATCCGTAGTGGTATAGATTGTTTTTCTACTAGCCAACACTGCTGCATTAGAACCCGCTTGTAAATCATATTGATAAATTTTACAAGAGTCGCCACTAAAACTAGACCAAACTGCATAAAACTTTGTTCCATCTGGAGAAAAGGAACAACCATAAGGACCATCGCTAGAAAAATTCACATTAAAGCCCAATGGATCTGTAATTGCATTGCTTATAATTCCAGTGTTATTATCAAAATTAAATATTTCTACTGTATTTAAATTAATATATGTGCATAGCCCTAGGTGTTTTGCATCACTTGAAAATTTCATATATCCAATTGATTCTGCATTTTGAAAACTACCAATATCTTGATGTACAATTCCCACTTTAGATTTAACAGGAGCACTTAATCCTGTGCTTGTTAATTTAAATGCATAAAATGAATCGCAATTAAATTTATGGCCAACTATCCAATATGCAGTGCCACTGCAGTCTCCAATCACTGCAATTTTTTCTGTAGTACTATCCATTATTGGAGTATTAATCACAGTTAAATCGCCATTGCCGCCATTTAATGTTAAGTCTACAATAGAATAACACATTTCTACAGAATTAGCAAAAGTAGCACCTACTTGGTCTGGTGTAGTAAAAATATAATACAAATTTGCATTACCAGGTTTTGGAACAATTACTGCACTTTGCGTAGAAGAAGATGCACCATTTAATGGTGTTGCAATAGAACCTGGCATCGGGGAATGATTTTTATCCCAAACAGTAATGCCGTCTGTATATAATAAAATATTGCCTGTTATGGGATCTGCTATACTTGCACAACCTTCATTGGTAGATAATTGACCATTAGTTAATATAGAAGGAGGAACGGTATTAAAAGTGATGCCAGCAAGGTTTCCAAAATACCAAACATTACCAGAATTTTGGGAAAAAGACATCTTACAGCTTATAAGAAGAACAAAAAATAATATATTACGCATAGTATTGTTTTAAATAGTATAACGTAAAAATAACGATTTAGGTTGGGAAATTCTAATTTTAATTGAAGGAAAAATAACCTTCTTTTTTAAAATAATAAGGTTAAAAATTATTCTTCCACATCATGCTTTCTACTGGCTTATTAATTTGGCCAGCATACTTAGCATTTTTCTTTTTATCATAAGCATTAATTACCTCTCCTACTACCGGGAAATAAATTAATTGCCCAATTGGCATTCCTGCATATACCCTAACAGGCATTTTTACACTAATTTCTAAAGTCCAATTGCCGCAAAATCCTACATCCCCTTTACCAGCTGTAGCATGAATATCTATACCTAGTCTGCCTGTACTACTTTTCCCTTCTAAAAATGGCACATGAGCATGTGTTTCTGTATATTCTTCTGTTACACCTAAATAAAATGAATCAGGTATTAATAAAATACCTTCTTCCGGAATTTCGAAATGGCGAATGGTATTGTGTTTTTTTGCATCTAACTCTGTGGCTTCATACACTGCCAAATATTTTCCTAAATGCACATCGTAACTATTGCTGCCCATACAAGAAGCATCATAAGGCTCTATTTTGATAGTTCCTTTTTCAATTTCTTCTAAAATGGTTTTGTCTGATAAAATCATGATTGCAAATATATGTAAATGCTAGGATAGATAGAATTTGGCGAATATGAAATTGAATGATTTTAAAAAAGTTATTAAAATTTTAAGTTAATTATCTAGCTAACTAAATTTAACACTGATTAAAGTCAAGTATACACATTTGAAATAATTTTCTAAAAAATTACCTAGCTATTTCTACCACTAATTTTACTGATTGGAAAACTGGAAATTTATTTAACGATGATATTATCCAACATATTTGTTTTTAAATAAAAAAACAGCCCTTATCCAGAGCTGTTTTAAATAATCATTTATTAAAAATTACGCAATTGTAATTCCTGCATCTAAATACACATCTTGAATGGTATTTAGTAATTCAATACCTAATTTCATATCTTTTTGGAATGCTTTTCTACCACTAATTAAGCCCATACCACCAGCACGCTTGTTGATAACTGCTGTTGTAACTGCTTCTTGTAAATCTGTTGCACCTTTGCTTTCGCCACCGCTATTAATAAGGCCTACTCTACCCATATAGCAATTTGCCACTTGGTATCTACATAAATCTATTGGATGATCTGTAGTTAATTTATCATATACATCTTTATGTGTTTTACCATGCTTGGTAGCAAGGTAACCACCATTATTAGTTGGTAATTTTTGTTTGATAATATCTGCTTGAATTGTTACACCTAGATGATTGGCTTGTGCTGTTAAATCTGCAGCTGCATGATAGTCTACTCCATCTACTTTAAATGCATTATTGCGCAAATAGCACCACAATACAGTAGCCATACCTAATTCATGCGCATATTCGAATGCTTTCGCAACTTCTACAATTTGTCTATCACTTTCTGCGCTACCAAAATAAATAGTAGCACCTACAGCTGTGGCTCCCATATTCCATGCGTCTTTAATAGTGCCAAACATTTTTTGATCATAACGGTTTGGATAACTTAAAAATTCGTTGTGATTAATTTTTACCATCATTGGTATTTTATGTGCATACTTGCGTGCTACACTACCTAATACACCAAAAGTGCTACATACGCTATTGCAACCACCTTCTATCGCTAATTTTACTATATTTTCGGGATCGAAATATATAGGATTTGGTGCAAAAGATGCCCCTGCACTATGTTCTATCCCTTGATCTACAGGCAAAATACTTACGTAGCCAGTACCAGCTAATCTACCATTGCCCATTAAAGCTTGTATAGATTTAAGTGTTTGAATATTTCTATTGCTACCCATCCAAGAATTCTCGATAGTATTAGCACATGGTAAATGCAATGCTTCTTTTGCAATGGTGTTAGAGGTATAGTCTAAATAGTATTCAGCCTCGCTACCTAATAAGTCTACGATTTTTTTGTTAGCCATATTAAAATGATTTTTTATGATAGTGGCGAAGTTACGAAAAAATAGTTCATTGTTTTCTGTGAGATTTTACAAATTTAATTCCTAATTTCAGCATAGCTTTTTTAAAATAAGCCGTTTTGTCTTTTTTTAAAACAATAAAAAGACATTTTGTCATTTTATTTTTAAAAATATAGTAATTTTAGCAGTAAAAATTGATTGGTCTGCCGTTTGATATTCACATCGCATAACAATAAAAAATAAAAAAAACAATATGAGAACAACAGCAAACATACACATTCCAAATGCATTTGAAGGCTTGGTAAGCGAATTATTTAATGGTAAATTATTTGGCGAAGGCGATAGTACTTTAGCAGAACAATTCAATACCTATCCACCAGTAAACATTTCTGAAAGCGAGCATGCATTTCATATAGCTATTCTTGCGCCTGGCAGAAAAAAAGAGGATATTAAAATTAGTTTAGAAAAAACTACATTAACAATCCGCTACGAAGCACCTACCACAGAAGCGGCAGAAGGTATTAAAATACGTAAAACTGAATTTGGCATTAAAAATTTCAATCGCAGTTTTACTATCAGCGACGCCATCAATACAGATTCTATTAGTGCTAAATACGAAAATGGCATTTTACATTTAGAATTAGCTAAAAAAGAAGAAGTTAAATTAGAAAATAAAACAATTGTGATAGAATAATTTGGGTTACAATTAGAGAAAGTTGGGAGAAATTTATTTTTCAATCAACAGAAAACAGCAATTCTTATAAAAGAATTGCTGTTTTTTTATTGGGAATAACTCTAGTTCAATATAAGATTCATAGATGAAGCGTAATTATCCTTTGCTCCTGTTGGAGATTTAGATTTTACGTTAAACTAAGAATACAATTTCATGATAAGATAATGAAAATAGATAAACTTAATTGTGATTTTGAAAATAAAATTATTTTACAAAACACATTCGTAGAACATTGTTTATTATTGCAAAATAATTGATGATATGAAAAAAGTTATTTTTGTTTTAACAATAGCCTTAATTGGAAATGTTGCATTTGCACAATCTAAAAAAATAGATGCAGAAGATGTACAAAAATTGTATGAATGGATGCAAGGCGATTATAGCAGCAAATCGCAAAGTAAATCTGATACAAGCTATTTTAATATTTCATTAAAAATGAAACCTTGCTGGCAATTTTTGAATGGCGAATATTGGTTATATGTAGAGCAAGCAATGGCTACATTAGAGGATAAACCATACAGACAAAGAGTGTACAGATTGCAATTGGTAGATGATACAACTATTACTAGTACAGTGTATACTATAAAAGATGGTGAAAAATATTATGGTGATTGGCGCAAAAAAAACCCTTTAGAAAATGTAACTACCGTAGATTTGGAAGCACGCAAAGGTTGTAAAATTTATATTCATAAAAAAGATAAAAACACCTTCGTAGGTAGCACAAAAGCTAATGATTGCGAAAGCAGTTTGAAAGGCGCAGCCTATGCTACTACTGCAGTAGAAATAAGTAAGAACAAAGTAATTAGTTGGGATAGAGGATTTGATAAAGATGGAGAACAAGTTTGGGGCGCTACCAAAGGGGGATATATTTTTAAAAAATAATAAAACAATTTCTCTCCTTAAAATATGTATAAAAAAAAGTACATAGAACCAGTTCTTGAATCAGATTTTACTATCAATAAACCCAATGCATTTAGTACAGAGGAAATGATTTTACCAACGATGCAAACCTATAATTGGATGCGGTGGACTAGGATTATTTTATTAGTTACAACCCTAATTGGTGTAATCATGTTGTGGCAATGGAGTGCAATTTTGAAACTTGATGCTGAGGCAGATTTTATTGAATCTAATGAGATTTTTCAAAAAAGATATTCCTATTATTTAATTTATTTAGGTAGTCAAATTATCATTTTTATACTTACCTTTTTTTATCCAAGAATTAGCTGCATATTAGCATTAATAAGCCTATACGGCTATTTTACTTTTGAAGTTGCATTACTGGCAATACTTATTTTTTACTTAATGATTCCCTACATTATACCAGTAATTGCAATTGTTTATATACTATTTGCCCTAAAAATAATTGTGTATGTTAGCACTTATAAAAGTATACAAAACAAAATTTCCGCTACTAAAGAAGGCTAATTCTAATTTTTCATCCAGCCCATGCGCTTGTATTCTGCAATAGCCTTTGCATTTTTTTCTGTAGCATAAACTACAGCTAAAACCTTCTCCATTTCTTGTACGATAATTGCTGATTGTACTTCTTTTATTTTGCTAGTTCCAGCTTTTAATTCGTCGTAAAATATATTTAAATTACGAGTAGCTGCTATTTTTATTGTTTCTTTTTCTTCAAGCATTGCGTAATGACTCATTAAGTTTAACCATGATTGATAAATACTTTTTTCTTTTGCACCAGATATATATTTGGTATAAGCATTTAGCAAATTAATTCTTTCGTTTCCAAAACTTGTTGCAATTGCATGTTCAAAAAATAAGGAATCATTGCTATTGCCAATAGTTGCAAATACATTTGCAATTGCCACTTTTACAGCGCCTTTAGCATTAAATTGCATTGGCAATATTGTTTGATATGCCAAGTTGGAGTCAATTGTATTTAGTGCAGCAATAGCCTGTGCGCTTACAGCAAAGCTGCTATCATTTATTTTATTTAAAAATAGTTTTTTGCTTTCTGCATCTTTCATAAATCCTAATAATTGTAAAGCATTTTCTCTGTTGCCTGCGTATTCATCTTGGCTTGCCATATCTCTACTTATAATCTTTAGTCTATCTCTATCCCAACTTTTTTTAATATCTATGTATCTAAACATAGCGTTTCTTACATACTTATTATCGTCTTGCAAAGCTGCATAAATTACTTTTGGTTTTACAGCATTTATTGAATCATATTTTATAATAGTTGCTATCGCTTTTAATTTATCTGTACTATTTTTTGCCAAATAATAATTGTTTGCATAGTCATCTATTGTTTTATGCTCTATTATTTCGCCAATAAAATAATGCCCTGCATCTGCAAATACAGTTGGCATTTCTGTGGTGTAATTATCTTGCAATTCGCTAATATTTACCACAAACGAATCTACTTTTTGAGTTAAATAAAATTTCTTTTTCAGCCTATGCATACTATTGGCAAACTCAAATTCTATAGGTGTTTGAAAAACTATTGCACTATCATTATGCTGTTCTAATTTTACTTGCACTTCGTTGCTATTTTGTCTTTGATAATATATATGTACCACAGGATGATCTCCTCTATACATCCATTGATTAAAAAATAAATTCAAATCTTTTCCACTTACTTTTTCCATGCATTTACGTAAGTCATGCACCTCTGCTGTTTGATAACTAAAGTCGTTTAAATAATTATGCAGTCCCGCAAAAAAAATAGTATCTCCTAATTCCTGACGCAATAAATGAAGCACTCTTCCACCCTTTTTATAAGTAATAGGGCTAAACATATTTTCCCTTTCCTTATAGTAAAATCTTACTATTGGCCCATCATCACCTTCTGCAGTTTGCAAATACCTGGCCAAATCATTATAGCCCAATCTATCTGCATCATCTTTGCCATATTTATGCTCAGTCCATAGATACTCACCATAATTAGCAAAGCCCTCATTCAACACCAAATTGCTCCAGCTTTCGCAAGTTACTAAATCGCCAAACCATTGATGAAATAACTCGTGAGCAACTATTCCATCATTGCTATTATCAATTAATTCTCCATGATATTTCTGCACAAATTCGCCAAACAAACTTGCACTTGTATTTTCCATAGCACCACTAATATAGTCACGCGCTGTAACTTGGCTATACTTATCCCATGCAAATGGTATTCCTAATCTATCGCTAAAAAACTGCATCATTTCTGGTGTATGATTAAAGTTCTCTTTCGCATCTGCCGTATAATTTGGTTCTACATAGTAATAGACTGGCTTACCTTGCCATGCGTCCTTGGTTATGCTATATTCTCCTATTGCCATCATCACCAAATATGCGCTCATTGGTGTGCTTTGGCTCCATGTATCAATTCTATCATTGCCTTCAAATGTGCTATCTGTATATTTCCCATTACTTAATGTTACAAAATTCTTTGGCACCTTAATATGGATAGCAAACGTACTTTTATTATTGGGTTTATCTACTGTAGGAAACCAACCAGAGTTAGATTCTGTTTCTCCTTGAGTCCAAATTTGGGTAGGTTTATGCACGTCTATTTTATCCGTATTGATAAAATATAAACCCTTAGCAGCACGAATGGCAGAGCTACCCTTTGCCTCATTTTTATCTGGCATGGCTTTATACTTAATTTCAATAATATCAATATCAAAATATTGCAACGTTTTAGGTAGGTAAACGGTCAATTTATTTTTTGCATAATTAAATTTAAGTACTTGGTTTTTTAGGGATATTTTTTCAATTTCCATAGATTTGGCATCTAACACAATGCTATCTATTGGATGCAAAGGCAACGCTTGAATATGTAATTGCACTGTACCTAGTAATTCATGTTCTTTCCAATTAAAAGCCACATTTATATCTGTGTGCATTATTTTAAAATCTATTGGCGCTGTAGCTCTATATACAAACATTGGATTATTTTTGCTAACAATTATTGGCTCTATAGCCATTCCATTTTCTCTAGAAATTGGCTTCTTGGTTGCGCAGCCATTGGCTATTAGCAAAAGCAACCCTAAAACAATAACAAACATGCTATTTTGCATACTTTTCTGAACAATAAATTTGAAAATATTCATATCTTAGCCAATTATATATAAATGTACAAAGTAAAGGTAAATAATAAAGAAGTATTTGAAATAAATGGAGAATTAAACTCTATTATCAATACAAATGACGAATTGCAATTACAAGCAATGCCTAATGGCAGTTTTAATATATTTGTAAACAAGCAATTGATGAATGCCGATATTATAGATTGGAATGCAGAAAACAAAATTGCAAAAATTAAAATCAACCAAAACCTATACGAAGTAGCAGTGCAAGAACCTGCAGATTTATTACTTGAAAAATTGGGAATGGTAGTTCCAAAGGCTAAAAAAGCAAACGCCTTAAGCAGCCCAATGCCTGGATTGATATTAAAAGTAGCTGTAACCCAAGGGCAATTTGTAAATAAAGGAGAATCATTAATAGTGCTAGAAGCCATGAAGATGGAAAATGTATTTAAAGCAACTGCAGATTGCATTATTAAAGAAATAAAAGTTCAGGAAAAACAAGCAGTAGAAAAAGGGCAAGAATTAATTACCTTTGAATAACAACAAAAAAATAAAGAGAAAAATAATACTTTATTGTAAAGCTATATCTGTTATTATTTTTATTGCGGACTAACTAGGCAAGGTCCTAAAATGCTGGGCTTTGAATATTATTAT
>Ga0114967_10004831_pt1 | contig 10782 bp, 5 predicted proteins | sample M_130628_MF_Meta_FD_92639 | JGI IMG/M metagenome (GOLD analysis project Ga0114967, IMG submission 92639) | Freshwater microbial communities from Lake Montjoie, Canada to study carbon cycling - M_130628_MF_MetaG | ecosystem: Environmental > Aquatic > Freshwater > Lake | place: Lake Montjoie... | reverse complement strand
GTACTTCTTCCATCCACTGCCGTTCGTGAAGCGACTGGTGTTCATCGCCACGCCGCACGGCGGCTCGGCGCTGGCGTCGCTCGGGATCGGCCGCGTGGCGTCGCTTACGGTGCAACAGCCTCCGGAGATGAAGGCGATCCATGACGAGATCATCCGGGCCAACCCTGGGTCGTTTCGACCGGACTACGAACGCAGCCTGCCAACGACGGTCGACGTGCTCGAGCCCAGTTCCACGATTTTACAGGCACTCCACGGGCTGCGAGTGCCGTGCTGGGTGACGACGCACAGCATCATCGGCAATGCCCATCAGTCTCCCGTCGGGGAGGGTGGCGACTGCATCGTGCCGGTGTCGAGCGCCCGGCTACCAGGCGTGGTGAGTGAGATCACCGTGCCGGCCAAGCATACGCAGGTGCATCACCATCCGCAGACGATTGCCGAATTGGAGCGAATTCTCTTGCAGCACCTGCGCGAGACAGGACTCTGAGACCGCTCGTGAGCCTTCGCCAGTGAGCCCGGCCAACGAGCTGAGGCACGTGCCTCAGCTTAGGAGCGGACCGGTGACAGCCCGGATGCATGCCTCGTCGCCCGATTCGCTACGGACGGTTGCAGGCGGCCCATGATGGATGTGCACCGCTCGAACGCGAGTGTTTCGGCCGCGACGATGATGAAGGTCATGGACGAGTAGACGAAGTAGAGCCAGTGCAGGATGGCTGCCGAGAAGGCGAACCCCACGCCACGCTTTTTCAGGCAGAGTCGGTAGAAACTGTTGTTGAGCGCGATCAAGGCCAGTCCGCAGGGCAGGGCCACCCACAGGGCGATCGATGTGAATGTCGCCGCTACCAGGCAGCCAGCGAGCAGGATCGAACAGATGCCGCTGAGACGGCCACGCCAATCCACGTTGAGCGTGGCTGGCAGTTCCCGGCTGTTCATGATGAGGTGTGTCCACGGTCTGGCGCGGTGCACGATGTCTGTGATCACCATCGATGCGACCGTCCATCGCTTGAGGTGCTTGCAGAGCAGTTCGGGCACAAGCACGATTCGTCCGCCGTTGGCCGTAATCCGCATGCCGAGTTCGATGTCTTCCACGCTCGGAAACGCGTATTTCTCATCGAAGCCGCCGACATCGAGAAAGGCCGCCGTGCGGATGGCGCCACAGCTTGACCAGAATGTGCCGGCCTTGCCAGGGTTCGACGCGTGCGTGTGATGATGCAGCAGATTGCGGAACACACTGGCTACGCCATCCGCTGACGGTTCGTCGTCGTAGGTGCCGAATAGACCCACCATATCGTGATCGGCATCGAAGGCGGCTTGCACGCATTCGATCGCATCAGGTGCGAGTTCTACATCGGCGTCGACAAAGAACAGGATTTCTCCCTGGGCTGATTGGGCCGCAAGGTTGCGAGCAACGGCTGGCCCTGACCGGACGCCCGTCGTGACGATCGTGACGCCAGGCCGATCGAGCCATTCCGGGGCCGGTGGAGCGTCCCCATCAAAGACGAAGACCACCTCCACGTTGCTCGACGAGTTGTTCATCAGGGAGAGAACCCGCCGCGCACATCGCTCAAACGTGCCCGACCAGAAAACAGTGGGCATTATCACGGAGATGTCGACCGGACAAGTTGTGGCCGGCTGGGAAGGTAACAACGACACGGCCTGATGGTCGTTCGTCGCCTGAGCGGATGCCGAGCGGCCCTGCGTGCCAATGCTCACGGGGCGTTTTCTCCGGTCTCCCATGATCAAGCCATCTCCTCCGAAGCACTCTCTGATCACCACCCCCTTGTGGGAGATTGTGGCAATGCAGCGATCTCCATACGCGAATGCCGAATTTTAGTTCAGCATTTGATACACGCTAGAAAAAAGCCTTCCTCGGTCGACGTTTTCACGAAAACCACGTTTTTCACTGTTCAAATGGTGAAGATGGCTAGGGAAAGAGGGGCGGGAGTCAGCGGAGACGTCACTCCCGAGTGGGGGTAATTGCGAGCGTTCGAGACGGGTCAGCGATCGTCCGACCTGAGTTCGAAGTTGCACACGTTCCTTCCAGCGGCCACCCTGACCTCAAGTTCCGACTGGGAGTGGTAGCGTGGCGGCAGGAGTTCCCGGCCACCGTTTTCCTCGCTGGCCGTAGTGATTCTCACCGTGTGCCGGTCGACGTTGGCACCACGAATATCCCGGAGGTAGGAGAGCTCGTAGCGGCCGCTGGCATCGGTGGTCCCCTGCGAGGTGCGGCCGGCACCTGCCGGGGTGAACAGCACGGTGGCGTTTACGAGGGCTGCGCCGTCGAGCATGACGGTGCCCCTGACCCGGCCCAGCGGCGGTTGCTGCGACCCGCTGCAGCCGAGCAGGGTCAGCGCGACGAACGCGACCGCGAATCCCCGTTGAATGCCGGTGAGGAAGTGCGCAAGGGCGGGAGCGAGGAGGAGCATCACGATCAAGGGCTCCAAGGCTGGTCAATAGCCGGCCGTGGCGAGGCTTGCGACGGCTTCGTCGGCCATCGATCCCAGACGCGGGAATACGGAGTTGTTGTCCTTGCAGTCGACGAATTCACTGAGCCACTGGACCGACCCGTCGACCATCGCGAAGAAGCAGCCGCCGGCATGCTGGCTGCCCGGAGACTCGAAAAAGATGTTGTTCATGCCGCCGGGATTGGAATGACCCGGGTCGGTCGCCGTGACGAAGAGCGTGGCCACTCCCCCCACGGCCCAGCCATCCTGGCTGGTGCGGTTGTAGGTTTTGGCGGCGCTGGTCGCCCCTGCGACCGGCCGAAGTCGCTGCAACTCGCCCAGCATGATCGTGTTGGTCAGGCCGTCGATAACGGACGCCAGCGGCCGGCCTTTGTTGGGGAAAAACAGGCCCTGACGGCGACCCGAGGATCCGACGACGGGAGTGTTGATGTCGGTGAAGCGGTGATCCACACTCGTGTCGTTCATGAAGCCGTCGAGGCGGCCGTAGCAGCCGCCATAATCGGTGCCGCCGCCCCTCCAGTTCGCGTTGACCAGGTTTTTGTGGTCATCGCGGTCGATACGGATGCCGGAACGGCGGGTAGGGCAATAGAGCGAGGGGATGTCGGCCTGGGCCACGGCGGCATTACCCAGCACGTTGGTGGAGCGGTCCCAGAGATTCGCGAGATGCGCCTGCTCCATGAACGGCAAGACCGGCAGGATCCAGCTCGACCCCTGCTTGGTGCCCGACATGAAAGACGTCAGTCGGGCCTCGGCCCAGGGGTTCCAGCAGCCGGTGCACGTCGTCGGATTGGTCGCCTCGCTGACTTCAGCCGCAGCCGGGAGCCGGCCACTACAAGATTCGTAGTTCAGCAACGCCACGGCCAGCTGCCGCAGGTTGTTTTGGCATGCCGTTCGTCGAGCCGACTCCCGCGCTGCCTGCACGGCTGGTAGCAGGAGGGCGAGCAGGATCGCGATGATCGCCACCACGACGACGAGTTCGACGAGACTGAAACCGCCCCGAAACGCCTGAATCGCAGGGCTGCACCGTCGCTGCCGCGGGGATGGCGAGAGCGGCTGAAATTCCCTGGTGATCGTGCTCCATCCGTGCCAACTGCTGATCGACCTCTCCCTGAGTCGACCCGTCCGTGCCTGAACCACGTCTGTCGATTCCTTTCACTTTTTCAGTGGTGCGTGTCCTGAATGTGATGCCGAAGCACAGAATCGATTTATACGGGTGAACAAACCCCCCGCAAGGGGCTGTTCGAAGTCTGCGGCGAAACCCATCGACGAGCCGCAGAGAAGGCGTCGAGAGGACGCATGAAAAGAAAAGGACCCGTGGTTCTGAAACCACGGGTCCGGAAGCGGCTCTAGAAGTGTGGGTCTTTGGGGGGGGGAACAGCCGCTGAAGAGATCGGTGAGTGTTTTGTGGGGAGGTGATCCTCGCCTGCTCAAACACTACCCCAAAATTGCGGGCGTGTCGAATCCGGCTTGGGAATTTTTTGAAGACCTCGTGCAGCCAGCCTTTATCCGGGGATTTTCCAGCGCTGTGAGGCTTTTTCCGGGGCCATGGCAGTGGACACTTCTCCGCCCAGAGACCGGTTCGGTAGGCTAGCCGCCGGCCGGCGGATCGGACTCTCGAGATCCACACGCGTTCCCCCCAGCGGTTCACCCCTCAAGGTTCCACATCATGGCAGCCACGTTTGTCGACCCGTTTTCGGCCCGTGCCACCTTCGACACCGGTTCCGGTCTGGCCACGCTCTACCGTCTACGGTCCCTCGACGACGCCGGCATCACGAACACCGCTCGGCTGCCCTATTCGATCCGAACCGTCCTCGAGGCCCTCTTGCGGACCTGCGACAACTACGAGGTGACGGAGGCCGACGTCCGCAGTCTCGCCACCTGGAACGCCGCCCACCCGGCCGAGACCGAGATTCCGTTCAAGCCTGCACGCGTGGTGCTGCAGGACTTCACCGGGGTGCCGTGTGTGGTGGATCTCGCGGCCATGCGGGCGGCGATGAAGCGTCTTGGCGGTGATCCCCGCAAGATCAACCCTCTCGTGCCGGTCGACCTCGTGATCGATCATTCCGTGCAGGTCGACTTTTTCGGTGCGGCTGATTCACTGGCAAAAAACGTCGATATCGAGTTTGAGCGGAATGCCGAACGCTATGCCTTCCTGAGGTGGGGACAGCAGGCGTTCCGTAATTTCCGCGTCGTGCCGCCGTCGATCGGCATCGTCCATCAGGTGAACCTCGAATATCTGGCCGGCTGCGTCTTTCTCCGAGACGATCCGGCGGCGGGCAGCGGTGCCGGGAAGGGGCTCAAGGTCGCGGTGCCCGACACGCTCGTCGGGACCGACAGCCACACGACGATGATCAATGGTCTCGGGGTCGTGGGCTGGGGCGTGGGGGGCATCGAAGCCGAGGCCGTGATGCTCGGGCAGGCCTTGTCGCTGCTCTTGCCGGAGGTGGTGGGCTTTGAGTTCACCGGCCGTCTGCCAGCCGGCGCCACCGCGACCGACCTCGTGCTCACGGTCACCGAAATCCTGCGGAAGGAGGGCGTGGTCGGGAAGTTCGTAGAGTTTTTCGGAACCGGACTTACCGGCATGTCGCTTGCCGACCGTGCCACGATCGCCAACATGGCCCCCGAGTATGGCGCCACGATGGGCTTCTTCCCGGTCGATGACGAAACGCTTCGATACCTCCGCCTGACCGGGCGACCGGCGGAGCAGGTGACGCTCGTGGAGCGATACATGAAAGAGCAGGGACTCTTCCATACGGCCGCCGCGGCCGTCCCCGAGTTTACGAAACGGCTCAGCCTCGATCTCGGCAGCATCGTGCCGAGCCTGGCCGGCCCCAAGCGACCGCAGGACCGGGTCGCTTTGCACTCGGTCAAGAAAACATTTGCCGAGTCGCTCACCGCCCCCACGGCCAAGCGAGGCTTCGCACTTGAAGGGTCGGCCCTGTCGCGGACCGGTACCGTCAAGGACAACGGCCATGACTCCACGATCCACCACGGCGTGGTGGTGATCGCTGCCATCACCAGCTGCACCAACACCAGTAACCCCAGCGTGATGGTCGCTGCAGGTCTGGTGGCCCGGAAGGCAGTGGCCAAGGGGCTCGCCACGAAGCCATGGGTGAAGACGAGCCTTGCCCCCGGATCCCGTGTCGTGACCGACTACCTGGAGCGATCGGGCCTCGACAAGGACCTCGACGCGCTCGGCTTCGAGACCGTCGGCTACGGCTGTACGACCTGCATCGGCAACTCGGGTCCGCTGCCCGACGCAGTCGCCAAAGCCGTGACGGAAGGAGATCTGGTGGCCGCGGCCGTACTCTCCGGCAATCGCAATTTCGAGGGCCGAGTGAATCCGCTGGTGAAGGCCAACTGGCTGGCCAGCCCGCCGCTGGTTGTGGCCTACGCACTGGCGGGTACCACCGACATCGACATGGATCGCGAGCCGATCGGCACTGGCCGCGATGGCCAACCGGTGTTTCTCCGCGACATCTGGCCGACGGCCGAAGAGGTGCGGCAGACCGTGGACGCGTGCGTGCTGCCGACACAGTTCCAAAATCGCTACGGCAACGTCTGGAATTCGAACGAGCGGTGGAACGCCGTGCCGACCTCCGCTGGCGAACTCTACGACTGGCAGGCTGCGAGCACCTACATCCAGGAACCGCCGTTTCTGGCCGACATCACCCGCGAAGCAGCGGCCCCGCAGAGCGTCCGCGGAGCCCGCGTGCTGCTGGCCTTGGGCGATAGCGTGACGACCGACCACATCTCGCCGGCCGGCAGCATCGCCAAGGCGAGCCCAGCCGGGCACTATCTGATGGAGCACGGCGTCGAGCCGGTCGAATTCAACAGCTACGGTGCACGTCGCGGCAACGACCGCGTGATGACCCGCGGCACGTTTGCCAACATCCGCATCCGCAACCTGCTCGTGCCGGGCACGGAGGGGGGCGTGACGCGGTTTCTGCCGGGGACGGAGGTGATGCCGGTCTACGATGCGGCGGTCAAGTACAAGGACGCGGGCACGCCGCTGGTGGTGCTGGCCGGCGCGGAATACGGCACCGGGAGTTCCCGCGACTGGGCTGCGAAGGGGACGATGCTGCTGGGTGTGCGAGCCGTGCTGGCCACCAGCTTCGAGCGGATTCACCGCTCGAATCTCGTTGGCATGGGTGTGCTGCCTTTGGTGCTGCCGGAGCCGTGGCAGCAGCTTGGTCTCACGGGTGAAGAAACGTTCGACATCCCGTTTGAAAACCTCGTGCCGCGGACAACCTTGATGGTGAAGGCCACGCGGCCCGACGGTACGGTGCGAGAGATTCCCTGCATGGTGCGGATCGATACGCCGGTCGAACTGGATCAGTTCCGCGCCGGCGGGATTCTGCCCTTCGTGCTCCGGAAACTGCTGGCGGTGTGACGCGGCCCTCGGGTCGGACGGTGGATTTCAGATCGGGCGGAAATCTCTGCGCAGACGGCAAGGTCTCGATCTGCTTCGCGGCGGCGTCACCGCAGCGTATACTCGGAGCCGTCGCCGCCCGAACGCGGCGTGTGTCGTTCAGGATCATGCAGTCAGGACAGACTGCATGCGTTGTCGCTCTCGCGTTTACTCGCACGGAGGGGAGCATTCGATGGGAGTTGGCATCATGAGCACGATGACTGGGGTCGGTGGTGAATACGGCGAGCAGTTGGTCGCGGATCGGAGCGGGCCCAGGGCACACGCGACGGAGTCGATCGAGCGGGTCGTCTTCGAAGAACTCGCCCGGGTGATTCCGGCAGCCACGATTCGCATCCTCACCCCGGAGTCGTCGCTGGCCGAAGGCGGTGTCGATGCCGCTCGCTTCCTCGACCTCATCAGCCGTATCGAGGGCCGCTATCAGATGCGGTTTCGCGACGAGTGGCTCCATGGCATTCGGACCTGCCGGGATCTGATGGACTGTATCGCCGCCCGCATGTTTGATGAGGCGGACCGCGCAGTCGAGACCGCCGGTCGGGCGACTCGGCAGCCAGGCCATCAGGCAGCGGCGACACGGTCGCCTGCCGATGACCGCTTCCCGTTTCCCGAGTGTGCCGCGCTCGAGGAGCGGCTCGCGGGGCTTGAGTCGGCCGGGCTCGAAAATCCCTTTCTCCGCGCCAACGAGGAGGTGCACGGCCGCACGGCACGGGTGGGAGGTCGCGATGTCGTCAGCTTCACGAGCTTCGACTACCTCGGCCTGGCCTGTCATCCGGATGTGACGAGGGCCGCCAAGGAGGCGATCGATCGCTTTGGCTGCAGCGCCTCGGCCAGTCGCATGGTTGGCGGCAACAACACGATTCTCGACGACCTTGACGCCGAACTGGCGGGTTTTCTCGGTACCGCGCGGGCCGTGGTGTTTCCCTGCGGTTATGGGACGAACGCCTCGGTGTTCAACCATCTCTTTGGGGCCGGTGACCTGATTCTCTATGACGAACTGGCCCACAACAGCATCATGCAGGGTGCGAATGCATCGAAGGCGGGCAAGCGTTCGTTCCGGCACAACGACTACGAACAGCTCGACGGACTGCTGCGCGACCTGCGGCCGCAGTACAAGCGGGTGGTGGTGGCGATCGAGGGCGTCTACAGCATGGACGGCGACTATCCCGATCTGCCGCGGTTCATCGAGGTGAAGAAGCGGCACGACGCATTGCTTTACGTGGACGAGGCGCATTCACTGGGCACGATGGGCCCCGAAGGCCGCGGCATCTGCGACTTCTTTGGCTGCGATCCCGCCGATGGTGATCTTTGGATGGGCACGATCAGCAAGGCACTGGGGGCCGGTGGTGGCTACCTCGCCGGCGGCGAGCGGCTGATCCGCTATCTCGGCTATACGACACCCGCCTTCGTTTTCTCGACCGCCTGCTCGCCGCCGAACGCCGCCGCGGCGCTCGAGGGGTTGCGGGTGATCCGTCGCGAGCCGTGGCGGGTGACCCGGCTTCGGGAGCGGTCGGAACTGTTCCTCAAACTGGCTGCCGACTGTGATCTCGACACTGGCTCGAGTGCTGACACACCTGTGATCCCGGTCATCGTGGGGAGTTCTACTCGGGCCATCCAGGCCTCGCAGATGCTTCTGCAGCGGGGCATCAATGCCCGGCCGATTCTCTATCCAGCCGTTCGTGAGAGCGCCGCCCGCGTGCGGTTTTTCATCACCAGCGAGCACAGCGAAGAGCAGATCGCCCAGGCCGTCGAAACCGTCGCTGATGTGATGGCGGCGACTGCCTAACCAGCCAGTTTGCCGGCGGCTGGGTGGTCGCTTCCCGGGGCCGTCCAGGACAGCGCAGGGCTTCCGAAAATGCCGTCGCGCCGAACGGTCTGCCGTCGTCGCACGAAGGCGTCGGTGACCACCAGGAGCGCCGGCAGAAAGACGAGTTCTGCGACCGTGGCCGCGGCCACGGCGGCGCAGGCGAGCATCCCGAATCGTGACAGCGCCGGCACGGAACTCACTGTCACGGCCGCGAATCCGATCGCCAGCACAAGGCCTCCGAGCACGACGGCATTGCCCGTTTCCGCCACGGCACGTCGGACGGCGGTCGCGATCGACAGCCCCTCGCGCTGCTGGCGCTTCAGCGCCGCGAGCACGTGCACCGTATCGTCCACGGCCAGCCCCAGGCAGACGTTGAACACGATTACCGTGGCCGGATCGAGCGATTTTCCGAGCGACACAAGCAGTGCGCCGATGACGGCAAGCGGAAACACGTTCGGGATCAGGCTCACGAGGCCAGCCAGCGGCGAGCGGAAGGCCACGGCGAGGACGAGGCCGATGACCGCCACCTCCAGCAGCAGGCTGGAGCCGAGGTCGTGGACCAGTTGGCGGATGTTGCGGGCGGAGACGACCGACATTCCAGCCAGTTCGAACGTCCAACCGGGGTGGTTGGCGGCAAGGCCGGCCAGGCCCGCGTCGATGCGGGCGTAAACACCCTCCAGCGTTCGCGATCCCAGGTCGCCCACGCGGGCCCGCACAATCGCCATGTGGTTCTGCTCGTCGACCAGATCGCGAAACTCGGCGGGGTCGAGCCGCTGTCTAGCCCGCTGCGGCACCGTTTGGGCCACCGTGGCCAACGAGATTGCCCGAGTGATTCCTCCGGATTCAGCGAGGACGCCGTGCACATCTCCAAGCGTTTCAATCACGCCCGCGTCGAGCCAGCCGAGCCCCTCCGGCCAGCGGATCACGACATCGACGCCCATCGCGCCGCCAAACTCGCGATCGACGCGGGTGAGCGTCTGGGAGGCCGCCGCCTCCCGCGGCAGGCTATCGATCACTCGGTTGTCGGCGTCGAGTCCTGTGGCCAGAAAAGCAAGCAGGAGTGTGGCGGCACAGCCCACTGCGGAGATCGATCGAGGGTGTCGGACGGAGAACGCCGTGAGCGCGTTGGCCAGGCGGCCCGCGAGCCGGGACGATCGTCCCAGCCGCATACCGCTGAAGGCGGAGGTAGAGGCGAGCAGGGGGGTGAGCAGCGTGACGGCGAGGAAGCTTGCCACGGCGCCAGCCGCCGCAGCGAGCCCGAAGACGCGCACCGCATCGATGCGTGCTGCCGCGAGCGAGGCAAACCCGATCGCCGTCACCAGACTCGTCAGGCCGCACGCCGCCCCCACTCGGCGGATGGCCCCACTCGATGCGGCCACGCCAGCGACCCCGCGGCGGGCACTGCGGCGCATGTCTTCGATGAAGTGGATCGAGTCACACGTGCCCACCACGAGCGCCAGCGAAGGCACCACGCTGGTGAGGAGGTTGACGGGCACGCCGCAGAGGCCGACGATCCCCATCGCCCACACGGCGCCCACGAAGGGCGGCACGCAGGCGACGATGGTCGACCGCAGGCTGCGTGCCACGGCCGCCGAGAGCACAACGGCCAGGCCGAGGCCGAGTGAATTGAAAAAGAGCATGTCGCGGCGAAGTGCCAACGCCGCCTGCTCGCGGAGGGCGGGCATGCCGGTGAGGGCAAGCTTCAGCACGCCGTTGCCACGGTCTGCGTTGTGGTCGGCGAGGAGGTTCTCGATGCGGGTCACCACCTCGCCGAGCCGCGGCGGCTTGTCGGCGGCGGCATCCAGGCGGGCGATGATCAGGACGGAGGAGCCGTCGCTTGAGAGCAAATGGCCTTGAATCAGTGGGTGGTCGAGGGCACGGGTCTCGGCGGCCTCGGCTTCGGCGGGGGCAAGCTCACCCTCGACATGCGGGATCACCGGCAGCATCGCGCCGGCCATACCCTGGCGGCGGATGTCGAACATCGACCGTACCTGCTCCACGCCGTCGATGGTCGCCAGTCTGTCGGCGAGCGAGCGGAGTGCCGCGAGCGACGGACCATCGAACAGGTTCCCCGAGCGGGCCGAGGC
>Ga0114967_10004828_pt1 | contig 10782 bp, 10 predicted proteins | sample M_130628_MF_Meta_FD_92639 | JGI IMG/M metagenome (GOLD analysis project Ga0114967, IMG submission 92639) | Freshwater microbial communities from Lake Montjoie, Canada to study carbon cycling - M_130628_MF_MetaG | ecosystem: Environmental > Aquatic > Freshwater > Lake | place: Lake Montjoie... | reverse complement strand
TAAAAAAGCATGAATTTATATTTTCATAAACTGCTTTTAAATGCTTTAAAAGCAGTTTGTTTTTCAGTCTTTGTAGTCAAATTTTATCAAAAAATGATCCATCATACATTTAGATACACTACCAAAAATTCAATTAAAACCTTGTTAGATATTCGTCCTGATCAAGCAACAGTGATCCGCGATGGTCGGACAACTTCAGTTTCATTTTTAAATGCGATAAAGATTCAGGGAATGAAATTCGTCTTCATAATTTTTACAATTTGTTCTCTATTATTTTCTAATCATTCCATTGCCCAGGTTGCCACGCGCCAAATTCCACTCGAAGAGGCAGTAAAAATAGCCCTCCAAAATAATCCCCAACTAAAAAGAGCCGCCTATAAAGTCGACCAGCAACAAGTTTTGCAAAAAACCGCTTTCAATTTGGGCAAAACCCAAGTCAATTACACACGTGGGCAATACAACAGTGCTATAAACAACGATAATAATATAACCTTATCGCAGTCGTTTGAATTCCCAACCATCATGTTGGCACAAAATAGGTTGCATGGTGAGAAAATACGCTTAGCTCAACAATCTCATGTCTTAACAAAAAAAGAACTCATACGAGAGGTTAAAGCAACGTATTATCAGTTAGCTTTTAGTTTACAACGTTTAGCATTACTGAAGCAACAAGATAGTATTTACCAAAATTTTGTAAAACTGGCCGACTTGCGTTACAAAACAGGCGAAACAAGCTATCTAGAAAAATTAGCAGCACAGGGGAAATCAAACGAAATAACATTACAACAACAGCAAGCCGCGACGGATGTAGTCGTTTATCAGCAGCAGTTACAACGATGGCTAGGTACGGCAGAACCTTCCACCATTGTAAGTGATGCACCTGTACTAAATCTCTCAGCAAATTATAGTATTGTAGTTATCGAACAAAATCCGCTACTAGCATACTTCCAGCAACAAATTAAAGTAGCTGAAGCAAATAAATCAGTAGAGAAAAATCGCTTACTACCTAATATTTCGCTAGGCTACTTTAATCAAACATTGATTGGATCCCAAAACATCAATGGAACAGAGCAGTATTTTGGTTCCGATAAACGGTTTACAGGCTTTTCTGTAGGGCTTGCTTTCCCATTATGGTTTAGCCCACAGCAAGGCAAAATACAGGCTGCAAGTATAGAAAGTAAAATAGTACAAGCGGAGTACCAAAACACAAAAAATGAGCTTACAGCTTCATTTAATCAATTTCTTCAACAATACAAACAGGCTAAACAAGGTCTCGATTATTATCAGCAACAAGGCTTGAAACAAGCCAATGCACAATTACACATAGCCGAAAAAGCCTATCGTGCAGGCGAAATTGGTTATGTAGAATACCTACAGGGTATCACACAAGCCATCAATATAAAAGAACAATACTTAATAGCTTTCAATCAACTGAACCAAATCATCATTCAACTTCAATTCATTTCAGGAGGAAATTAACATGAGCATCATCATCCATATAAAAAAAATAGTGCCCTTTTTGAGTCTGGTTACAATACTTGCAGCTTGCGAAAGCAAAAAGAAAGAAGAGACAAAAACAGACACTGCAACAGAACATCATGAGGAAAGCACAGCTGTAATGTTTACCCATGCACAATATAAAACGGCAGGTATTGAGCTTGGAAGTATTGCCAACCGCATATTGAGTGGCACTATCCGAGTAAATGGTAAATTGGATGTACCTCCACAGCAGTTAGTAAGTGTATCAATACCTATAGGAGGATTCCTTAAACACACGGAATTATTACAAGGAAGCTATGTAAAAAAAGGTCAAGCGATAGCCGTCTTGGAAAGTCAAGATTACATCGACTTACAACAAAACTATCTAGATGCCAAAAGTCAACTAGAATATGCTGAAGCTGATTACCAACGTCAACAACAACTAGCCAATGAAAATGCCAATGCACAAAAAACGTTACAACAAGCTAAAGCACATTACTTTTCATTAAAAGCTAAAGCCGATGCCCTAGTACAAAAACTAAAATTATTAAATATCACTACTCAGGCTATCGAACAAAAAGGCATTAAAAGTATGGTTACATTATATGCTCCCATCACTGGTTATGTAACCCAAGTTAATGCCAATATTGGTAAATATATTAGCCCGTCAGATGTCTTATTTGAAATTGTAGATACCCAACATTTCCATGCGGAACTCACCGTATACGAAAAAGATGTAACTAAATTGAAAATTGGCCAACGGGTACGCTTTACCCTTGCCAATGAAACAAAAGAACGTACAGCCAAAATATATTTAATAGGTCGTGAAATAAGTAAAGAACGAACTGTACAAATTCATTGCCATATTGATCAGTTAAATAGAGAAATGTTACCAGGTATGTTCCTCACTGCTTTTGTAGAAAGTGGCGGTCAAAATTTACCATCATTACCTGATGAAGCAATCGTAAGCTTCGAAGGAAAAAAATATATTTTTATCACCACCGACAAGCATCAAAATAACCAACCATTCAACGAACACCATTTTGAGATAATAGCCATACAAACGGGAATAAGTGAACAAGGTTATACCGAAATAGTTTTACCTTCAAACGTAAATAAATCAGCACAGGTTATCATAAAAGGGGCATATAGTTTATTGGCCAAAATGAAAAATAGTGAGAAAGATCAGCATTGATATTTGATAAAAATCGATCTACATTTTGTTCAAAAAATACTCAAAACGTATAATACGGTGAAATCATCCAATAAACAACAACCCCTGTTATCGTTACGTATAGCCAAATTGGATATGCAAAGCGAACTAGTTTTTTATGGCTTTGCACTTGCATTTGAAAACCTTTTTGAAAACTGAATAGTACCAGAGGTAAAACCACTGCAGCAAGCACAATGTGTGTGATGAGTATGAAATAATAAACCGATCGTATCACCCCTTGCCCGCCATAACTGGTTTTGATGCCTGTCGCATGAAAAATAATATAGGATACAAGAAATATAGACGACAAAATAAATGTGATTACATTCAAACGTTTATGCATTTCAATCTGTTTTCGTTTGATAAAATACAGCGAAACCAAAAGCAAGACACTACAGGTCCCATTTAATAGGGCATTCAGTCGAGGTAAAAAGAAAACCCAAGATGGAATGACCGTTTTATCAGGAAAGATGTTTAGCACTTTGTTCTGTAATATAAAAACCACTGCAAACACAAAAACAGAAACAGCAATGATTAGTCTAAACATTAATTTATCATTCATATTTGTAAGTATTTAGCAATTAATACTGATTTTTAGAATTTAAATTCTTAATTAGTAGCTATCCATAGACTTTTTCTACAGATTAGCGAATGGGAAAGAGTCTTTCGACTCCTTGAGCAGGCTATAAATGGTGCATAACCTGCAAATTAGATAACGGGGAATACAAGAGGTATATCGAAAATATCAGAAGAGCGCATCTTAGTACACCTTTTTATCAGACACGATTTACCGATCCTTCACATTTCGCAACTCTTCCGCTATCAATACCCGAATTTCATCAATCAAACGATCGACTTGTTCTTTGTCAATTGAATTATAATATCCTCTTATTCGTTTTTGAGGGTCCAAAAGAATCAACATTGGACGGTGAATAATATTATTGTTTTGAGTCGTATCTTTTAAAACATCGACCAGAAAATCTTCCTTCGCCAGCTTATAAATTGCTGCTTCATCCCCTGTGAGGAAATTCCATTTATTCGGCTGAACTTGGTATTCTTTTGAATATTTTTTTAGCTCTTCAGATGTGTCAAAATGAGGATCAACAGTGATAGATAAAAACTGAAGTAGTTTATTTTTTTGATAAATCCTCACCACTTCGGCCATTTTTTTATTGATACCTGAACAAACTAGCGGACAACGCGTATAGAAAAAAGCAACAACGGTCAGCTTATTGCTATCGGATGGAAAGGATACCAAGTGATTATCCTGATTAATTAATTTAAAATCACGGACAATATGATAAATCGTATCGGGTATCTGCTTACCTCTTTTGATATGAAAGGTAGACGTGACAGTCTTTGGACCAAAAATGCCCAAAGGGCGATATCTATTCTTTCCTTTCTCCTGCAACAAATAGTAAAGCAAAGCTGGCATGGTCAACATAATTGCCAGAATCACTACCTTCTTCAACGAAAAGGTCTTCATTGATGATTCATATGCACATGCAGATATACCCCTTCAGTAAGCATCAGGATAATGAAATAAATAATAAATATCAAGGACACAATGATACTTGCTTTAAGTGCAAATTTTTCAAACTTCAAGTGCATAAAATACGCCTCAATGTAAAATGCTTTTACCAGCGTCAATGCGATGTAAGCAAAATTACCCACATGCTGACTCATCATCCCCTTTGGGATGAGATATAAAGCAATAAAAAACTCAATGGATGTGATACCCAATAAGTAAAAGAAAACCTGCCATATTTTTCTTTTAGTCATTGTTTGCTCATGTACTTCATGATGCTCGTGCCCTGCTGTATGCTCTGTAACCATATGCTGATTTTTTTAGACTAAACTAAATAGAAGAATGTAAATACGAATACCCAAACCAAATCGACAAAGTGCCAATACAAACCTACTTTTTCAACCATCAAGTAACTTCCTCTCTTTTCAAAAACACCACTCATGGTCATAATCAAAATGACAATATTGACGATCACACCAGTAAAAACGTGAAAGCCATGAAAGCCAGTTATCGTAAAAAATAGATTTGAAAACTGCAATGCACTCACCGTCTCAATACCTGTATAAAACTCAGGGAATCGTCCCCACCAATAGCCTTCGTGATGCAAATGAGTCCACTCTGCAGCTTGGCAACCAAGAAATATCAAGCCTCCAATAATGGTTGCTACCATCCAACCTGCCACTTCTTTTTTAGATCTACGATGCCCCGCTTCTACAGCCAGTACCATCGTGACGGAACTCATAATCAAAATGAAGGTCATGATACCCACAAACACCAAAGGATATCCCCCATCCGCAATGCCAGGAATAGACTGAAACACTTCATCTGGGTCGGGCCAAGTCATTTTACTGAAACGCTGAGCCCCGTAATAAATCAAAAATGCCGAAAATGTAAAAGCATCTGAAAGCAAGAAAAACCACATCATTATTTTACCATATTCTACGGCAAAAGGTGATTTCCCTCCACTCCAAGTATCGGTTTTTATTTCATCTAATTGTGATATAGCAGTACTCATTTATGAATATTATTTAAGATTTCACTATTGGCCCAAAAGTAAGAAAACATATAGATAAATCCACAAAATATCTATAAAGTGCCAAAAAATTGATGCTACTTCTAAACGAAAAATGGTTCGTTCCTGTGCAATATTTTTAAGAATACCAACTAAAGTATAAATCAATATGCAAACCCCAAAAATGATATGCAACAAGTGGGCCCCTGTAAATATGTAGAGAAATGACTGTGAAGCATTGTAGTTGACAAAATATACTCCCTGTCTCACAAGCATCTGCCAAGCGAAAAGCTGTAGTACAAAAAATAGCATACCCAATAGAATGGTCGATATGAGATACCTTCTCTGCTGAATAAATTTCAATCGCTTAGCAGCTAAGTATGACAAATGCATCGTAATACTGCTCAAAATAATAACTCCAGTACTGAGCTTAAATATGTGTGGTAAAAGTATTTTCAAACCTCGATCGGCACTTCCAGCGGTGTATATGATGAAGGCACTTGTGAGTGCCGCAAAAAACATGAAAGAGGATATCACAAACAACCACATTAAAAATTTTCTTGCTCGCAAACTACGGGTATTATCTTCGTCAAATAATCGTCTCATTTCTTTACTTTATAATAAAATCAAATAATAGGGCTAATTGCACCACTGGCAAATATAAAAAAGAGCTATACATCAAACTTTTTGCTGCAGGGATATCTTTTGTTTGATACAGCTTAAGTGCTTGTCTTAAAAATAAAAGTCCACAAACAAGGACGATCATCACATACGTGTATCCACCAAAATTGTAGAAAAAAGGCATCGTGCTCACTGGTATTAAAATAAGTGTAGATAAAACCACTAAAGAAGCACTTACTTTGTCTTTCTTCGTGGTTGGCAACAGGCGGAAACCTGCGCGCTTATAATCATCATCCAAAACCCAAGCGATTGCCCAAAAATGGGGGAACTGCCAAACAAATTGAATCAAGAAAAGTATAATCGGTATCCACGATATATGTGGATTTTCAAATGCTGCAAAATAACCGATAAGGGGTGGCAGTGCGCCAGGTATGGCCCCTACAAATACGGCAATTGGGGATTTACGTTTCAAGGGAGTATAAACAAAAGCATAAAGGAGTATGGAAAAAACAGATAATAGGCCAGTCAGAAAATTTAATTTGACCAGGATTAAGGTTCCTAGAATACCCATAAATAAGCTCATCACGAGTGCTTTTCCTGTTGTCATCCTACCAGAGGGTATGGGCCTATCTTTTGTTCGATCCATTAGCTTATCTAGATCTTTTTCAATAATCTCATTAAACCCATTCGCTGCTGCAGTAACAAGGAAACCACCCAAAGTGAGTATCATCCAGTACTTCCAATTGATGTTTCCCTGCTCTTTACTCCCTATCAAAAAAGAAACAGAAGCAGAAAACACGACCGTAAGCGTAAGCCTAAGTTTAATCAACTTATTAAAATCCGAGATAAACACGTTCATGCGAATGGTTGATTATACATTTTATTCCTTCCTAATAAAAGCATTAAATAAAACTGTGTACCAAATAACAAACACGCAAGTGTAATATGGGCTGCTTGTGCTGTAGGAGGCAAGGAAAAATACGATAGAGATAAGCCCGCTATAATTTGTAAAACAAGTGCGAAAAGGATAGATACACCATATTTAAACTGAGGGGTACCTGGTAGATATCGACGTCTGATCATTAAAAATAAAAGAACATTTATAAAAACAACAAACACCGCTAAATCACGATGCAAATTGAAGTTGAATCCAATGTTTGATACCCATGATGCCCTGTTTAAATTATTCATAAGCGAGGCTACTGCATCTACTTGTTCGCGCACTTCGGTACCTAAAGCGATTTGAAAAACTGTTAATAATACTGCGAAGATAGCTAACAACCTGACCCACAACAGCCTCACACCAGTCCTCTCCTCCCTCTCGACAAGCTCAGGATACGGAGAAGCTACTTGATACGTATAAATACTAACAGCCACGATTACCAAAGCAACCAACATATGTACCGTAACCACCCAAGCCAACAAATTAGTAGAAACGACCAAAGAACCCAACCATGCTTGAAATATAATCAGTAAAACATTAAGCAAACTTAAGAAAAAGATTCGCTTACGCGATTTAAGATAGGCTACTGAAAAGGCCAAACACCCGAGCATCAAAAAACCACACAGCATCCCTACTAAGCGATTGAGATATTCCGTCCAAGTTTTAGTTGCGTTAAAAGCTTCGGGTTGAAGAATACTCTGATCGTTTCGAATGCGATAAGCCATTTTTGCGTAACCAAAGAGATCTAAAGTCTTCGCAAAACGTTCATTTTTGGCCACTCGTCTAGCCACATACTTTACCTGATAGTCTGGTGGTAATTGAGAAACTTGAGAGGGAGGAATATACCGATCAAAACATTTGGGCCAATCAGGGCACCCCATACCTGATCCTGAACTACGAACGATACCGCCAGCTAAAATTACTGCAAAAAGACTGATGATGGTCGCTAAGTTTATTCTCAAAAACTGCTTCTCACTGGATGAATACATCTACTCCTACTATAATAAAAATGAGGATGTCTACAAGCTACTGGTTCTGTAAACACCCCCCTTATATCCCTTGATTATCTTACAAATAATATAAAATGTCAACTATAATGCCTCTTCAGTAGAATATGACAGTGACTATTTTTTATTCAACATCATATACGATGTTCTCTATCTATCCTCCTTTTGACCACAAATTTGACAAATCATGCTTCAGCGATTCAGGTTTCCCTATTCCTTCGAATGGATTTTCTCTTATAGCTTCAAGCAATAGAGTTGTTTTTATTCTTCAAAAGAAATTCCAAAGGCCTTTAAAGCACTTAATTGTTTTTTATTTACTGGATGTGCAATGATTGATTTCAAAAAGCAAATTTAAACATTCTGAATGAGAAATAAACCCAGACTTGGCCTACTGAATTCGGGTGCAGCCTCTTTTTTTTGGCGCACTACGTCTAAGCAGGATTGTTACTTGAGCTCTATTTTCACCCCCACATTGAAGTTGATGCCTTTGGTAGTATATCCGATAGCATCGACGTAGTTCTCATTAAAAACGTTTTTAACATCCGCAAATAAAGTCAATTTAGGTTGAGGTTTGTACTGGATATACGTGTCGACAATATGATACGGATCTAAAGTCAATTCAATGGGTTTAAAGGTCTTATTGTCATAATAAAGATCGATACGCTCACCAACAAACTTATAAATCAGATTGAGGTCCATTTTTTTACTCACAGCAAATGCAAAATCAGCTCCAAAACTATTTTTTGGACGACGATAGGATGTATTATTAGGATTTGACTTTGCTTTTACATACGCATAAAAAGCATTGACCCGTATTGCTTGATGTGGTTTTACACCGAACTCCAATTCAAAACCTTGATCTTTTTGTTTTCCTAAATTGACATACTGATAGTTGACTGTTGTCCCAATCACATCATTTATTTGGCGATTGAAGTACGAAAAATTGAGATTGACCTTTTCTGGAAAAATAGCTAAATCAAATCCAGTTTCAAGTGTTGTTGACATCTCGGGCTTTAAAGTTGGATTTCCGTATTGAGGTGAAAATAGCTGATATAATGAAGGAACTCGATATGCCGAAGATACATTAACAAACACCTTATATCGATTTGCGAGTAAATATGATGGATTAATTGTATAGGTAAAATTAGACCCATATTGCGTATGGGTATTATATCTACTTCCTATTTCTGAACGAAATCCTCCATTGGTTTTAAAAAAAAAAGAAGTAAATACACTTGTAATTGCATTATTTACATCCAAAGGAAGAGCATATGCATTAATTTGTTTCGTTGCTGAATACTTATAACTCAAACCACTTGTTAAATTCACAAAACTGGCCAATCCATAATTGAAAACTGCGTCTAGATTACTGATTTGACTTTTATTATTGATAACAGCCCCATTATAATCCCAGCTATTTGTCACATTATTTTGATTTAGATTGATATTTAGCCCCCCTTTACGGATATCCAAACATACACCCAATCCCCCAACGTATGCTGTTTTTGAAAGTGTATATCCAGCTGCATCCTGATAAGCATCCGCATCACAATCAGCTTGATTCCGATTTAATAGGAAACTACCACGAAGAGCTAATCTATTACTTATTTGCCTACCCAGATTTAAACCTAAAGCACGTTGTTTAAAGCCATCGTTATCAAAGTTTATTTCGCCATTTCTGGGTACTGCAGAAGAAAATCCTTCAGCTGTTAAATTAGATGCATTGAGTGCAAGCGCAGTTTTTTTTATTTGCCCACTAAGTGCTACCGCTTGTTTGAATGTGCTGTAACTTCCAGCTGTTGTTAGAACACGCGCATTGGGCATCAGATGAGCCCCCTTCTGCGTAATAATATTGATCACTCCCGCTACTGCATCCGAGCCGTATAGTGTGGAATTTCCACCTTTTACTATTTCTACACGCTCGATCATATCGATTGGGATGGCCGAAATATCATATTCACCTGTAGGGCCTGATGCGTCATTGACGGGTATTCCATCTATCAAAATGAGTGTGCTACCAGCAGATGCTCCACGCAAAAAAACACGCTTGAGTTCACCCAAACTATTTCCATTTCCACCAATAATTAAGCCAGCAACATTGTTTAATACTTCGGGCAGAGTACGCCCTTGGTTTTTTGCTAAAACATCGGCCGTAATTACCCGAACTACTTTACCAATATCAGACAGCTTTTGAGGAGATCGACTCGCTGTAACCACCACTTCATTTAATGGATTGGATTCCTGAGCGAATGAACTACCCGAGAACAAAATTTGTAAAAGTAGACCGATAACAGCACCTAAGTGGATTTTTTTTGTTTGCATTGTTTATAAGAATACGTTTTTAAAGCAAACAGCAACAAAGGATAGACAAATGGGAATACGCAAAAATATCTTCCTACAAGCTTCAATACCCGAAAGCTGTGATTTTTTGTTTGCACTTTGGCAGGTATTCTAACCTAAACTCTTTGTTCTGCCTTCCCACCTCAAGAATAAATTTAAGACAGTGACACAAGAATGAACATCGATTATTTAGGATTTTACAGCTGCTAGGCAGTTACGGATTCAAGCCGTATTCTCTTTTAATCCAAATTAAGAACCTAAAGTTCGGCGAAGGTAAAAGAATGATCAATTAGATACAAATCACAAATTAATCCCCTACAGCCACCAGCACGCAACCCCTTCAATCTAAAAAAAGACACATTCTAAACATAACATGGTACCGTACGATCAAGGGGCAAACCCCCAACTCCATATTTCGGGCATAATAAATTAGATTTCAAATTTTAATTTCCTTATTTCAACCTATATATACCTGTTTTTCAGAAACTAAACTATTTTTTCAATAAAAAATCAAAAAATCACTTGACAGAATTACTTTTCTATCTATATTTGCAAACACGAAAACGCGAAAGTAGCTCAGTTGGTAGAGCACGACCTTGCCAAGGTCGGGGTCGCGAGTTCGAATCTCGTCTTTCGCTC
>Ga0114967_10004826_pt1 | contig 10784 bp, 7 predicted proteins | sample M_130628_MF_Meta_FD_92639 | JGI IMG/M metagenome (GOLD analysis project Ga0114967, IMG submission 92639) | Freshwater microbial communities from Lake Montjoie, Canada to study carbon cycling - M_130628_MF_MetaG | ecosystem: Environmental > Aquatic > Freshwater > Lake | place: Lake Montjoie... | reverse complement strand
CTTTGTCATTTTTTTCTCCTATCAGTTGGAAGGCGGATTGTTCCCCCTTCTCGTGCCTTGTGTGGAATCGAACCACATCAACCCCCTGCGGGTCAAGGCTCCTTGCTAGTTTACTAGTTGAGCAACTAGCGCAAGGCGGTCTGCCTCTCTCTTTTCCTTGCGCTCTGCCTTGTCGTGTTCTAAGGCTTTGCGGTGGCTTTCTACTATTGAAGCGCGGGCTACTGTCCACCCATCATCTTCAAGATTTGGGGCAATTTTTGCCATTAGTTCTACGAGTTCTTCACGGGTGGCGATAAAGTTTAGGCGGTTTTCATTGTGCGCCAATTGTTCTGCCTCTGTGTTGAGTAGGTCGAAGATTGTCTCTGCTTGTGTTTTGTTGATATACATTTTGAAGCCTTCCTGTCGTTGAGGTCGGGGTAGTTCCTGACCTTCTGGCGCAATTATTGCTGAGCCTGTTCCGCCTGTCAATAGTAAAACAAGCATAAGAAGATGAACAGCAGATGAACATAGTCTGAGAGTTATCTGAGAACCTTCCCCCTCTGGGTGTCTGTCGATATGTCGACAATCCATAAATGACCCCCGCGAGATTGACAGGGGGAAAGATAGCCCCGCGATTATGCGAGGGGAGATAGTGCTCTGAGATATTTATTTAATGTTCAAGGATAAAAGACCTGCAAGGTCTGCTGTCTTGAATAGTAAGATAATTAAGTTATCCACAAGGGGCAAAACCGCCCCTGCTTATGCCTTCAATCTGTATCTTTTGACCGTAGGGTTATTAACTTTACTACTTATACTACAAATACTGTCAGGATATAATTTTCTGTTATATTTGCTAAATAGCCCTGTGACCAGGGCTTTTATATATATAGCCCCTCTATATAAAATATATTAATAATAAGTGTTCGGTTTACCTGTTTCCAACAGGTTATCTTATATGTATATATATTTATATATATTTAGAGCGAGCATCGCTCTTCGGCTCGCTCGCTATATAGTATATATTTATATCTTATTTATATTAATTACCCTATTTATGCCGTTTAACGGATAGCGTTATATCACCGATATTCCGCCCCAGAGGGCGACTAAGATGGGACAACTTATGGGTAGAAAACCTGGGATTCAAAATATTCCAAAGGGCGAAGCCCAAGAGAAAGTTCTCCTACAACTGGAGCAAGGCTCGACCATTATTGCTGCTATGGCATCTGTCGGGCGAAATGATGTAACCTTCCGACAATGGTCAATGGCTAACCCTGACTTTAAGGCTAGAGCCGACAAAGCCCGCCTTATGGGTAAAGGAATGATTGCCGACCTAGGTGACCTAAAGAACATCTCCTAGCCTGACTTCTGTCAGCAGTTCCTAGACACCAAGATGTTTGAACACCACCTTGACTGGTTTGACCTAATCGAAGGTCGTGAGCCGCGTTGGATTCATCCATCTATGACTTATGAGCCTGGTGCGGCGAACCGTGTTCTAATCAATGTGCCACCAGAGCACGCCAAGTCTACGGTCATCACCACAAACTATGTGGTTTATAAAATTGTTACCAACCCTAACGCTAGAGTAATTATCGTCTCTAAGACTCAGGGAATGGCTAGAAAATTTCTTGGTGCCATTAAGACTCGACTTAGCCACCCAGCCTTTATTAAACTCCAAACCGCTTTTGGTCCTAATGGTGGTTACAAGCAAGATGCGACCCAATGGTCAGCAGATATGATTTATCTAGGAACTGGACGTGATTCAGGTGAGAAGGACCCTACGGTCCAAGCCCTTGGCTTTGGTTCTCAAATCTACGGCGCTCGCGCTGACTTGATTATCCTAGACGATGTTGTGATGAACTCAAATGCCCACGAGTGGGAGAAGCAAATTGAATGGCTTCAGAAAGAAGTTATCACGCGCTTAGGGCGGCACGGAAAACTGCTAGTAGTAGGAACCCGTGTCGCACCTATAGACCTTTATAAAATGATTAGAGATGGCTCCCAATGGACTGGGGGTAAATCTCCATTTACTTACTTTGCACAACCAGCAGTTTTAGAATTTGATGAGAAGCCAGATAATTGGAAAACTCTTTGGGCTAAGACTGACCGACCAGAGAGCGACATAGATGAAGTTGACGAGCAAGGGCTATATCCCAAGTGGGACGGACCCGCGCTCTTTACTCGAAGGTCTGAGGTTGCTCCGTCAGTCTGGGCTATGGTCTACCAACAGGAAGATGTTCAATCCGATTCCATCTTCTCTCCAACCTGCGTTGCAGGTAGCGTCAATGGAATGCGAAAGCGTGGACCACTCAAAGCAGGAACAGCAGGTCATCCAAAGAACACAGACTCCACATACACAATTATCGGACTTGACCCTGCTATGGCGGGGGCAACAGGAGCAGTAGTAGTAAGTTACAATCGCTCTGACGGCAAGATATATGTTTTAGATTGTATCAATATGACTGACCCTTCTCCAGCCAAAATTCAAAATCTTATTGAAGACTGGGTTGAACGCTACAAGCCACAAGAAATACGAATTGAAATCAATGCTCATCAGAAGGCTTATGCACTCGATGATGACTTAAGAAAGTATCTAGCCTCTCACGGTTGCCAACTAAACTCACACTTTACTGGTAAGAACAAGTGGGATGTTGGATTTGGTGTTGCATCTATGGCGGCGCTCTTTGGCAATACCAGAGATGGTCGTTTCCAAGATAACAACTTAATTGAATTACCTAGCAATGAAGGCTCTGAAGGTCTTAAGACTTTAGTGCAAGAATTGATTACTTGGAAGCCTGATACTAAAAACCCTACTGACTGCGTTATGGCTCTCTGGTTTGCTGTTATCCGCTGCCGAGAGTTAATGCAATCTTCAAGCAAGGTTGGTAGATACCAAACAAATCGCTGGGCTACTAGAGCGCAGGTCGCTGGTCGTAGTGGAATTAATTTAGACGAAGCCTTTGCAGAGCAATGGGCTGAAACTTATAACTAAAAGGAGCAAGATATGGCAACAATGCGTAATTCAGCGGGAATCAATAAGGCTGGCGGAAGAAACGTAAATCCAGTTTACAAAGCAGTCAATACAGTTACATCTTATGTTGGAAATGTAGGACGAGAAATTCGTGACATTCCTACAGCAATTGGCGCATCACTTACACCAGGTGGTCAAGGTTTTACTTCTTACAAAGGAAGAAAATCAACACTTGTGGACCAAGTTAAAGAAGCAGCGGCAGCAATCACTGCTGGACAAAAAGGTTCATCTGTTGCACACAAAACTGCAGTAGGAGATTTTAAAGATTCCAAGCGCCGCAAATAATTTTTCCCTTTAATCGTTAGGACAACAATGGCATTAACAATGGAGCAGGTAACTGCGAGAGTTGAATCTCTGCGTTACCGTAATCACGAACGTGATGCCCGTAACCTTGACGTTCTTGCTGTTCGTAAAGGAAAAATCTCTGAGGTATATCCAAACTTTTTTCCAGAGGGCATAGACCAGAACGTAGTAGCCAACTTTATTGATGTAGTCGCTCGCGACCTATCTGAAGTAATGGCTCCCCTCCCTGCAATCAACTGCTCGGCTGCTAACTCGGTCAATGACCGTGCTCGTAACTTTGCTGATAAGCGAACCCGTATCGCTTCTAACTATTTCCAACACTCAGACCTTTCGGTCAATATGTATCAAGGTGCTGACTGGTATGTAACATATGGTTTTATCCCGTTTATTATTGAATTGGATGAAGAAAGCAAACTGCCACGCATCCGCATAGAAAATCCAATTGGGGCTTACCCAGAATTTGACCGCTATGGACGATGCGTTGCTTTTGCAAAACGATACTCAATGACACTAGGTGAATTGGTTACTCAGTTCCCAGAGTATGAACACGAATTATTAGGTGGCTACGGTTACAAGCAAGACTTAAATACCCAAGTTGAGATGATTCGTTACTACGATAAAGACCAATCAATAATTTATATTCCTTCTAAACAAAATCTTATTCTATCAAAGGCTTTAAACCCACTTGGTAAGATGATGGTTGTTGTTGCACGTAAACCATCTATTGATGATGAACTACGTGGACAGTTTGATGATGTTCTAGGTATTCAATTACTTCGCAACCGCTTTGCGTTGCTGGCAATGGAGGCTGCAGAGAAATCTGTTCAAGCGCCAATCGTATTGCCATCAGATGTTCAAGAACTACAACTAGGTGGAGATGCGGTTATCCGCACATCCAACCCAGCAGGTGTTCGCCGTGTAGAACTAACTCTACCTCAAGGCGCATTCACAGAACAAAACTTACTTAATCAAGAACTACGCGTTGGTGCTCGTTATCCTGAATCAAGAACAGGTAACATCAATGCTTCAATCGTTACTGGTCAAGGCGTTCAGGCTCTTATGGGTGCATTTGATACTCAAGTTAAATCTGCTCAAGCAATTTTTGCATCAGCACTGCGCGATGTAATTAATATTTGTTTTGAAGTAGATGAAAAAATATTCCCAGGAGAAAAAACTATTCGTGGCGTTGACTCTGGTTCTCCTTACGAGGTAACTTATTTACCTTCTAAAGACATCAAGGGTGATTACTCATCTGATGTTCGTTACGGAATGCTTGCTGGTCTTAACCCAGCCCAGGGTCTTATCTTTATGCTTCAAGCACTAGGCGGCGGTTTAATCTCTAAGGATATGGCAATGCGTGAACTTCCATTTACAGTTAACGTAACCCAAGAACTTGAGAAGATTGAAACAGAAAAGATGCGTGACTCGCTTCTTAACTCTGTAAGTGCATTGACTCAAGCCATTCCTACAATGGCTGCACAAGGTCAAGATGTTTCCGACATCGTTCTAAAGATTGCTGAAGTAATCAAGGCTCGCCAAAAGGGACAAGCGTTAGAAGACGCTATAGGAGCAGCCTTTACGCCTAAGCAACAAGTTCCTCCTACTGGAACTGCTGCACCTATGGTAGAGCAAACGTCCCCTGCTCCCAGCACTGGTCCAGTAGGAGGCACTACTTCTCCAGAGGGCGCAGCACCAATGCCCGCACCACAACCAAGACCAGATATTCAATCAATTCTTTCAAGTATGAGTTCATCAGGTAAAGCAAGTGGAAGAGTTGTAACTAAAGGCTAAGAAGGTGGGGGAAAATGACGACAATTATTGGCGTTCAATATGAAGACCACTGCACTTTAGTAGCAGATAGCCTAGTAAGTGATGACAGTGGGCGACAATGGTCCCACCCAAATATGACAAAACTTAATAAACGCGGAGCATTTATAATTGGTGGTAGTGGTGAAGTTGCACCTTGCGATATAGCCCAACATTTATGGAACCCACCAGCAATAACCCCAAAAGATAAAAAAGATATTTACCATTTTATGATTACAAGGGCTATGCCTTCTCTTAGAACTTGTCTTAAAACAAATGGTTATAACTTTGACGAAGCACAAGATAAAGACTCAGGTCCTAGATTTCAATTTTTAATTGCTGTCAATGGTCAACTATTTGATGTTGATGAAGATTTGTCAGTAATGAGAAGTGGGGATGGATTTTACGGAGTAGGTTCTGGAGCACCAATTGCGCTAGGCGCATTGTATGCGGGAGCCGAACCGCTTCAAGCGGTAGAAATTGCAACAAAAATAAGTATTTATTCAGCGGGTCCATTTCAAACTGAAACACAATATTCTAAGTAGGAGGCAAATATGGGTGGAAAAGGTAGTGGCGGAATGCGTCCAAATGCACCACAAAATAATCCTGCTAACATTTCAGCATCAGGTGGCAATGGTCAGAGTGGAAATAATACTCAAGCAGCCAAATACATTCCTGGGTTGCCGTATGGTCAAGGACAAGAAACAATGAATACTGAGCAGAGTGCTCCTATGGCTGCTGCTTCAGAAGTTCCTATAATGCAAAATCTTACACCTATTACACCTTTGACTGCTCCCACAGAGCGTCCTGATGAACATATAAGTACTGGTATGCCTTTCAATCCGAACACTCCTGGTCCAGAATCTTTAGGTCTTCCAGCAGCAGGTGCTACACAATATCAAAATGCTCGTGATGTAATTCAAGGTTTAGCCAATGACCCAGATGCTGGTCCTGCTATGAAATATTTAGCAGACCGAATTGGAAATAATTACTAGTGGGGAAACAAGCCGCTGATATGAACAACTGGCTCACGCCAGATTTAGCCAACAACCCACAGGCTGCCGTTGCTGTATCAAAAAGTTTAAATCCTAATGCAATTGCTCCAGTTGTTTCTCATACAATTAAAGTAACTGCAGCACAAGACGCTGTTGTTGAGCATCAACAAGATGAGAACTCAAGTTCATTTTGGAACTCACTTGGACACGGCGCATTAACCGTTGCAGAATGGGCTTCAAAGCCATTGCAAGAAATTCAAAAAGATTACAAGTTTGTTCACTCTGTTTATACCAATCACGGTGTCCTAGAAGGACTTGCTGTTACACTTGGCGTAGTTGCTGGTGGAGTAGTTGGTGGTATTGCTGGAGGCGCTGTAGGCGCAACTATTGGTTCTGACCTAGCAGCATCTGCTTTGCGTAGAGGTCTTGGAATAAAATTTAAAGATTCATATACCGACTCAGAGAATCCTCTTTATAAAGTTTCTGCTGGACGCGATTTTAGCAATCTATTAGGAAGTTCTGCTGATGTTATCGGAGCAGACGCAGCAGCCAAAGCATTTCGTCAAACAGATACTGGAGTTGGAAAATTTGTATCTGGTTCTGGAGATTTAGTTTTTGATGTCACTAGGGACCCATTCAATGTAATTGCTAAATTTGGTATGGCTATGCGCGGTGGAAAATTGCTTAAACTTGATAAGGCTGGGGAACTTCAAGTCAAGTATCCACTTATGAAAGCAGTTCCTGGGATAAAGAATTTTATTGTTGAGCGAACTGGCAGACTTATATCAGCCGAGGCTTCAGTTGTTTCAGAACAACTTGATGCCGTTCGTGCTGGCTCTGGTTTATTTAATAAAACATCACGTCAATACAATAGAGCAATTGAAGATATTGCTGATACGGCAAAAAATTCTAAAAGTAGCGCAGAAGCCGCTGGTATTATTTCCTCTAAATATCCAACTCTTGGCACACAAGCAGCAGGACATCTTGGTGGAATTGATAATGTAGATGATGTTCACGAATTTATGAAATCAGTTTTGTATTTTGGAGAACTTCAAGGAAGTCTTGCTGGAAAAGCAGTAATTCCTTCACGCACATTATTGCGTGCTAAACTTGGTGATAACAAAGTTATTGAAGGTCTGCGTAATGGAGTTGTTGAAAAATATATTAAAGACCCAACAACTGTTGGAAAATGGATTGAAAATCCAGAATTTAAACGTCTTAGCCCAACACGTTTAGCGTCTGCTGCATATAAAACTTTTTCAGGATATATGCCTTATAGTGTTGATATAGAAACTGGAAAACTTTCTACACAAAAATTTAAATGGGATGCAAATGATGCTGCTACTGTAATCTATCGTATTGCTAGATTTGGTATGGGCGATACTGGCGCTAAGATGATGGCTGGTAAATATGCCGAAGCCGTTGTTGCTGGTGACCAGGGTCTTGCTCGTGCTTTAAAAGCAGAAACAGTTTTTAATTCTTTCAAAGCAATGGGTTTGCCCGATGATAGCAAATTTGTTTTGCAAGCAAAAGCAGAACTAGATTCTCTTGGAGAAAAATCTATAGGACAACAAATTTTTGGTGTGAGTCCAGAGGGCAAATCTTTAGGTCAATATAATTCTGCCGTTGGTCCAAAAGTTGCTGGACTTTACCCACGCCATTACAGTGATATGTTTGATATTCCATCTTTTACTGCTGCTAAAAGTCATTTAAATGATGCTGGTGGGTTTAAAAAGGTTATTGGTTATTTAGATGACTTTGCTGCTGATAACTATACAAATAAAATTTTCAAACCTTTAGCACTTGCTACTACTGGCTTTGGTCTTCGTATTGCTGCATCTGAAATGATTCCAACCATAGCGCGTTATGGTTTTGTAGAAACATTTAAGGCTAGTTTAGGTAAGGCTGCTGCTAAGGCAAATGTAGAAGTTACTAAGGCTGAAGAAAAACATATATTCTCTGCAGCACTTACCGCCCTTGGTGGTGGGCTAAAGAGCGTATCTCTTGGAACTGCAGCCCTTCTTACTGGCTCAACTACTGATTTAGTTTCTGATGGATTCTATGCTTTTCAAGAAGCACGCCGTAGAGGTTTAACTAAGGCTGCAGAAATGTTAGCCCCAGAACAATTAGAACTTGCAACTAGACTTATAATTACCAATGGTGGTCATCTTACAAAAGAGGCTATAGCATCAGGTCACGGAGCAGACGCTTCAACAGCACAGCAAATGGTAAGCGTATTTTATCAAATTAAAAAGCACGATAAGACGAATCCTGGTTCTGTTAAATACAGCACATACTCATCAGAGAATGCTTCTTATATTCCTATGTTAAATAAGAACTATAAGGTTATGTCTGCAAGTGTGCCAGAACTTAACATAACAAATGATTTAGTTTCTTCTAAAATTAAGCCAGGAACTAAACTTCAAGTTATTTCAGAACCTGGGAAAGAACAAGCATACCAAGAATATCTTGGAATTAGACAAAAAATTATTGACAAAGAGTTTGCTCGTATGCAAGCAACCAAAAATGGTTCAAGCAATGTATACAAAGATGAACTTAAGCGCGGAGAACGCTGGGATGCTGACCTATATGCCTTTGCAACCGACAGAGTAGATGGTGTTTTAGGCAAGTTTATTGGTAACGATGGAACATACCTCCAAGATTTTGCCAAAAAGATTGCAACAGGTCGTGAAATTACTCAAGATGATATTTTAAAAGTTTATAACTCAACACCAATGTCTTTGCCAACCCTTACAGAGGGCGCACTGCTTGAAAATGTAGTTCCTAAAAAAATGTTTAATGCAATTATTGACCTAGGATTCAAGAAAGTTATTGACCCAATTATCAATAACCTAACTCGTGAACCTATGTATCTAATGCACGTTGCTGAAGAGTATGCTCCTTTTAAACTTCTTGTTGCTAAAGGACAGATGACCGAAGACCAAGCATTGCGCCACGCACAATCTCGCGCAGTATTTGCTATGCTTCCCGAAATTCACAATGTTGCCCTGCGAAGTCAGTTTGCACAATATGCAAGAAACATATTACCATTCTATTTTGCACAAGAACAAGCATATAAGCGTGCATACCTAACATTAAAAGATACAGCAGTTGGAAATCCTTTGTTTTCAAAAGGATTTCGTTACTATGCAATGGCAGAACAAGGTCTTAACAATCCAGCCTTTGTTCAGATTGATGAGACTGGAAATAAATATATAACCATCCCAGGTGTTGGTCCCTTTGGTGAAGCATTCCAAAATGCTGCCGCTTCTTTAGGATTTAATATGGTAGCAAACCTACCAGTTTCAGCACAGGGAAACTTAGTAAGTCTTAAGACCGTTCTTCCAGAACTATCAGCACCAGGAACAACACCATTTGTTTCTATTAGTGCTAACTGGATAGCAAAAATATTTCCAGAAGTTGGCGACAAAATTCAACCAATTATTGGAGATATTGCATATAAACCAGCATCTCCAAGTTTACGTGCAAGTTTAGACGCATTAATACCCGCAACTTGGGCAAAGAATGCTTTTCGTGCAATAACAATGGATGAGAAAGATACTATTGTTGCAAGTGCTATATCAACAGCCTTGGCTGCAGCGTATTACCACGAACAAATTCCTGGTCAAAAAGATGGAATACAACCAGATGCAACAACGCAACAAATGTTTATAGAAAAACTTAAAAACAATGTGCGTAGCGTTCTTATGATTAAAGCAGCACTTGGTATTTTATCTCCAATAGCACCCAAAGTGTCAATTGAAGACCTTGGTTTACGAGATGAATTTTATAAACTTGTAAAGAAAAAAGGTAACTGGAGCGATGCCCTATTTGATTTCATAGGAGAACACGGTGCTTCAGCAGTTTCATATACTGTTGGAAAAACTGAATCGGTTATCCCTGGAGCAAAGTATCCAGCAGTTGCGGAAACTTTAAAATTCATAGATGAAAACAAAGATAAATTTAATGATGCTAAAGTATCAAGTGCTTGGTATTTCTTAGTTCCTCAAACCTTAGATAAGAAAACTGATTTTGCTGTATTTAGTGAATTAGTAAATCAACACCTTATTCAATATAGACAACCAAAAGATTTATTAAATCAATTCTATATTGCTCAAGGTGACTACGCTAATAAGGCTGAACAAGATAGACATTATGCAAAACTAGAACAAGTTAAGTATGACCCATACAGCACAAGTATTGAAAAGAAAAAATGGGCAGAACACCAAAAGGATATGGTTACATTCTTCCCTATCTGGGCAGATGCACAACAAATTGGTGGTGGCAAAGGAAATGCCACTAAAGTCATTGGACAATTAAATACTATATTTTCATCTGACAATGCTCCATCACATCCTCAAGCAAAACTTATAAAAGAATTACTTCAAAAATATAATACTCATAGTGCAAAAATTAATTCATATCAAACTATGCAAATAAGTGGCTATCTAGTCACATCAGAGAATGATTCTTGGCAGAAATATCTATATGACCTTACTCAATCAACACCTCAATTAGCGCCTGTGATTTACAGCGTCTTTAATAAGTTAGGATAACCAATGGCTTCCAATCCAAATCTGCCGTTTGATGCAACACTCAACCCAGAGGGCTATAAGGCTGGAACCGTTGATGAGATGCGGGCAAAAACATTTTGGTCACAACCAGAAAAT
>Ga0114967_10004825_pt1 | contig 10785 bp, 6 predicted proteins | sample M_130628_MF_Meta_FD_92639 | JGI IMG/M metagenome (GOLD analysis project Ga0114967, IMG submission 92639) | Freshwater microbial communities from Lake Montjoie, Canada to study carbon cycling - M_130628_MF_MetaG | ecosystem: Environmental > Aquatic > Freshwater > Lake | place: Lake Montjoie... | reverse complement strand
ATAACAGCGCACTTTCTCGATAACACCGACCCAGACGGAATCCAAAGGGTGTTGGCGTCCATTGGAGACAGCTTGAACCAGACGCTTTGCTTGGTGGTCTCCAAATCTGGCGGGACGAAAGAGACGCGAAATGGGATGTTAGAAACCAAAGCGGCTTATGAAAAGGCAGGATTATATTTTGAGAAACACGCAGTTGCTGTGACCGGTAACGGTAGTGAGCTCGATAAATGCGCTGTTCTTAACAAATGGCTGGCTCGGTTTCCAATGTGGGACTGGGTTGGGGGTCGGACGAGTGAGCTTTCGGCGGTTGGAATATTGCCAGCCGCACTGCAGGGTTTTGATGTGGATGCCATGTTGGCAGGGGCTAAAGCCTGTGATGACTTGACGCGAGTCGCTCACATTGAGAAGAACCCGGCGGCTCTGTTGGCGTTAAGCTGGTATTGCGTCGGGGGAAACGGGGCGGGTACTAAAAACATGGTTGTCATCCCCTACAAGGATCGTCTCGAAATCTTTTCTAAATACCTTCAGCAATTGTTGATGGAGTCTTTGGGCAAAGAAAAGAACTTGGCAGGGAAAGTTGTCAACCAAGGTATCACGGTCCTGGGGAATAAGGGGGCAACAGACCAACACTCTTACATACAACAGCTTAGAGACGGCTTAAATGATTTCTTTTTGACATTCATAGAGGTTCAGAAAGATCAAAATGGCAAAGCTCTCGTTGTCGAAGACGATTACACCTCCGGTGATTATCTGAGCGGCTTCCTCTACGGAACGCGGCAGGCAATGTTGGAGAATGGTCGCCCGACGTTGATCATAACAATTCGCGAGGTGACACCGGCTAGTATCGGCGTGTTGATCGCACTCTACGAGCGAGCGGTGGGCTTCTACGCATCGTTAATCGGAATCAATGCCTATCATCAACCCGGAGTCGAGTCAGGCAAAAAGGCCGCGACGCGCATTTTGAAGATACAAACAGAGATCATGGCAGCATTGAAATCCAATCCCGGAAAACTGCAGACCGTGGAGCAAATTGCCGCTGTCATCGAGAGCAAGGGCGAGCAAGAGCACGTCTTCAAGATTCTCGAGAGGCTTGCCACTAATCCCGGAAGGCTCGTAAAGAAGACCTCAGGCAAGAATCCTTTCTCGGCGATGTACTCGGTATAAAAGTTGTTTTGATGTTCACTTACCCAAAAGAATACGACGTGATTGTCGTCGGCGCCGGTCACGCCGGAGTAGAGGCGGCTTTGGCAGCGGCACGGATAGGTTGCCAGACACTGCTGCTCACAACCAATGTCGATACGATCGGCCAGATGTCGTGCAACCCCGCAATCGGAGGATCAGCTAAGGGACATTTAGTTAGGGAAATTGATGCGCTGGGTGGGGAGATGGGCCGGAACACAGACCTGACAGGCTTGCAATTTAGGGTTCTTAACCGCAGCAAAGGACCAGCGATTCGCGCTACACGAGTTCAATGCGACAAGAAAGCCTATCAATTCAGATTAAAATGGGTTTGCGAGCGTCAAGCGAACTTAGACGTTAAACAGGGACAAACCGTATCTATCGAAGCCGAGAACCAAGTCGTTAAAGCTGTCACTACGGCCACGGGGGTTAGATACACGGGAAAAACTGTCATCATCACCACTGGAACATTTCTTCACGGGTTGATGCACATTGGAAAAGATAAACAACACGGGGGACGATCTGGCGAAGCCCCGTCCATTGGATTATCCGAATCGCTCAGAATTTTGGGAATCGAACTGCGTCGTCTTAAGACCGGTACCCCGCCGCGCCTGCTAAAGCGCTCCATCGACTTTTCAAGGCTTGAAGCCCAAGGAGGCGATAGTCCGATTCCGTATTTCAGCCAATGGCCGCTCGAAGAGTTCCACGTGGAACAAACAGGGAATTGTGAAGCCCAAATCTCATTCCCGCAGGGTTCAGTTCTAGAAAAAATCGGCGGACAGCTCAATTGTTATCTCACGAAGACTACCGCGCGTACGAAAGAGATAGTTCGAGACAATCTGCACCTATCGCCAATGTATTCAGGCGAGATTGAAGGTGTCGGGCCGCGTTATTGTCCCTCTATCGAGGACAAAATGGTTAAATTCGCCGAAAAAGAAACGCACCAGATATTCCTTGAGCCGGAGGGGGTCGCTACAGACGAAATCTACATCAACGGACTATCCACATGCCTTCCGTTTGAGGTGCAGATACAATTAGTGCGTTCAGTTGTGGGTTGTGAGAATGCGGAAATAATCCGTCCAGCCTATGCCGTCGAGTATGACTATTCTCCACCCACACAGATATTGCCGACCTTAGAAACAAAAGCGTGCGAGGGCTTGTTCTTGGCCGGTCAAATTAACGGCACGTCGGGCTATGAAGAAGCGGCAGCGCAGGGTTTGATGGCCGGGATTAACGCCGCTAGAAAGTGTCAGGGCAAACCGCTGATAGTGCTAGGTCGCAACCAGGCCTACATCGGAGTGCTCATTGACGACTTGGTCAACCTCGGCACAAACGAGCCGTATCGCATGTTCACATCGCGATCGGAATTCCGATTGTTGCTCCGTCACGATAACGCTGACACCAGGTTGTCCGCCATTGGTCATGAGATCGGCCTGTTGCCCAGCCGTCATTTCTCTCTTTTCACTGCCAAACGAGATCAAATCGACGCGGAAGTGCGAAGGCTTGAGTCAACACGAGTGGGTCGTGATACGCTTGCACAGATGCTCCGAAGGCCTGAAGTCTCCTACGAACAGCTTCCCGATCAAAACAGATTTCTATCGATGCCGGTGAAGGAGTCGGTGGAGATAGAAATCAAATACGAAGGATATATTACAAGGCAATTAATTGAGGTCGGACGTGCTGAGAAAACTAATGGCAAAACAGTTCCTGACCAATTCGATTATATGTCGGTGACCGGACTCAGTCGGGAAGCAAGACAAAAACTGTCAACCATCCGCCCCCTAACACTGGGTCAGGCCTCCAGAATATCTGGAGTCTCACCCGCGGACATAGGCCTTTTGGCTGTTTGGATCAAGCGATTCCCGACAAGAGCAAAATCCCAAGAATCTGCCGGAGATTGTTTCTCCGGGTGCAACAATCCGTCGCAAGACGCAGAACAATGATCTCATCGATTGATAGTCAACCTTGCGGCACGGACTTGATTGCTCAAGTCACCCAGATTTTTTCGCCGACGGGCATCCTTTCAAAATCAAACAATTTTGAATTCCGCCCGCAGCAACAGCAGATGGCCATAGCAGTTGCGCAAGCGCTTAATGATAAGGGTTATCTAGCAGTAGAGGCGGGCACCGGAGTCGGCAAGTCCCTCGCTTATTTGATCCCCGCAATTCTATTCGCCGTCGGGCAAAAGAAGAAGGCCATCATCTCGACACACACTATCAATCTCCAGGAACAACTCACCGAGAAAGATTTGCCCATGCTGTCGAGTGTGTTGGGCGCTTTGCCAAATCCGGTCAAATTTTGTTTCACGATGCTCAAGGGGCGCGGGAATTATCTTTGTACCCGGAGACTCCAGAAGGCGATGCAACAGAGCGGCAACCTCTTCACCTCGTCGGAAGCCGAGGAGTTGCAACGCATCTACGAATGGTCCAAGGAAACCAAAGATGGCAGTCTCTCAGATTTTTCAGTCGAACCGGATCCTAAAGTGTGGTCGCAAGTTTGTTCCGAGCGCGGGCTTTGCACACCGAAATCTTGCGGTTTCCAATCCGACTTTAGTAGAGATCATTCAGTTTGCTTCTTTCAACGAGCGAGAAATCGAATCCTTTCCTCAGATGTTCTCATTTTGAACCACACCTTGTTCTTCACCTTGCTCGGGGGAGTGGATGAAGAGATGGAGGGTGGAATACTTTTCAAGAACGACTTTGTCATCTTCGACGAAGCCCATACCATGGAGAGTGTCGCGTCGCGTCACATCGGCCTGAGTGTTTCCAGCGGGCAAGTTCGCTACGCATTGAATCGCCTCTGGAATCCCCGCACGGAAAAAGGGTTGCTCGCCACTCTCCGCCAAGGCAACTCTGTCAAACTCGTCGCCCAACTTCTTTCTGAGTCGGATAAATTCTTTGAGGGAGTGGAGGGAGCTTGCGATCAATTAAGCGAGCAGCCCGGCAAGTCTCGATTTGGCTCGCAAGAGAATGCTCCCAAGCGCGAACGCAAATGGACCGAGCTCCGCATCCGCAAACCGGAACTCGTTCAAGACAACGTCACGCTGCCGATTCAAAGATTGCGTGAAGCGGTGAGCGATCTCATCAAAACCAGCGAAGACAAAGAGATGGGTCAGGAGCTTCTGGAATGCAACCGTCGCCTAGGTGAGTTGAAGATGGAGGTCGCAGAATTTCTCAGTCAGCAAGCGGATGATCATGTCTATTGGGTCGAGCGAGCGGGGAAAACGCAGCGAAATATATCTCTGAACGCTGCCCCAGTGGACGTCGCAGAGTTTCTGCGCCGCAGGCTTTTCCAGAGCGAGACAAGCGTGATCATGACGAGCGCCACGCTTTCAGTCGCTGACGCCGGCGGCGATGTAGCCAATGAAAAAAATCTGCAGGCGAAACACGTCACTAGCTCATCACGCTCCCCAGCCCGTTCCAAACCTCAAGCCGGGTTGAATTATTTCGCCCATCGCGTCGGCGCGGAGGAAGCCACGTTGCTGCAAGTGGGAACTCCATTCAACTACGAGCAGCAAATGAAATTGGTTGTCGTAAAGACCATGCCCGATCCGCGAGATGCCGGTTACGCGACGGCGTTGGAAGGATGGATCACCCACTTTATCCAGCAGACCCACGGAAAAGCATTCGTGCTCTTCACGAGCTACAAGTTGATGCAAGAAATCGCCGAGCGCATGCAGCCGTTCTTCGACAAGCTCGGCATCGCGCTGTTTGTCCAAGGCACGGGCACGCCGCGTTCGACGATGCTTGAAAAATTTAAGGACGACGTGGACTCGGTGTTGTTCGGCACAGACAGTTTCTGGCAAGGCGTGGATGTGCCTGGCGAGGCATTGAGCAATGTCATCATCACACGGCTTCCTTTTGCCGTGCCGGATCATCCATTGATCGAAGCCCGCATTGAAGCCATTGAGGCGCGCGGAGGAAATTCTTTCGGCGAATTTTCTTTGCCTGAAGCCATTCTCAAGTTTCGCCAAGGCGTCGGGCGGTTGATCCGCACGAAATCCGACACTGGGATTGTGGTCGTGCTCGACAATCGCATTCTCGCCAAGCAATACGGACAGGCATTTATAGATGCGCTTCCGAAGTGCCCGCTGGAAATTGTTTGAGAGTTCATTTCGAACCGTCTGTTCATGCCTGACAGCGGCGATAGATGAATTTAGCCACGCTACAAAATCGTGTCACACCGCAGGGGTTTCTGCCGCCTATCGCTGGATGAATCTTGCCACTGCTTCCGCGCGTGAGCGAACGTGCAATTTCTCGTAGATGTTTCGGATGTAGGTGTTGACTGTGCCCAACCCGATGCCTAGGTCTTTCGCGACTTCTTTTGAGCGATACCCTTTGGCGAGCAGGACAAGCACAGCTTCTTCGCGCGCGGACAATTTTACTGCAGTCGACTCCTCTTCAATCGGCTTTCGGAATGTCGTCACCACCTTACGTGCTATCTGGCTGGACATAGGTGCACCGCCGGAGTGCACGTCGGCTATGGCCTCAAGAATTTCCTCGAGAGATGAGTGTTTGACTAGGTACCCGGTCGCCCCCGCCTTCATTGAATCAAACACTTGTTCGCTGTCTTCTTCGATTGTCAGCATGATGATTTGCGTTTTGGGGAGCATGGGGCGCAATTTTGTGACGCAGGCGATGCCGCTTTTTCCTGGCAAGTGGATATCCATGAGGACAACGTCGGGCGAGAGTTGCGGTAGTCGGGCGCAGGCGTCTTCAGTTGAAGGACATGATGCGACACACGAAAAGCCCTCCTTGCTGTTGATCAAGACGCAAAGGTTTTCTCTGACAGACTTGTCATCTTCCACAATTGCCACACGGATATTCATCGAGATTTGGCCTTCTCTTTCAGGGGTAAATGGAGCGAGACCGTTGTGCCATTATTCGTTCCCGGCTCACAGGAAAAACTTCCACCAATCGAATTCATCCTCTCGGCCATGTTTTTCAATCCGCTCCCATTTTTAGAAGTCGATTTGAAGCCAAGTCCGTTATCAGCCACTTGGACGATGAGCTCGTCGTTGCAGATGACCAACCTCAAAACCAGTTCGGTTGCTTTTGCGTGACGCAACACATTTGAGAGCGACTCGCGGATGCACAAAGACAGTTGGTGGCGGGTTTCAGGGCTTAATTGGATTGGCGGAATGTTTCCGGGAAAATCAAGCCGCAGCCGCATTTCAGCCCCGCGGGCGAATTGATCTCCCAATTGCTCGATAAAGTCAGCAAGGCTTATAATGGAGTCGCATGCAGGGTTTGCAGTCCAAACCAAATCTCGCATCCGAGCGGCCAAGGCTCTGGTCTTTCGAGCACTTTCTTTTAGGTCTGCAGACGTCGCGCCAGTGCCTTGGTCTTTTCGTGCGATGACGTCTAGCTCCAACGCAAGTCCTGTGAGCGACGTGCCAAGGTCGTCGTGAAGATCGCGTGCGATGCGGGCGCGTTCTTTGGCTAGGTTTTGTTGCTCTGTCACCTTCATCAAGCGATGTTGCAATTTTAACCGGAATGAGTGCATCAAGAGCACCACGGCGATTACGCTTGCGGCGCAAAAGACATAGAACCAGGCCGTTTCCCAGAAGCGGGCTTTAAGATTGAAAGAGAAGCTCGCAGGCATCGTATTCCAAACGTTTTGATGCGTCGCCGAGATTAATTCGAAGGTATAGTTTCCGGGGCGGAGATTTGCATAATGGACCACTCGCTCGCCGGTCTTTTCGTGCCATTCGGTATCAACACCCTTCATACGATACCGAAACCGTGTTGCCTTTGAATTCACGAATGAGTTGGCAGTGTATTGGAATTCTAGCACGTGAGAGTTGTCTGCCGGGATAATGGGGATATTTTCTGAAGTTCGATGAATGAACTGCCTCGCATCTCGTGAGTTGGTGTTGAGGCTGGATCGCTCGGCGGGGTGACCATAGATGAGGAGGTCATCGGCTTTGACCGCCTCGATGAGCGGTGGGACTATATTGGTGAAGTTTCCTAGAGTCGCGTTGAGGTAGAGTGGATCTATCACGGCTAACCCGCGGGTCGTTGCGAACCAAAGTCGTCCATCGCGTGACTTCCATCCAGTCGGCCGCGACTCATCCCCGTTGACTTAGGAAGACACTAGCCCTTCTGAGGCAGTGAACCGGATGAACTGAGCGTCCAGTGTATGACCGTCTGCAAGGGCATTCAGTTCCGCCAGGCTAACGCGATACACGCCGAGCCCGCCTCCGAGCCAAAGGTGGCCGAGATCATCTTGTAGGATACATTTCAGTCCTGTCTCAGGTACGCCATGTTCTTGGGTCAGCGAAACGCACTGGCCATTGCGCACGCGGCAAAGCGCCTTCTCTGTGGCGCACCAGATCGTTCCGCTCGTGTCTTCGTTGATGCAATAGACAAACGTGCCGAGCAAACCATTCGTGGCTGTATACGAAGTGATCTGATCATTCCCAAATTTTACCATGCCTTGTGCGCCGGTGCCGACCCAGAGGTGTCCCTGACGGTCTTCGTAGAGGCTGCGAACGTTTGTCAGCGCAGGATAGGTCTGACTCAGGTCGGTGAGTTTTGAAGTTTGGGGATCATATCGCAGCAACCCTTTGCCGCATCCGATCAAAACGTGATTGGAGCGGTCTTGGATGATGACCTGGCGCACGCCGGGAAATTGTTGAGCCTTGATTCGCATCTCGAATTGCCCCTTCTCAAACTTAAAGAGCCCGCCGAATTTCTTGCACAACCAAACACCACTTTTAGCATCAGGCCAGAGGCTGCGATTGACGAGGGTAGGAGTGGGATCATCGATGCTAGTGTTTTTTTTATCTGCTTCAGACAGGCGGCAGACGCCGTTTTCTCCAGCGCTCCAGATGTCACCCGCCGCATCCTCGCATACCGCAAAGGCATTGTTATCGATGAGTCCAGGCAATCGAGAAACTGATTTGATGAACCTAGGCATGATTTGAAGTAATCCCCTTTCCGTGCCCACCCATGTGCTGGCTGTTGTGTCCTCGAATATCGAGGTTATCTGTTTGCGTTCCGCCCTGGGGATTGTTGGGTTGCGAGTCCAGTCATTCGTCTGCGAGTTGTAGATGCCAGAGCGCTCGGTGTCCGCCAAAAACTCTCCATCACTCATTCGGGCTAAATAGGTGACTTTTTTTCCATCTAGCCCTGCAGCTAACAGTCGGGGGGCTGTCCGGTCCGAAACACGAAACACGCCGCGGTCTGTGCCGATCAAGAGTTCATCACACTGGCCGAAGGCGGCGCTAAGCCAAACGGGTTGCGACGGTTGGCGTATCAGATTTGTCGTTATAGTTTGGCCGTCTGGTGAGATCGTGATCCATGCGTTGCGCGACAATACATCCAAACCGCCACTTGGACTCTCGTGAATTGTGATGAGATGATTCAGTCTGTTCGAAAGCTTGTTTGACCACACCACTTCGTTGTCTTTGAACCGAGTAGCACTATCTCCGGTTAGCAGCCAGAGCCCGCCATCACGAGCAGTAACAATTCGCCGCACCAAGTTATTAGGCAGGCCCTCTGACATTCTAAATCGGCGGAATTTATGATGTTGGTAACTGACTAGTCCTTGGGTCGTCCCAATCCACAGCATGCCATCCCGCGTCTCTGCAAGAGTGTTTATGAAGTCACCCCACTGACCGCTTAACTCATCGGTGTTCTCACCGTTGAACACGTTGAAGCGGTTACCATCAAACCGTGCGAGTCCATTTTTTGTCCCGATCCACAGATAGCCGTCTGAAGTTTTTTGCAGGCAATTGATGTGGATTTGAGGAAGGCCGTCAACCAAGTTGAAAAAGCGCGTTCTGGGCTGGAACGCCGAAGCTGGGGTTATTGCGACTGCCGATCTGGGTGGAAGTATTCCGAAAATTGTCAGTGCTAAAAAGAAGGGTAATATCTTTTTCAGAAAGAGGCGGTGAAACATTCTGAATAAATCCTGCCACGGACCCATTACCGTGGAAACCCAATTTGAGTGAATACTTTTAGAGCCTTGATCTCTTTGCTGTGACGGCCAACAACCCCAAGACCTTCATGGATAAAAGGTTTTTGGGATTTCTTTCATCCTTAAAAGTTTAGAGGCTCGTGATAATTCTGGTGTGCTCGATCACCCCTGATCCAGGGCTGGGGCGAGATTTGTGGAGGCGCAGATTAATCGCTGAGCAGATGCGCCCCATAGTCCACGTGAGTTCCCGATTCTGTCACAGCCCAAGGGACAGCCCAATCCTAGCAAGCTCTGCGCTGGTCCTGGCGCCTAATTTATGCATGGCCCGTCCGCGATACACTTTCACCGTGATCTCTGCAACGTGGAGACGAAGTGCGATTTCTTTGTTCAGCAAACCTGAAATGACGAGCTTCACGACTTTCTTTTCACGGAGCGTCAGAGTTTCTGCACGGTGGCGCAGATCAAAAGTGGACTCATTTTGTTTCAATGTCCTGCGAGATTGTTCCAATGCTTCCATTACCGAAGCTACAAGATTTTCTTTGATGATGGGTTGCAGAATAAAATCCACAGCCCCTGAACGCATCGCATCGATCGCCAGCTGCAAATTGTTTTTGACCCCTATGAATACTGCCGGAATGCTCAGGCCGGATGCTTTCGCGATCTTGTAAGCTTTAAGGCCACAATCTTCAGTGCCACAAGCGTAAGCTATCAAACAAGTCGGCCACCTCGAATCTGCTAGTCCGAGCAATTTATCAATGTTCGAGCAAACGCTAAGCCTAAGGTTCAACGCCGCCAAATCAATCGGCTCATAATCAGCGTTCATAAGCTGATGCCTTAAAATCACAACACTACCAAACCTCTGAACCGCAGACACAGGCATGAGCGTCGAGCTGCGATTAGCCTGGATTGATGAGGGTTTTAGTTTTGTGCGAGGGGAATCCATGGGGAATTAAATAAAGGGCATTAGTGATGCATTGGATATTCGCTTGTGATCTATAGTGAAAGAGTTTGTCTGGTTTTCGGACCTAGCGGTATCCCCAAAAGTATAGAGGCGAGACCCGATGAGTGTTGGGCGTTAAGATGTGCATCGTGTGCTAAATCATTTTGGAATTGGGGCGTCTGTGACCCTTACAGGCATTGCCCGGAAAGATGTTCCGAGTCCTTTTTTTGGATACCTTGGTATAGGTGCGGACTAGATTCGGCTTCTTCATAATCGAATGTTCACTGAACGATCGTTTGATTATGGGTAAGCAACGGAATCCAGTAAGGCGGCGGCTGGTAAGGAGGCAGGTGGGCGTGAAGCCCGTGGCTGCTACTAAGTCGGTCCTTATCCTGCACAAGGACAAGCCATTGGTGAAAAGTCTTACGCGACTTTTTGAAAGCCATCGCTTTGACGCCCGGGCATACGAAAGTTTCCGTGAGTTACTCTCGCAAAAAGTTATTCCTGCGCCCGCGTGCCTGGTCACAAGCGTTTCTGGTGATGGAAAATTTGGCCTGCAGGCCTACGAGCAGCTCAAACAAAGCGGCCTTCATATCCCAGTAGTATTCTTGGCAGAACAACATGAGGTGCAGTTGGCCGTCAAGGCCATGCGCGCCGGAGCTGAGGATATTGTGGCATTTCCCTTTGATGGAAAAGCGCTCGTAGATTCCGTAGCGCGCGCCATCGATCGGTCTCGCAAATTT
>Ga0114967_10004824_pt1 | contig 10785 bp, 9 predicted proteins | sample M_130628_MF_Meta_FD_92639 | JGI IMG/M metagenome (GOLD analysis project Ga0114967, IMG submission 92639) | Freshwater microbial communities from Lake Montjoie, Canada to study carbon cycling - M_130628_MF_MetaG | ecosystem: Environmental > Aquatic > Freshwater > Lake | place: Lake Montjoie... | reverse complement strand
GGGCATGGTGTCGGTGGTGATGCTCATGGCCTAGCGCTCCACCAATGCGATCTTGGAATTATACCAATTCATGAACAGCGAAATACTCAGGCTGATCGTCAGATAAACCACCATAATAATCGCAATGCCCTCAATCGCCTGACCGGTCTGGTTCAGCGTTGTATTGGCAATGGAGACAATATCCTGATAGCCAATCGCCACCGCCAGCGAGGAATTCTTGGTGATATTGAGAAACTGGCTGGTCATCGGCGGAATGATGACGCGCAGCGCCTGCGGCAGCACCACCAGGTTCATCACCCGCCCGCGCGGCAGGCCCAGCGCCTCCGCCGCCTCCCATTGCCCCTGATTCACCGAAAGAATGCCCGCGCGGACAATCTCGGCAATAAAGCCGGCGGTATACAGCGTCAGCCCCAAGAGCAGCGCAAAGAATTCCGGGCTCACCGTCAGCCCGCCCTGGAAATTGAACCCGCGCAGCGCCGGGATATCCGGCGTGAAGGGCGCCCCCATTGCGTACCAGGCGCCCAGCGGCACAACCAGCATCATCACCAGGGCAGCGGGCCAGATGGCGCGCGGCTCGCCATCGGCCATTTGCTTCGCCCGCGCCGCCCGGCGGTAGAAATAGGTGCCAACCGCGCCGATCAGCATCAGCAGCAGCGCCCAGTTATGCGGCCCCTCCCATTCGAAAACCGGCAGCTTGAGGCCGCGATTGGAAAGAAACACCCCGGTCGCCGGATGAATCGCCTGGCGCGGCCCAGGCAGGCCCTGCAGCAGCGCGTACCAGAACAGCAATTGCAGCAGCAGCGGCAGATCGCGCACGATCTCGATATAGGCGCCCACCACCCGGCTCACGAGCCAGTTCTTCGACAGTTTAAGCACGCCCAAAATCGTGCCCAGGATGGTGGCCAGGACAATGCCGATCACCGCAACCTTGAGGGTATTGAGCACCCCCACCTGCAGCGCGCGCAAATAGGTGTCAGTCGGGTCATAAGGGATCAGATATTCGGCGATCGGCAGCCCCGCCTCGCGGCCCAGAAACCCCCAGCCGGTGGCAATGCGCCGCACTTCGAGATTGTGCGCCGTGTTGGAGAACAACCAATAGGCGATGGCGCCGACAATGCCCACGACCACAATCTGATAGACAATGCCGCGCATCCGCTCATCGCCCCAACTCAGGCGCAAGGGGCGTTTGGGCGGCTTGGTGGCATAGCGGGGGTCGATCGCGGTATCGCTCATCCCGGGGGGGTCCTTCTCTCTCAAAGGGCAGAGGCGCGCCTCGGACCCATTCATGCGGCGCCGGGCGGCACCCGGCGCCACCCGTCACATCACCGGAAGGGCGGTGCGTATTGCAGGCCACCCGCGGTGGTCCACAGCGCATTGGGGCCGCGCTGCAGGCCGAGCGGTGCCAGGTTGCGGGTAGAGATCTCGCCATAATTGCCCAGGGTGCGAATCACATTGAGCATCCAGGCATTGTCCACGCCCATCATCTGCCCCAACCCGCCGGTGCGGCCCAGAATGCGCTGCACCTCCGGCCGATTGTCGGTGGTGGCAAGGCCGGCGGCGTTTTCGGCGGTGATGCCGAATTCCTCGGCGGCGAGAAGGCCGAAATGCACCCAACGGACCAGATCGGCAAAGCGCTGATCGCCATGGCGCACCAGCACGCCCAGCGGCTCCTTGCTGATCACATCGGGCAGAATCACGTGGTCGGCCGGCACCTGCTGGGCGGAGCGCGAGGCGGCGAGCCCCGAGACATCCGTCGTGTAGGCATCGCAACGCCCGGCCAGATAGGCGGCGATATTATCCTCCAGCCGCTCGATCACCACGGGGCGGATCGTGATCCGCAGGCCACGTGCCCAATCGGCCAGGTTCTGCTCGGTGGTGGTGCCGGGCTGGACGCAGATCGTAGCACCATCCAACTGCCGCGCGGCGGTCACGCCCAGCGAGCGCTTCACCATAAAACCCTGGCCGTCATAGAAATTGGTCGCGGTGAAATCGAGGCCGAGCGAGGTGTCGCGGCTCAGCGTCCAGGTCGTGTTGCGGCTGAGCATATCAACCTCGCCCGATTGCAGCGCGGTGAAGCGCACCTGGGCGGTGGTGGGCACATAGCGCACGCGGTTCTGCTCGGTGCCGAAGATGGCAATGGCAACCGCGCGGCAATAATCCACGTCAAAGCCGGCCCATACGCCCTGGCTATTGGGCTGGGCGAAGCCGGCAAGACCGGTTGAGACGCCGCAGAGCAGTTGCCCGCGGGCGGGGATGGTATCGATCATATTGGCACCGCCACCGGCACTCGCGGCCGGTGCGGCCGCCGGCGCCTGGGCGATGGCCGGCGCGGTGAACGCCATCATGGCGACCCCCAGCAGGCCGCCTGCCAGTTGACGCAGCTTGAAAATTTCCACGGGTCAATCTCCCAACGAATGGTGGCCGGCGCATTGCCCCTTGTTATGACCGGGGCTTACCGATGCGCCCACACTGGCCCAGCCATGCAGTGGGATCAATGCGCCAACACGAATACACCGGCAATTTTCCGATGGCCCTGCCCTCAAAACGGGCAATTGTCATAACAACGGTTGATATTCAGCCCAATGCCAAGGGCGCTTGCCGCCATGACCTCAGCGCCGCCCCAATACCGCCAAACCGCCGCCCAGCGCGCCAATCACCGCCGCCAGCGGGCCAAAACCGGCGAAGCCGTAATGCGCCAGCATCCAGCCGCCCAGCGCCGCCGCCCCCAGCCAGCCAAAGGCCGCCGAGGTCACATTCAGCCCCAGCACCGTGCCCCGCACCGAATCGGGCACATTGGCCAAGGCTGCCATCAGGCTCGGCCGCGCCAGCGCATTGATGAAGACATAGAGGAAACCCAGGCCCACCGAGCCCACCAGCCCAGGATGCCAACCAAACAGCGGCAGCGCGACCACGGCCGAGGCCAGCATCGCCCCGGCGAAAGTCAGCATCCGGTTGGGCAGCCGATCCGCCAATTGCCCACCCAGAACAGTCCCCAAAATATTGCCCGCAGCGAAGACCGCCAGCGGCCCCGCCACCCCCGCCACCGAGAGCGCATAGGTCGATTGCAGGAAGGTGGCGAAATACACCACCGTCAGCCCGTAGCAGAGCCGCTCCGTCACCCCCAGCGCCAGCAGCCTTATCACCCGGGGCGAGAGTGCGGCCCGCAGGCTGACCGGCCGAGCCCCCGGCGCCCGCTTGCCATCGGCGGCCTGGCCCGTGGTCAGCAACAGCCCCAGCGTCGCCAGCAGCGTGATGGCGGCAATGGCGAGGTTCACCCCGCGCCAGCCGATAAAAGCGCCCATGAAGGCCGCCAGCGGCACCCCCACCAGCAGCGCGAGCGACTGCCCGGCCATCACCCAGCCCATGGCACGGCCGCGCTGGCGGTCCATCACCCTGGCCGATACCTCGGCCATCATCACCCCGGTAAAGGCCCCTGAGCAGCCGCCCGCCGCCGTGGCCGCCACCGCAATGGCGGCATAGCTGCCCCCCAGCGCCACGCCCAACATGCTGAAGGCCAGCAAAAGCGGCCCTCCCACCAGAAACAGCCGCCGGCCAAACCGGTCCGAGCCCTGCCCCGCCACGAAGGAGGTCACCCCCCAGGCCGTCGCCGTCATCGCCATGAGATTGGCCACCATGCCCACGGAGCTATCGAGGTCCTGCGCCATCTCGATGAGAAACGGCGCGCGGGTGGTGCCGCTGGCCGAGGCCACGAACATACCGAGCGAACAGGCAACGATCAGCGCCCATGGCATGGGCAGCATGGGCGGCGGCAGGCGGGAGGTTTCGAGCACCGCCCATAATCGGCCGGGAAGCCTCAGGCGTCCACCGCCTCCGCATCCAGCCGCCCGGCATTCTCCTGGATGAATTTGAAGCGCAGCTCCGGCTTGCGCCCCATCAGCGCCTCCATCAAATCGGCGGTGCGGGCGCGCTCATCGGCCGGCAGCACCACCTTGAGCAGGGTGCGGCGCCGGGGGTCCATGGTGGTTTCCTTCAGCGCCGCGGGCGGCATCTCGCCCAGGCCCTTGAAGCGGCTGACCTCGATCTTCTGCCCCGCCTTGAACTCCCGCTTTGCCACGCGCTCCCGGTCGCGGTCATCCATCGCATAGAAGGATTTGCCCGCCGCCTGCAGGCGATAGAGCGGCGGCTGGGCCAGATGCACCCGGCCATCACGCACCAATTGCGGCAATTCCTTGTAGAAGAAGGTCATCAGCAGGGCAGCGATATGCGCGCCATCCACATCGGCATCGGTCATGATGATCACCCGGCCATAGCGCAGCCGGGCGGCATCGAATTTCTCGCCCACGCCGCAGCCGAGCGCCTCAATCAGGTCCTTCAACTCCTGATTGGCGCGCAGCTTCTCGGTGCTGGCGCTGGCGACATTGAGGATTTTGCCCCGCAAGGGCAGCACCGCCTGGGTCTCCCGGTCGCGCGCCTGCTTGGCCGAGCCACCGGCCGAATCGCCCTCGACCAGGAACAACTCCGTGCCATCCACCCCCTCACGCGAGCAATCCGAGAGCTTGCCCGGCAGGCGCAGCTTTCGCGTGGCCGATTTGCGTGGCGTCTCCTTCTGTTCGCGCCGGCGCAGCCGGTCTTCCGCCCGCTCGATACAAAAGGCCAGAAGGTTATCGGCGGTGGCCGGGTCGCCGGTCAGCCAATGGTCGAAATGGTCGCGCAGCGCCTGCTCAACCAGGCGGGCAGCCTCGGGCGAGGTCAGCTTATCCTTGGTCTGGCCCTGGAATTGCGGGTCGCGGATGAAGACGCTGAGCATGCCGGCCAGGCCCGCCAGCACATCCTCGGCGGTGATGGCGGCGGCGCGTTTTTCCTTCTTCAACTCGCCATAGGCGCGCAGGCCCTTGGTGAGGGCGGCGCGCAAACCCGCCTCATGCGTGCCACCCTGCGGCGTGGGGATGGTATTGGCATAGGTGCTTTGCGCCCCATCACCATGCTCCAGCCAGGTGATGGCCCATTCCACCCGGCCCGCGCCATCGGGGAAGCTGCCCTCACCCACCCAGGGGCTGCCCACCACGGTGGCGCGGCCCTCAGTCGAGACCGCCAGGAAGTCAGCCAGCCCGCCCGGAAAATGCAGCACCCCCTGCACCGGCGTCTCCGCGCCTTCCTTCAACAGCGCCGGCTCGCAGGACCAACGGATTTCCACGCCCTTGTAGAGATAGGCCTTCGAGCGGCAAAACCGGTAAAGCCGCTCCGGCCGGAAGATCATGCCGCCGAAAATCTCAGGGTCCGGCTTGAAGCGGATCTGGGTGCCGCGGCGGTTCTGCACCGCGCCCGCATTGATGAGTTTGCCCAGCGGCACGCCCTTGGAATAGCTCTGGGTGTAGAGGGTGCGCTCGCGCGCCACCTCCACCTCCATCAACTCGGCCAGCGCATTGACCACCGAAGAGCCCACCCCGTGCAGGCCGCCCGAGGTCTCATAGGATTTGCCGGAGAATTTCCCGCCCGAATGCAACGTGGTGAGAATGACCTCCAGCGCGCTCTGCTTGGGAAATTTCGGGTGCGGATCAACCGGGATGCCCCGGCCATTGTCGCGCACCGTCAGAAAATTACCGGCCTCACGCGTGACCTCGATCCGGTCGGCATGGCCAGCCACCGCCTCATCCATCGCATTGTCGATGATCTCGGCCGCCAGATGGTGCATGGCATTCTCATCGGTGCCGCCAATATACATGCCCGGGCGGCGGCGCACCGGCTCCAGCCCCTCCAGCACCTCGATATCGGCCGCCGAATAACTCGGCCCCGGCTTTTGCGGCGGCGGCTTACCCCCGAACAGGTCACTCATCGATGTTCACGCTGTGTTCTGAGCATGGCTGGCAGGGTAGACCATGGCGGGGATTCGCCCGCAAGGGGCATGGCTCAGCCGGGGTAATCGATCAGCACCGCGTCGCGCCGGACATAAAGCGGGTGCTTGGGGCTGCCATCTGCATTGACCGCGAAACATTTCAGCCCAATGCCGGCGGCACGCAGCATGGCGGCAATGGCCGCACCGCGGCCGCGCAATGGCTTGGGCGGCTGGCCCCAGGCCGCCACCACCACGCCGGCAGCGCCACAAAAGCGCAGAATATCGGCGTCATTCTCCGCGCCAATCGGGTCAGCAATCTCCAGCAGGCGGGTTTTGTCGGTGGCACGATAGGCGAAGGCGTTGAGCATGACGGCGGCGCCAAAACCCCAGGCCCGGGCGCGCGCCATGCAGCCCTGAACGGTAGGGTCATCGGCATTCTCATCGGCTGTGGAGGGGTTCATGCCGATAAAAGCGGCATGGTCCCCCGCGCCCATGGCCGCGCCATCCCAGCGCCGCTCCAGCCAGGTGCGATGCCGCCGATCGGCCGAGAAGCCCGCCGCCGAGCGCACATCGCCTGCCAGTTTCAGGCGGATTCTGCCGCCGGGGTCGTGGAATTCCATGGCGCTTTGGTTAGCCGGTGCCAGGCCCGGCCGGAAGCCGATTCGACAGAGGTTTCTGGTAATATTTTCCCATGATCAGCGCTTCAGGCCAGCAGCAGCCATGGCCCCGCCCCCTTCCCCCCCGCCCTGGATCGGCGAATTTGTCCCAATCCGTCATTTTCCATCCATCCTTCGCCCCGCCCCAGCATTGTCGCGCCCCGGCGCTTCGGCTACACGCCCCGCTTCACCGCTTCTCCAGACACGTCAGCGGGCGTGGTGAAATTGGTAGACACGCCAGATTTAGGTTCTGGTGGCGCAAGCCGTGGGGGTTCAAGTCCCTCCGCCCGCACCACCCGCACCCACACAGAATGCAGGACCTGCGCGCATGCAAGTGACCGAAGTTTCCAACGATGGCCTGAAGCGGGCCTATTCCGTCGTGGTTCCGGCCACCGACATCGCCGCGCAGAAGTCGAAGCGCCTCGCCGCCATCGCCAAGGACATCAAGATCCCTGGCTTCCGCCCCGGCAAGGTGCCCGCCTCGGTGATCCAAAGCCGCTACGGCCAGGCCGTGATGGGCGAGGTGCTCGAGGCCTCGGTGCAGGACGCCTCCGAGAAGGTGGTGAGCGAGCGCAATCTGCGCCCCGCCGCCCAGCCGAAGATCGAATTGGTGAATTTCGCCGAGGGCGCCGATCTCGAATTCCGCATGGATGTGGAAGTGCTGCCCGAGATCCCGATGCCCGATTTCTCCTCCATCGCGCTGACCCGCCTGAAGGCGACGCCGACCGATGAGGAGATCGAGAAGGCGCTTGAGACCATCGCCCGCCGCCAGGCGACGCTGGAAGAAACCGAAGCCCGCCCCGCCGCCCGCGGCGAGGTGCTGGTGGCCGATTTCGTCGGCACCATCGATGGCGAGGCCTTCCAGGGCGGCTCGGGCACCGATATGCCCATCGAAGTGGGCGGCCAGGGCTTCATCCCCGGCTTCTCCGAACCGCTCGAGGGCATGTCCCCCGGCGAGACCCGGGTGGTGGACGTGACCTTCCCGGCGGAATACGGCGCCCAGGATCTGGCCGGCAAAGCCGCGCAATTCACCATCACCGCCAAGGCGCTGAAGGTCTATTCGAAGCCGGCGATGGACGACGCCCTGGCCGAAAAGATCGGCATGGAAACCTTCGCCAAGCTGCGCGAGGCCATCATGCTCTCGCTGCAGAATGAGTATGACCAGCAAAGCCGCCTGCGCCTCAAGCGCGCCCTGCTCGATGCCCTGGCCGAGCGCGCCGCCTTCGCCGTGCCCGACAGCCTGCTCGATGGCGAGTTCGGCACCATCTGGCAGCGGGTTGAGGCCGATATGAAGGCCGGCAAGCTGGATGGCGATGATGTGGGCAAGGATGAAGAAACGCTGCGCACCGATTACCGCGCCATTGCCGAGCGCCGGGTGCGCCTGGGTTTGCTGCTGACCGAGATTGGCCGGACCAACAACATCCAGGTCGCCAACGAGGAAATCAGCCGGGCGATGTATGCCGAGGCCCAGCGCTACCCGGGCCAGGAGAAGATGGTGCTGGAATTCTTCCAGAAGAATCCGGGGGCGATTGAGAATCTGCGCAGCCCGATTTTTGAGGAGAAGGTGGTCGATTTCATGCTTGAACTCGCCCGCGTGGATGAGAAGAGCGTGACGGCCGAGGAATTGGCGGCGGCGGCTTAAGCCGCCGCGCCTTCAAAGGTTCTTATGCGGCCGGGCCGGCTGAGTTCTGCGCCCGGCGAAGATTGTACCTGTCCCGCGGCGTGGCCAGATCGCCGCGCCGAAAAACGATATGCTGCATCGCCGTCTAATTTTGCTCGGATGGTTCCGAGAGAATAAAGCTTTAAATTTTCCAATCATCTGGCAGCTGCGCGGCAACCTCTAAATCTATATCGCTTAGGTTATCCCGTTGATCATCGCTGATTTCAATGTATATAATTACAAATTATGTAATTTTTGCCGCGCTATTAATAGAATAACCGTAAATTCGTAGTGCAGGTATAGGCTTTTTAGGCCATACGATTTCGATGCTATATTGTAAATTTTCCTGTATATTTTGCCCGGTCATTTTAGCGGTCTTGCATGGAATGCGAGGATGGGCAGGGACAGTATGCACCGCATCTGCGGTGCCGTGCCGGATCGTAGCCCGGGTGGTTGGCCCGCCGGACCCGTCTCGAAAAGTGCCGGTAACCCTCTCTCCGGCGTCAATGCGTTCGATATAGCCCGGCTATCCAAGCCGGCCTCTCAGAGCCCGGCCCCGCCAGGCGAATTCATGGGCAAGGGCCTGAGGGTCCACGCCTTCGGCGGTCGGACTGCGATTCGGATCGTGGTTGTTATGTCCTGAGGGCAGCGCGACGAATTCGATACCTCTCCTTGGGTGTCAGAGCGTCGCCACGCCGGAAGACCACCCTGTCGCTTTCGTCCAAATTTTGTATTGATTGAGATTCAATAAATACTGTGCTAACGAACCAATTATCTGGCAATTGGGCGCATATTTCTAGATCAACAATCGACAATTCCTCTTTTTGATTTTCCGTAATTTTATTATTTATAACAATTTTGATATTTATTTGCTGCATTTTCCAATCAATATTATATGAATATGTTTCTAATTCTAGAATAGGATCATCAATCCAAGCAATTTCAATACTGCTGACGATACGATTTTCAAAATTTTCACTGTCCATAGGAAGCTTCCTTTCAATAGCCACGGGGAGAAGAGGGCACTATGTGCACGCGGCCGCCAGCAGCGTGATGGATCATACCGCGGGTGGTCGGCAGAGCTTGGCCGGTATTTGGGTCACGAAAAGTACCAATAACGCGTTCACCAGCATCGAAGCGCTCCTTGTAACCTGATTGTCCTGGCTCCCCGGCCACCCGTTGGCCCCGACCGGCGAATTCATCGGCAAGGGCCTGAGGGTCCACGCCTTCGGCGGTCGAACTGCGATTGGTCGTTATCGACAGCGCGGCCTTCGAGTGCTACGCGACTAATGATGCCGTGCTGCGCAAGCCGGCTAAAATAGTCACCGAGGCTGGCTTTTTAGCCTTTTCTCCATCCGCAGCGCGAGCCGATCCTTGGGGGTAACGCTATCTCCACGCCGAAACGCAACTATGTCGTTTTCATTTATAGAATCAGTCGATTTTGAATTAATAAACAGCGTATTGACCGACCAATCATCAGGCAATTGAGTTGAAATTTCCAATTCAATATCCCATACATCGTCTTTAATTTCCCCAAAAATCTCATTATCCAAAAATGCTTTTAAAATTACTTGTTTTTCTTGATGGTTTATAGAATATGAATAAATCTGGAGGCTGGGAATCGGGACCGTTGGCCAAGCCATCCCAATGCTGTCAATGATATAATCTTCGGTTGTCCGCTGGATCATTTTATTCTCCTCTCTGAAAGCCACGGGGCGCCGATGGGACAATGTGAATTCTCCCACCTGCTCCGTAACGGATAGTGGCTCGGGTCGTCGGGTACGAAGGGCCGCCAGGGCCATCGCGCCAAGTTCCAATCACCCTCTCACCTGCATCAATGCGTTCTCGATATCCCTGCTCTCCCGGAACGCCGACGATGGGTTCCCCACGCCCGGCAAACTCATCAGCAAGGGCCTGAGGGTCCACGCCTTCGGCGATCGAACTGCGGTTCGGGTCGTGGTTGTTATGTCCTGGGATATGTTTTCCCTGTCTTCCGTCGCGGATGATATGGCGAGGCCTCTCCCCCTCCGGGGCAGCAGCGCCGGCCTCCTGGCCATCCGCCGGCATATCCGCCGTATCATCGGCCTCATTGTTGAGGACACCCGCCCCACGCCCCCCCAGGATGCGCTCCAGCAGATTGGGCCTGGCAAGGCTGGGGAAACGGCGAATGATCTGGCCAGCAACACGCCCGCCCGCGCCAATAACGAGGGGCACCCCCGCCACCAGCGGCGCCGCCGCCCGCTCCACCGCCCCAGGGTCAAACCCACCCCCCGGCGGATCAGATCGCACATGCGCCCGAACATGCTCCGTCCGCCCATCACGGCTTCTCGTATAGGCGCGCACATGCACAACCCCGCCAGAAACCCGCTCGCCGCCGCCATACACCGCCCGAATGCCATCCGTGACCAAAGGCCCGCCAGGCATCACGTTCCGGGTGCCCGGCCTGCCAATAGCGATCATCAGCGACGGCCGCGCGCAAGCCAGCCGCGTCCATCGGCACTCTCTCAGCCATGGCGAAAATCCTTGATGTGGGGGAATGGACGCAGAGCGCCCTTGATAAGAAATTATGACCATAACTTCCCGCAGTTGTCAAGGATTATGTTCTTTATCCTAGGCCTTAAATCTCTCCTACCCCCCACCCCCCACTCCGCTCTAACCCCCCCATACCCGACGCC
>Ga0114967_10004823_pt1 | contig 10785 bp, 8 predicted proteins | sample M_130628_MF_Meta_FD_92639 | JGI IMG/M metagenome (GOLD analysis project Ga0114967, IMG submission 92639) | Freshwater microbial communities from Lake Montjoie, Canada to study carbon cycling - M_130628_MF_MetaG | ecosystem: Environmental > Aquatic > Freshwater > Lake | place: Lake Montjoie... | reverse complement strand
TGGTATCCACCAATAGCCCACTCTGGAATCAAAGATTCCATGTATGCCATAACTGATTCGTAAATTGAAGCGTCGATAACTTGACCCTTGCCAGTTTTTTCTTTCGAGTGCAGAGCAGCTAATGCGCCAAGTGTTGCAAACGTCGCAGCTAATGAATCGCCAAGTGAAATACCTGCGCGAGCCGGCATGCGATCTGGTTCACCGATCACATATCGCAGACCACCCATTGCTTCGCCTACCGAGGCATAACCTGGTCGCGGCGCGTAAGGTCCCGTCTGGCCGTAACCACTTACCCGAATCAAAATCAAACCTGGATTAATTTTGGAAAGCACGTCATACCCAAGACCCCAGCGTTCTAATGTTCCTGGCCGGAAGTTTTCTAGCAACATGTCAGATTGCTCGACAAGTTCTTTAACAATTTGTTGGCCTTCGGGAGTGCGCAAATCTGCAGTCACACATTTTTTATTACGTCCTGCAATGGGCCACCAAAGTGACTTGCCATGAGATTTCTCTTGGCCCCAATCGCGCAATGGATCTCCACGCAGTGGGTCTTCAATCTTGATAACTTCAGCGCCGTAGTCGCCCAAAAGTTGGCCACAATATGGACCAGCAAGTAACTGACCTAATTCAACAAGTCTGAGATCGCTAAGTGGTCCACTCACAATTAATTCCTTTGGTTGTAGTCAGCGCGTTTACGCATTCCTCTATTTGTATACAAAGATGGTCTAGTGCGCCACCACATTTCCAGAAAAACCCGATAATTTAGGCAATCCGAGATTTCAATTCAGGTGGACTTGTATACCATCTCAGGCAAGAATAGCCGTATGACCTCCACCATGCCTATGCCGCGCAATGACATTGACCTGATCGAGGTTTCCCCACGAGATGGACTTCAGAACGAAAAGATCCCGCTGACGGTAGCGCAGCGCATTGATTTGATCACGCAATTGGCCAATGCCGGCGCCAAGCGCATCGAAGCTGTGGCATTTGTGCACCCCACCCGAGTGCCCCAGATGGCAAATGCCGAAGAAGTTATGGCCGGCTTGCCCAGGGACAATGGAGCTTCCTATTCTGGTTTGATTTTGAACCGAAAAGGACTAGATCGCGCACTTGAAAGCAAGGTCGATGAAGTTCATTTAGTTATTCCGGGCACTGATGAAATGAGTTTGGCTAATCAAAATGTGACTGTGGCCGAAATGCTCGTTCTTGCTAAGGAAGTTTCTGATGTTTGTCAGCAAGAAAGCATTCCACTCACTATGACGGTTGCGGTTGCCTTCGGTTGCCCATTTGCCGGCGAGGTTTCAACAGAACAAGTCGCGCGAGTACTTGATGGCATGGTTGGACTACACCTTGCTGAAGTAGGACTGGCCGACACAATTGGGGTTGGTGTGCCATGGCAAGTCCGCGCGCTGACTGCCGCAGTGAAAGAACGCTTTCCAGAGGTAGCAACTCGACTTCATCTCCATAACACTCGTAACAGCGGCTATGCCAATGCCTTGGCAGGACTTGAAGCTGGTGTTGTTGGTTTTGATAGCAGCGTTGGCGGCTTTGGCGGTTGCCCGTTTGCGCCTAACGCAACAGGAAACATTGCAACTGAAGATTTGAATTACATGTTGCAGCGCTCAGGCGTTGTAACAGGGCTAAATCATGACGCCTTGGTAAGTACGGCAACTTGGTTAGCTAAAGCACTCGAAAAAGATGCGCCTGGATTGCTAGGTCGCGCCGGACAATTCCCATCTCCAAAATCAGACTAAAGGAAAACCAATGACCAAGATCGCAGTCGTTTATTACTCATCAACTGGCAACATCGCAGCAATGGCAAATGCCATTGGTGAAGGTGCGCAAAGTGTCGGCGCGGAAGTTCGCGTTCGTCAGGTTGCTGAAACTGCGCCAGCTGAAGCAATTGCTAGCAATCAAAAATGGCAAGATCATTTCGATGCAATGCGTAATGAACCTGTTGCCACTCTGGAAGATTTGGAATGGGCTGATGGCATCGCACTTGGCAGTCCAACTCGCTTTGGCGGGCCCGCATCGCAACTAAAAGCATTTCTTGATACAACTGGCGGCCTTTGGTTTAAGGGCGCATTAGTTAACACTGTTGGCACCGCATTCACCACGGCTTCAACGGCGCACGGTGGTTTAGAGTCAACAACACTTGCAATTAATAATCACTTCTACCATTGGGGTTCCTTGATCATGCCGCTTGGTTATGGCGATGCGCACGTTAGCAAAGTAACGGGAAATCCTTACGGCGCTTCCCATGTTTCACGCAAGGGCGCAGGCCCCGATGAAGATACGCTCAAAGCTTGTTTCATTCAAGGTAGCCAACTTGCCCAAGTTTCTAGTTGGGTCGCCGCCGGAAAGTCAGGACAATAAAAATGACAATTAATATCCTTGCCATTGGTGGCAGCACTCGCCCAGGATCATCTAGTGAACAAGCACTTCGCGTAGCTGGACGCGGCGCAGAAGGCGCGGGCGCCAAGGTCACTTACATCACAGGCCGGGACTTAATGTTTCCGATTTATGACACTGAGACACCTGATCGCACCGAAAGCGCGCAAAAGTTTCTGGCAGCAATTGCCGCAACAGATGGACTGATCATTAGTACCCCTGGGTACCACGGTGGAATGTCCGGCATGATTAAAAATGCTTTGGATTACATCGAAGACTTACGCGAAGGTCCGCGGGTTTATTTAGATGGCATGGCAGTTGGCTGTATCTCTGTTGCATATGGCTGGCAAGCAACAGCCACTACTTTGCTGCAAACTCGAGTTGTGGCTCATGCGTTGCGCGCCTGGCCAACGCCACTTGGCGCAACCGTTAACGCTTCAATTACAAAGTTTTCAGCAGATGGAACAACAGATGATGAAAGTGTTCGCACTACTCTAGAAACAGTGGGACGTCAGGTTGAACAATTTGCAACTTGGTCTCGCAAATAGCCGCTAGCTTTCGGGAGCAAAAAAATGGCAAAGATCGCATCTACCGTTTACGAACAGATCCGAACTGCCATTCTCAGCGGTGAACTTTCTAATTCTGAGCGCTTGGTTGAAGAAGATTTGGCCGTTAGTTTAGGCATCTCCCGCACTCCTGTTAGAGAAGCACTTCGCCGACTTGCTGCTGAGGGACTAGTAGATGTTTCGCCAAACCGCGGAGCGCGCGTTGCAGAGTGGGATGCTGATGACCTGCGAGAAATTTTTGACTTGCGTTCAATTCTGGAATCACATGCTTGTGAATTAGCCACTCCTCGGGCATCAGCTGCCGAGATCGCATTCCTAGAAAACATCTGTGACGAAATGGAAGCTCTGGCTGAAACGGAACTCTCTTCCGAGCAAAGACTCCCCGCACTGGCTGCAAAGAATCGTATCTTTCACGGCAAGATTATTGAGATCTCCAATTCTTCCCGACTTGGATTATTGATAGAAACTTTGATCCATGTGCCTATTGTTATGCAGACTTACAAGGTCTACTCCCCCGAGGCACTTGAGCGGAGCTTGCGCCATCACCGCGAAATCGTAACTGCAATGAAATCTGGCGATGAAGTTTGGGCAGCAAGCGTGATGCGCGCACACGTTTTAGCGGCCCGCGAAGAAGTTCTGGGTCACAACGAAGCTGTTTAACATCCGCGCTTAGCAATTACTTTTAGACAAACTAATGGCCACCCGCGTTTGCGAGTGGCCATTAGTTTTTTAGAAATGTTACTTACCAGCGCGAGTCTTCATAAGCGGCTGAACCTTTGTACCAAAGATGTCCATACCTTTAATGAAGTCATCAAATGTCAACATGACACCCTTGACGCCTGGAACTGTGTCAACTTCATCAAGCATGCGAGCAACTGAGGCGTATGAGCCAACAAGTGTTCCCATGTTGAAGTTGATTGCGCCTTCTGGCAGTGCGATGTTTGCTGCTGTTCCAGTGCCGTCTGCATTTACGTCTGCAGCAGCCTGGCCAGCCATCCATGACAATGCGCCAGCGTCTGCGCCAGCGTTGTAATGCTTCCACTTAGCCATGGCCTTTTCATCTGTCTCATCCATGATGACCATGAAAAGTACCATTGCGCCAACGTCGCGGCCAGTTTCTTTAGTGGCACGCACAAGCTGTTCGGCGCTTGGTGAGAATGCCTTTGGAGTATTTACACCGGTTCCCAAAATGAATTGGTAGTCGCCATATTCAGCACAGAAACGCATACCGCGCTCGGACTGACCAGCAGCAACAAGTGGGATCTTTGCCGATGGCTTAGGCAACATTACGCAGTCATCCATCTTGAAGAATTGACCCTTGAAGTCGCTGGATCCCTTTGTCCAAAGATCCTGCATTACTCGCACGAACTCTTCTGAATATTCATAGCGGTAACCGAAGTATTCATCCCCTGGCCACAAGCCCATTTGATCGTATTCGCCCTTTGCCCAACCAGAAACAATGTTTACGCCAAATCGTCCTGGGGCAATTGAATCAATGGTTGTGGTCATGCGAGCAACAAGCGCCGGTGGCAAAGTCAAAACCGCAACTGATGCAAATAATTTAATTTTTTCGGTACGTGCAGCTAGTGCAGCCATCAAAGTGAAGGACTCAAGGTTGTAATCCCAGAATTCACTCTGTCCGCCGAAGCCACGGAGTTTGATCATGGATAACGCAAATTCAAAGCCATACTTTTCAGCGCGCTCAACACATTCAAGGTTCAAGTCAAATGATGGCTTATATTGTGGCGAAGTGGTTGAGATGAGCCAACCGTTGTTGCCAATTGGTAAAAATACTCCGAGATCCACAGGGGAACTCCTTCCGGTTTAAATCGCATAAAAACTGCAAGAACACAAATTCCAGCAATGCGTTTCCCTGAAACTTAGCCCGAAAAACATGCTTTGTCATAAAAAATAAACATTTTGTGTCCAAAAAGAACATTCGTTAACGCAGTTATTGGGTTTTTACGCCAAAAATCTTAACTTTGTATACATTTAAGGTACTCATCCTTAATAACCGGGAGCTCTAATGCCTACTTTCGACGTCAATGGCCACTCAATGTATTACGAAATTTCTGGAATTCCTGGGGCCGATAAAGCAGTTGTGATGGGTGGCTGGGGCACATTTTGTCACGGCAAGCAAAAGGATGCGCCGCGTTACTTATTTGAAACGTATGAAGTTTTAACTTTCGACTACCGCGGCATGCGCGATAGCACCGATGACTACACGCAAGAAGCAACCATGCGTTTGTTCGCAGATGACTTAGCCAAGTTAATTGATCACATTGGTTGGACCAATGTTCACATCGTGGGCATGGTTGGAATGGGAGCCTGCATTGGCCAGGAACTCGCCTTTGCAAGGCCAGACCTTGCTCGCTCATTAGTAATGACAGGCACCTGGGCATTTGCCGACCCAGTCATGGTTGACCAATTAGACAGCATGACGACCGTGCACCAAGAGTCTGGCTTCTATGCGTTTCAAAAGTTTGTTGCCTCATTTTCCTTTCCAGGCGATTTCTACAACGAAAATCGCGATCGTCTTCTAGGTGACAATGGCACCTGGGCAGATCTAAATGGCAACCTTGCAGCGCACGAACGCTACGTCCATGCATGTAATAACCACGACTCCCGTGAGCGTTTGCCTCACATCAAGACTCCATCACTTGTGCTACACGCGCTTTTGGATTCAATTACTACTGCGCGTCACACTCAGCTAATTGAAGATTTGATTCCAAACTGCATTGGCGTCACTTGGCCAGATGCTGCGCACGTTGTAGCAGGTAAAGAACAACGAATGCGCTTTGATGCACTTTTGAAAGATTTCCTCGAAGCGAATTAGTCTCAAATTCAATTAGTTCGTAAAGCGATCCTGCATGTGATGGATCGATTCACGAGTTCTCGGGTAATCCGAGATACTTGAGGAACGATGCGAAACAGTAAACCGCTATTTGCCATGATGGCCTCCATGGTCGCTTGGGGAGTTGGCAACCCAATTGGCGACATAGCGGTTGAACAAATGAGTCCTGTTGCAGTTTTTGTTATTGAGATGGTTTGTGGGCTCTTGATTCTGCTCATTGGTGCAATGTTTATCCCATCACTACGGCGGGCAATCAAACACATACCGTGGCGAATTGCGATTCCATTTGGGTTGCTCCAGCCTGGCTTGGCATACCTCTCTGGCAATATCGGTTGGCAATATGGATCGGTCACAACTGGCGCAATTTTGATGTCTAGTGAAGTTATTTTCTTGGCCCTTGGCGGCGCGATATTCTTGCGGGAGAAATTATCACTGTGGGCAGTAATTGCGTTATTGGTTGGAGTAACCGGCGCAATCATTGTTGGAATTGCTGGGCAAACCAGCAACCCGGAAACTGCAGGTGTGCAACTAATAATTCTTGGGGCATCCATCTCTGCGGGGCTCGTTGGCGCTTTAGCTTTCTTGGGCGTTGGACTAGCGGGCGCAATCTATGGCTTGTTAATGCGCCGGCTGAATTCGCAAGTAAATATAATTTCGTTAACAGTCGGGCAAATGACTTCGGCGAGTGCGTTTTCTATCGTCATGCTTGTTGCTACCAATACCCAACTTCCAACCCCGCTTGGTGTTGGAAACTATTTTTATGTCGCAGTCCTAGCGGGCATCGTTGGGACATCTTTACCGTTTCTGCTATTTAATTACGCCGCTCCGAAGCTAACAACTAAGCAAACTGCAATCACCCTGAATTTAATTCCCGTGGTTGCGATCCTGTTTGGCGCAGTTTTAGGTCGTGGACTACCAATTGGCGCGCAGTACGTTGGCATTGGGCTAGTACTCATTAGTTTGTTAGCGCTTGAGACCGGCCATGACGATGACATTGATTCCAAGACCGCATCCCCAGCCCCCAAGACCACCAAATAGTGAACAAATAGAGTCCATTATTTAAGGATTCCCTCCAAATATTGAGAGATGTGCCCGCGCTGTTGTGAAACTACAGAATCCGTGGAATTCTTCTTTTGGGAGCTTTTTGTGAAAAGAATTGCAAGTCTGTTGACGTTTCTGGCATTAATTTTCGGCACTATGGTTGCACCTGCAGCTAATGCCAGTGCCAGTGCCAGTGCCAACGATACTTCGACGCCCGTTCAAGCCACGCAACCCCCACTTGTTCCAGCCGGCTTTATTGCACGTAGCAGCGCCGATGACATTGCTTTGTTGTGGGATCCAATTGATTTTCAAGCAGCTGAAGTTCCATTAGTTGATACCTACATAATTCGCGAATTGCTAACTCAGCAAACCGTTGAAGTTGCCGGCGTGCAACAGTCTTATGTTTTTGAAAATCTAGATTCAGCAATTGTGTATGAATTTCAAATTGCTGCTCGTAATTCCGCTGGAACCAGCGACTTCAGCGAAATCGCAAGAGCCTCAATTCAATCCTCGACTGACCTTAAGGACATCTCAAGGCTCATCGTGAAATATCGCAATGACGTATCTCCAACGCTAAGCAATGGAAAACCAACAGGCTCTGAAGCCCTCAATGTTGACATTGATGCTGGTCAAGCAATTGGTGCGGGTATGCGCACACTCGTGCTTGATGACGCGATTACAGCTAACAAAGCTGGCGAAGTTGCGACGACCTTAAACAACGACCCACGTATTGAATGGGCTGAGCCAGACGTTTTCATTTCACTCTCTGCAGTCAGTAATGATGAGCCATCAGGAGCAACAACGCTCACCCCTTCTGGTTCAACAATTAATCAAACAGTTTCAAATGTTGGTGCGAATTACACCAGGAGTATCTATGGGTACGCTGGATATAGTGACACTTGGTACAAGTTTGTCGCCCCAGAAACCAGATTAGTTACTGCAACAATTTCTTCTGGTGGCACCTTAGGCGACCCAATGTTGTCGGCCTTTACAGAAACCTACGGTTTTTTAGCTTTCAACGACGACTACAGCGGATTGATGCCAAGAATCCAATTCAATGTAACAGCGGGGCAAACGTATTTGATTGCGTTTTCTTCTTATAAACCGGTCGATCAAGGCACTGGAAACTTAGTTGTTTCTAATTTGGCGGCGGAGCTCTCAGCGCCGAGCGCACCAACAATTTCTTCGGTGAATTCGCAGGTTAATGCTTTGACTGTAAACTGGACTGCGGCAACGACGGGATCAGCTGCAACTAGCTTCACCGCGAATGCATATACAAACTCATTGCTTACAACCCTTGCATCAACATGCACGGCTACTTCTTCACAGCGAACTTGCCAGTTAACTGGGCTAACGGGTGGAACGCCCTACTGGGTCACGGTTACTGCTACCAATTCATTTGGTTCAGCGTCTTCTTCAACTGTTGTTTTTGAAGGTGCAATTGATCTTGGAACAATAAGTAGTGGCTACACGGGCACAATCTCAAATTTAAGTGGAACAGATTCAGCATCTTGTTCTTCTCAAACTGGAACGAATTTGTCTTGGTATCGATTCACGGCTGGTTCAACAGGTCTAGCCACACTCGAGATCACCTCACATCAGGGCATGACCGACAGCATGCTCTTTGTCTATGATTCAAGTGGCAATGCCCTTGGTTGTAATGACGATAGTGCGGGTGGGACGCGACCAAAACTTACGCTAAGTGTGAACCTAGGTGCCACTTACTATTTAGGTCTAGCCTCATGGGGAAATACGAGTAGAGGTAACGCCAGTTTGCAGATTTCACTTGGTGCCAACACACCTTCGGCCCCACAAAACGTATCCGTATTAAGTGGCAATGAGACTTTAGTAGTGAATTGGACTCCACCAAGTTTCTCGGGCACATCATCTATTACTGGATATACGGCAACTGCATTTACCAATTTAGTTTCAACCGTACCTGTTTCCCAATGCTCGGCTGGTGGCAGCGCTACAAGTTGCCGGATAACCGGACTTGTAAACAACACTGAATACTTTGTGTCGGTGAGCGCAACTAACAGTTCTGGGAGCGGAAGTTCTTCCGGACGAATCTCTGGTACTCCTACTCTCATTCGAGTACCAAACTCACCAGCTGGAGTGTCGGTAACTACTGGAGTTAGCCTTCTTCAAGTTTCTTGGCAGGCTGTTGATACGGCCAACATTGAACCAGTCATTGATTACACAGCGACGGCATTTAACTCAAGCGGTTCAGCCATTTCGACTTGTACAGCAACCCAGACAAATTGCTTGATCACATCACTTACATCTGGAACTACTTACCAAGTATCAGTAACTGCTCGAAACACTCTAGGAAGTAGTGCGCCTTCCGATCGGGTGAGTGGAATGGCTGGCTACCCACCAGACTGGAGTCCGAGTGATCCTTACTATGTAGATGGAACTCTTTGGGGTCTAAACGGTCGCTACGGAGTAAGTGCGCCGGGAGCTTGGACGAGAACACGTGGCTCAAGTTCAGTGGTTGTTGCCGTAATTGATACTGGCAACACGAGTCACCCAGATTTAAATTCCAACACAGTGCCTGGATACGACTTTATTTCAGATCCATCAAATGCTGCAGATGGAAATGGTTGGGATTCGGACGCTAGCGATCCAGGCGATAGCGACGGTTGGTACAACTCAAGTTGGCATGGCACGCACGTCGCAGGAACCATCGGTGCAGTTTCAGACTCATCTGGAGTTGTAGGTGTCGCACCGAGCACAACTTTGCAACACGTCCGAGTTCTGGGCACACGTGGCGGCTCAGTAGCGGACATTGCCTCGGGAATAATCTGGGCATCCGGTGGGTCTGTCGCTGGTACGACAGTAAACGGGACACCTGCAAAGGTCATCAATATGTCTCTTGGCGGCCCTGCATATTCTTGTTCGAGCACATTCCAAACCGCTATCGATTCAGCATTTTCAAAAGGAACAACCGTCGTAGTTGCAGCCGGAAATAGTAATGAAGATGCAGGATATTCAAGTCCCGCAAACTGTAACAACGTGATCACAGTCGCCGCTATATCTTCCAGTGGAAACAGAGCAAGCTTTAGTAACTATGGCTCATACGTAGATATTGCAGCTCCTGGTGTCGGTATCTACTCAACTCTTAACTCGGGATCCACGAGTCCGTCCACTCCTACGTGGGCAAGTTACCAAGGAACAAGTATGGCTGCGCCACACGTGGCTGGTGTTGTTGCGTTAATGCTTGCAAACAATCCGTCATTAACTCCGCAGTTAATAGAAACAAACATAAAGAATTCCAGCAATGTAACGCCATTCGCTGGAAGTAGATGTGATTCCACTTCGAGTTCTTTAACTTGTGGAACTGGCGTGATAAATGCATCGCTATTGCTGGGATCCACCTTTGATGCGGGTAGCGGCGGCGGTGGCAGCAGCGGCGGCGGTGGCAGTAGCGGTGGCGGTGGCGCACCAGCAGCGGGACCAGTAGCAGCACCAGTGGCGGTGTCGGCGATACGGCCCAGCGTCAGCATTTCAAAGAATCAGAAGATAAGTGGCAGTGCTATTGCTAAAATGGCTTCAGTTCGATTGCCGAAGGGCCATAAAGTTACGCTTGTTGTGATTGGCTCAAAGTCTGTTTGCAGAATATCGGGCGGAAAAGTGCAAGCGTTGAAGCCTGGAGTTTGCGTTGTCTCGGTTCAGGTTAGTGGTCAAACCAAGGTGGGCAAAAAGACGAAAACTGTAAAGACTTCTACGACAGTGAATGTATCTGTTTCTTAGTTTGATTAAATGTAGAAAGTATCTCTTCCAAGACCACATCCCCAGCTTTTCTTAGGACTTGACCTACTGCTAATGTTCAAAAGTACTAAAACAATTTCGACCAAGCACCGCTAGCTCAACTGGCAGAGCAGCTGACTCTTAATCAGCGGGTTGGGGGTTCAAGTCCCTCGCGGTGTACTC
>Ga0114967_10004821_pt1 | contig 10785 bp, 8 predicted proteins | sample M_130628_MF_Meta_FD_92639 | JGI IMG/M metagenome (GOLD analysis project Ga0114967, IMG submission 92639) | Freshwater microbial communities from Lake Montjoie, Canada to study carbon cycling - M_130628_MF_MetaG | ecosystem: Environmental > Aquatic > Freshwater > Lake | place: Lake Montjoie... | reverse complement strand
GATTCTGATAAATCGGTTGGATACATTTTTTTGAAGTTTCGTCACAACAAAAAAGACTATTTCCAATCGCTTTTCAGGCCTATAATATTATTCCTTTTTCATTTTTAAACAGGCTCTTAAAATGAAATAAAAAAATGGAAATAAAAATGAGCATAACAAACTAACAATACATTTTAACACAAAAAAAAGTACTTTAGTTAAAAAAAATCATCAAAAACTATGTCAAACTTAAGATTCAAAGCCTTAAACGTAATATTTTCACGATCTATTCATGAAATAAAAGCACCTTCATCAAAAATTTCCGATTTTTTTGGAGTAAATGTCTTCGACAAGAAAAAGATGAAGGACTATTTGTCCAAAGAAGCGTATCAAAGTATTATCAACTCTATCGACTTAGCTGAACCCCTTAATCGCGAAGTTTCAGAACAAATTGCTTCGGCAATGAAATTTTGGGCAATGAGCAAGGGAGCAACCCATTATACCCACTGGTTCCAACCTTTAACTGGTGCCACTGCCGAAAAGCATGATTCTTTTTTTGAGCCAGGCCCCGACGGCTCTGCGATGGAATGTTTCTCTGGGAGTGCATTGGTTCAACAAGAACCCGATGCATCTAGTTTCCCGAGTGGAGGTATTCGAAATACATTTGAAGCCAGAGGATATACCGCTTGGGACCCTTCATCACCTGCATTTATCATGGAAAGTAAATCGGGCAAAACACTTTGTATTCCTACTGTATTCGTTTCTTACACAGGGGAAGCCCTCGACTATAAAGCTCCTTTACTAAAAGCCCTATCTGCCTTAGATAAAGCAGCAGTAGATGTTTGTCATTATTTTGATAAATCGATAGAAAAGGTAAATGCATCACTAGGCATTGAACAAGAATATTTTTTAGTTGACCTAGCTTTATTTAATGCTCGTCCAGACTTATACCTAACAGGACGAACTCTCTTCGGGCACATGTCAGCCAAGGGTCAACAATTGGATGATCATTACTTTGGAACCATCCCTGAACGTGTTTATTCGTTCATGGTCGATTTTGAAACTGAAGCCTTAAAATTGGGCATTCCATTAAAAACACGCCATAATGAAGTGGCTCCATCTCAATTTGAGTGTGCGCCCATTTATGAAGAAATTAATCTGGCAATAGACCACAACCAGCTTTTAATGGATTTGATGGAAAAAATAGCTAGACGCCATCATTTCAAAGTGCTTTTACATGAAAAGCCTTACGCTGGCATCAATGGTTCGGGAAAGCACAACAACTGGAGCATGATCACCAATACAGGGAAGAACCTCCTTTCACCAGGAAAAACACCCAAGAACAACTTGATGTTCCTGACCTTTTTTGTGAATACCATTAAGGCTGTTTACGAACACGCCGATTTGTTGCGTTCGTCTATCACATCCGTAAGTAATGACCATCGTTTAGGTGCGAATGAAGCCCCCCCTGCTATTATCTCTATTTTTCTGGGAAGTCAATTGAGTGAAGTGTTGGACGAAATTGAGACCTCGCGCATCAGTAAAAAAGTGAAGGAGGATAATGCACTATGGCTAGGTATTCCAAAGATTCCTCAAATTTTATTGGATAATACCGATCGTAATCGAACCTCGCCTTTTGCATTTACGGGGAATAAATTTGAATTCCGAGCGGTAGGTTCTTCTGCAAACTCATCCGCTCCGATGACCATCCTGAATACAATTGTTGCTGATCAATTAAACACCTTCAAGGTAGATGTTGATAAGTTAATTAAAAAAGGTGAGAAGAAAGATGTTGCCATTTTAACCGTGCTAAAACGCTGCATCAAAGAGTCAAAAAATATCCGATTTGAGGGCAATGGATACAGTGATGAATGGGAAAAGGAAGCCAAATCTCGTGGCTTATCCAATATCAAAACCACTCCCAAAGCACTTGATGCTGATGTTAGCGAAAAAACGATGGCCTTATTCGAAAGGACTCAAATTTTCAACAAACGCGAAGCAGACGCCCGTCATGAAATTAGATTAGAAAGCTTTTACAAAAAACTTCAAATTGAAGCTCGGGTGATGGGAGAATTAGTAAAAAGCACGATCATTCCCGCTGCTATTACCTACCAAAGTCGTTTAGTTGAAAATGCAAAAGGATTAAAAGATATTGGCTTAAACAAGGAAACGTACCAAGCACAGCTGGAAATTATCATGGATCTGTCAAAACATATCAACGCCATCAAAACTAATGTAGATGCCATGGTAGAGGAACGAAAAAAAGCAAATAAGATCGAAAATCTGCGCGAACTTGCTATTGCGTATGACGAAAAAGTAAAAGCTTATTTCGAGCCTATTCGCAACCATGTTGATCGACTAGAACAATTGATTGATGATAAACTGTGGCCACTGCCTAAGTTCAGAGAATTATTGTTTATTAAGTAAGCAAGTGCCTCACCCCGACTCTATCCATTTCGACAGGCTCGATGAACCAAAGAGGAGGTCGCATTTAATATGCTTTTATTGAGCCTGTCTATAGAAAAACAGACAGGCTCAATAAATACGTCACACCTAGTGACCAGAAGGATCTGCACTTATGCGTGTAATATCGGCTCCTATCGCTCGCAGGCGCGTATCAATATCCTGATAGCCACGTTCTATCTGTGCAATGTTATGGATCGTTGATTTACCTTGTGCTGACAAGGCAGCTATCAGTAAGGAAACCCCTGCCCGAATATCAGGGGAAGTCATTTCAATACCTCTTAATTTTATTTTTTTATCTAACCCAATAACCGTTGCTCGATGTGGGTCACAAAGGATAATTTGTGCCCCCATGTCAATCAATTTATCCACAAAAAACAAGCGACTCTCGAACATTTTTTGATGGATGAGCACATTGCCTTTGGCCTGAGTAGCTACCACGAGTACAATACTTAATAAATCGGGGGTAAATCCAGGCCATGGTGCATCGGATATTGTCATGATTGACCCATCGATGAATGTATCAATTTCATAATGCTTTTGAGCTGGAATAAAGATGTCATCTCCACGAAGTTCTAGCTGAATACCTAAACGACGAAAAACGTTAGGCATAATCCCTAATTCCTGAAAATTAACGTCCTTGATGGTAATTTCCGACTCAGTCATGGCGGCTAAACCAATAAAAGAGCCCACCTCGATCATATCTGGCAACAATCGATGGGTAGTTCCACCCAAATTCCGAACCCCTTCAATCGTTAATAAATTGGAGCCAATACCTGATATCTTGGCCCCCATTCTGTTCAGCATTTTACACAATTGCTGCAAATAGGGTTCGCATGCTGCATTGTATATCGTCGTGATACCTTTTGCCAAAACAGCTGCCATGACCACATTGGCTGTCCCCGTTACAGAAGCCTCTTCTAACAGGATGTATCCTCCCCTTAAATCGCTTGCATCAACATCAAAAAATTTATTTTTTTTATCATACACAAACTTGGCACCTAATTTTTCAAATCCAAGGAAGTGCGTATCTAGGCGTCTTCGTCCTATTTTGTCGCCTCCAGGTTTGGGGATTGCTGCTTTGCCAAAACGGGCGAGTAGGGGGCCAACAATCATGATTGAACCACGTAGACTACTTCCCGTAGCTCGAAAGACGTCCGATCTAAAAAAATCTAGATGGATCGTTTTGGCCTCGAAGGTATAGGTATCCTTATTGATTCGATGGATATCAACACCTAAGTCACCAAGCAACTCAATCAACTTATTGACATCTTTGATATCAGGAATATTACTGATGGTTACTTTTGCTTCCGTTAAAAGAACCGCAGAAATAACCTGTAGAGCTTCATTTTTTGCTCCTTGTGGGATAATTTCGCCTTTCAAAGGCTTACCGCCCACAATTTCAAATGCATTCATTTATATACTATTGTTTAGTCTTGGGGGTGAACATCCAGTAAATCACCTATATCCTTTGAAGGACTAAAGGAACGGGGTAAAACGACCGGTCTTTTCATCATCAAATCAGTTTGCATACAACCACCTAAATCAAATAGGTGTGTATCAAAGTACACAAAGCCCCACTGTTCATAAATTTTTATTGCACGTCCATTTTCTTGTGAAACACCTAACCAAATCGTGTCAAAATCATTTTGGGAAGCAAAATTGAGACTTTCTCCAAGCAAGGCATGGCCCACGTGTAAACCTTGAAATTTTTTCAGTACATACATCCGTTCTAGTTCAATACATCTAGCATCTTTCAAATCGGGATGTTGCTCATTTTCATCGCTCACTAGCTTACAGAATCCAACAGCTTGGTTATTCATCCTAGCAATAAAAAAATGATTGCGTTCCGAGTAAAACTCTTTCTCAATCACTTCAACTGTATGATTTCGATCTAGATGTTTTTGAAAATATACAGGATCGTCCAGATGTGCATACGATTCGATAAAAGTGGCTCGCCCTAATTGTGTAAGTAGTTCGATGTCGTGAGCCTCGACAAGTTTAATAGTAAGTGCCATTGTTGTTTAGTATCGCTTACCTCCACCGTTATTATTCCGCTGACGGTTATTGGTAGCATTATTACGATTATTATTTTGTCGGTTCTTGTTATTATTATTGTTATTCTGATTGGTACGTTGCTGTCTATTAACAGGGGTAACTTGACGAACATCCACACGATTCAAGTTTACATTTTCTTGCAGTTGAAGCTCCCCATTAGACATCTCTCGTAAATCTTTAATGATGGTTTCATCAGCAACAGTATCTTTATTCCACGCTACATAGGCTATTTTCATGGTATTTGCGATCACTTTAACCATTTGCTGCTTGCGTTCAGGATCTTCAACAGACTTAGCCTTTTCCATCATTAATTCAATCATTCTCCCGTAATGTTTGTACTTAATCCGCTGTTGCGGATAGGCTAAAGGTGCTGGTTTAAAACGAATGGCATCCTCTGACGGTTTAGGATAAGGAGAATCTACATCAATTTTAAAGTCAGAAATGATATGCAGATGATCCCATAGTTTGTGTTTAAAATCTGCCACATCGCGCAAATGAGGATTTAGAAAGCCCATTAAATCGATCACTACTTGCGCATATCGGTTACGCTCATTCTTGGTAGGTAAACCACAGATGTATTGGACCATATTCTGCACATTACGTCCGTATTCAGCAAGAATCAGTTTTTTCCTGGTCGTATTATAATCAAATATCATGCGTATGATTTAGGTAATTAAGAATAAAATACACGTTGTAGCAAGGGAAGTGTGTGCTATTTCAGATTTACTTTACAATTTTCAATTTAGCAAATTTAAGCAACAATTGCTTCTGTCCTAGCTCTTTGAAAAATATTGTTGCTTTAATATCCGATTTATTCCCATCTAAGTTGATCACTTTACCGTAGCCAAAGCGCTCGTGCTCTACCTCCATACCCACTTGTAGGCCCGAAGTGTCTGAAGGAGCGAACCCTTCGCTGGGTATATGTGCCTTGGGTAAAATGGATGTCGTTTTTGGTTTCGAGATGATCCCTTGGGGGCGGCTAATGGTTTCTTTATCCTGCCAAGGTGAACGCTGCTCATCACCAAAGAATGACTGATCACCTTTTTTGGGAGCTGGTTTAAACTCGAGTTCTAAATATTGAGGATCGATTTCATCAATAAAACGGCTAGGCTCGCAACTGTGCAAGCTTCCCCAGCGATAACGTGAGGTAGCATAAGACAATATTAATTTTTTCCTAGCACGTGTGATAGCCACATAAAATAAGCGTCGCTCTTCTTCCAAATCGCTACGCGAGCTTAGAGCCATTTGCGAAGGAAAAAGATTTTCTTCCATCCCAACCACATGTACATATTCAAATTCAAGTCCCTTTGCGGAGTGAATGGTCATCAGCGAAACCGTGTCGGCATTTGGATCTTTATCCTTATCATCGTTGGTCAACAGCGCAATATCCTGCATGAAAACATCCAAACCTCTTTCTGCAATATCTTCGCGCTCACTAAACTCCTTAATCCCACTTAAAAGCTCTTGAATATTTTCGTAGCGACTCAATCCCTCGACCGATTTATCATCATATAAATCTTTTAGGAGTGTCGATTGTTTTGCAATATGTGTGGCTAGGTCATACGCCGTGTGTGACTGGGTCATCGTCTGAAAACTTTGTATCATGATGGCAAAGTTTGATACAGCAGTCGAATTTCGTGCATCTAAGTACTTCGACGCGTCACAAATTACATCCCAAATGGACACATTATTTTGGTTGGCTGCAATCATAATTCGCTCCAAACTCGTATCGCCAATGCCACGACGGGGGTAATTGATGATACGTTTGATTGCCTCTTCATCATTCGGATTATAGACTAGACGAAAATAGGCGATCAAATCTCTGATTTCTTTACGCTGATAGAACGACAGGCCTCCATAAATTTTGTATGGAACATTGAGCTTTCTCAGCGCCTCCTCCATCGAGCGAGATTGTGCATTGGTACGATACAAGATAGCAAAATCATGATATTGGGCACCCGAGATGCTTCTTTCTTGCACAATCGCTTCTGCTGTTATTTTCCCCTCTTCGTTATCACTAAAAGCGCGACTCACTTTAATCTTGTCACCAGTTTCATTCTCGGAAAAAATCGTCTTCTTCAGCTGATTTTTATTATTGGCGATCACACTATTTGAAACGTTGACAATATTTTGCGTCGAGCGATAATTTTGCTCCAGCTTGAACACGTTCAAATCGGGATAATCGGTTTCGAAATTTAATATATTTTGAATATTGGCACCACGGAAGGCATAGATACTTTGTGCATCATCGCCCACTACACAAATATTTTCGTTGATGGCTGCCAGTTTTTTAACAATGAGGTACTGAGAGAAATTGGTATCCTGATACTCATCAACCATCAAATACTTAAACCTATTTTGGTATTTGTATAAAACATCGGCATGCTCTTTGAAAAGAACATTGGTTTTGAAGAGTAGATCATCAAAATCCATTGCACCTGCCTTAAAACAACGTTGGGCATATGTTTGATAGATTTGACCAATTTGACCACGCCCACTCGAAGAATCTTCGGCCTGTATAGTCGGACTTGAGAGGTATTCTGCTGCAGAAATCAAATTGTTTTTTGAAGATGAAATGCGGTTGTAAACGAAGTTGGCATTATACAATTTATCATCTAACTGCATTTCTTTCAAAATGGTTTTGATTAGATTTTTACTATCGTCTGTATCATAGATTGTAAAGTTGTTTGGATATCCAATTTTGTTGGCTTCCACGCGCAATATTTTGGCAAATACCGAGTGGAATGTTCCCATCCAAATATTGTTCGCCTGTGCCCCTACTGCCTTTATAATGCGCTCGCGCATCTCTTTGGCTGCTTTGTTGGTAAATGTTAATACCAAAATATGGAATGGATCGACCCCTTTGTGAATCAGATGTGCTACCCTACAAGTGACCACTTTCGTTTTACCAGAGCCTGCTCCAGCTACGATCATGACTGGTCCTTCCGTTTGTTCTACTGCTGCCTTTTGTGAGGGGTTTAATCCTTGTAAATAATCCAAAATATGCTCCTTATTTTTTTGTGTGCGAAGTTAGGAAATAAAAGTCTCTCCAAAACCTATCCATTTATTCCCTTCGACAAGCTCAGGAAACAAATGAATAGGTTTTGGAATGAGGCTTGTTACAAAATCGTCAAAAAGATACCTGGAGTCGTGTGGACCAGGAGATGACTCGGGGTGATATTGTACCGAGAATGCTTTTTTTCCTCTGATACGAATACCTTCAATCGATTGATCGTTGAGGTTGATGTGTGTCACCTCTACCTTGTCAGATTTCATGACATCTTCAGCAACGACCCCAAAGCCATGATTCTGAGAAGTGACTTCACAGCGATCAAGCATGATGTTTTTAACAGGGTGATTCAGTCCTCGATGACCATTAAATAACTTAGCGGTGCGAATACCATTCGCCAAAGCCAAAATCTGGTGACCTAAGCAAATTCCAAACAAAGATTTATCTGCCGCCAGAATTTTTTTAACCGTATCAATCGCGTACAACATGGACGATGGATCACCAGGGCCATTCGAAATAAAATATCCATTAGGCTTCCATTTTTCCATCTCCTCAAACATTGTTTTGGCGGGAAATACTTTTGCATAAATACCACGATCAGCGAAATTGCGTAGTATATTGCGCTTCACCCCTAAATCAAGTACAGCAACTCGAAGCCGAGCATTCTCATCACCATAGCAATATGGTTCTTTGGTAGATACATGCGAAGACAATTCTAACCCCTCCATGGATGGAACGGCAAATAACTTCTCTTTTAGTACGTCGATATCTAGAATTTCAGATGAAATAATCGCATTCATGGCCCCCTTATCTCGAATATGACGTACTAGCGCACGCGTATCTATATCAGAGATGCCTACCACATTTTCATCTTGACAATACGCTTGAATGGATGATGTGCCGAGTTTTTTTCTGCTGTACGAAATACTGAAGTTTTTACAAACCAAACCTGCGATCTTGATATTATTGGACTCCATTTCGTCGGGGTGAATACCATAATTACCCATGTGAACATGCGTAGTGACCATAATCTGCCCAAAATAGGATGGATCAGTAAATATCTCCTGATAACCTGTCATTCCCGTATTGAAGCAAATTTCACCAGCAGTGGTACCTATTTTTCCGGCGGCTTTTCCATGATAAACAGTTCCATCTTCCAAAAGTAAGACAGCAGGCAATTTGGTGTAGACGATCATAAATATGCGTATTGAAGGTAAGAATGCGTATACGTTGGTTGGTTGTCGATGATTAGTTTGAACTAAGATATGTGCTTCTTCGAAGCATCAACAAAATCATCAATTGTTGCGGGAGACGAAGTTATGTTTTTTTGAGGAGATGCGAGATCTCACCCAATAAAAAACAGATGACCATTTTTAAATTTTACCTTTGCAATCCAATCTTAAGAACATACTATGTCCATTCATCAAGAGCTCAAACGAATTACGACCAACACCATTCAAGAAATGAAGCAGAAAGGCGAAAAAATAGCCATGCTTACAGCCTACGATTTTTCGATGGCCACGATTGTGGATGCGGGTGGTACAGAAATTATTTTGGTAGGAGATTCAGCCTCCAATGTCATGGCAGGGCACGAGACTACACTACCTATCACCTTGGATCAAATGATCTATCATGCAGCATCGGTAGTTCGAGGTGTAAAACGAGCTTTGGTTGTTGTGGATCTTCCTTTTGGCTCTTATCAAGGCAATTCTAAAAAGGCTTTGTCCTCGGCAATACGAATCATGAAAGAATCAGGTGCGCACGCCGTTAAACTGGAAGGGGGAGAAGAAGTTAAAACATCCATCGAACGGATTTTAACAGCCGGAATCCCAGTAATGGGGCATTTGGGTTTAACACCTCAATCAATCTACAAATTTGGCACGTATGCCGTTCGAGCGAAAGAACTTGCAGAGGCCGAGAAATTAAAACAAGATGCACTTATACTGCAAGAGGTGGGCTGTTTTTCGGTTGTTTTGGAAAAGATACCCGCTCAACTAGCAAAGCGTGTAAGTGATAGTTTAAAAATCCCAACTATTGGCATCGGTGCTGGACCACATTGTGATGGCCAAGTACTAGTAGTGAATGATATGCTTGGCCTGACCAAAGGATTTAAACCCCGATTTTTACGCCAATACCTCGATTTATATGCAGAGATTAACGGAGCTGTGAAAAGCTATGTGAGCGATGTAAAAAGCAAAAATTTCCCGAGTGAACAAGAACAATATTAGCGTATAGCGTATTGAGATGGGGGGCAATTTGACACATCCAGATATACCAATCTCAAAACGCTAATATCAATACGGACAAAAAAACATGGACATTACAGATAAGGACATTTTATTCGAGGATAATCATCTGATTGCAGTCAATAAACGAGCGGGGGACATTGTACAAATAGATGATACTGGCGATGAACCTTTAGACGAAAAAGTAAAACGATACATCGCTAAAAAATACAATAAACCCAATGGTGCTTTTTTGGGCGTTGTCCACCGGTTAGACCGACCTGTGAGTGGTGTGATCCTTTTTGCGAAAACGAGCAAAGCACTCGAGCGTATCAATTATATGTTCAAAAATCGTGAGATGAAAAAAACGTATTGGGCTGTGGTGCGTAAACAACCCGAAATCCCACAAGGAAACCTCGTTCATTGGTTAGTCAAAAATCCACAGAAGAATGTAACAAAAGCGTACGATAAAGAAGTTGAGGGAAGTCAACGGGCAGAGTTGAACTACAAACTCATAGGAGAATTGGGTGGCTACTATTTAATCGAAGTAGATCCGATCACTGGTCGTCCACACCAAATACGTGTACAATTATCTACCCTCCATTGCCCTATTGTAGGCGATAACAAATATGGATACCCCCGAGGTAGCCTCAAGAAAAGCATCTGCTTGCATGCCCGCAGGTTACAATTTATTCATCCCGTAAAAAAGGAAGCTGTAGAAATATTTGCCCCATTGCCACATGATGGTTTTTGGGAACGATTTGAGGTTTTTGCCACTTAACATGGATGGTAAGGTGTCTAAATACAGCCACAGGAACCACGAAACATACTCAACAAAGAACATGTGTTATAAAAAATGAAGCCTGTATAGCCAGCACTCAAAAATCCTTTAAATATAACATTATGAATAATTTGCATTAAAATGTGTGCAGGTCTTACGCATCAAAATATATCAATTCTTTGATGTATTCAATATCATAATTAGCCTTAAGCTTCTTTCTGATTAGGGGGAGCTTGGATTTTGTTTCGGCATTTAGCAGATTGAGGGCT
>Ga0114967_10004820_pt1 | contig 10786 bp, 9 predicted proteins | sample M_130628_MF_Meta_FD_92639 | JGI IMG/M metagenome (GOLD analysis project Ga0114967, IMG submission 92639) | Freshwater microbial communities from Lake Montjoie, Canada to study carbon cycling - M_130628_MF_MetaG | ecosystem: Environmental > Aquatic > Freshwater > Lake | place: Lake Montjoie... | reverse complement strand
TTCCGGATGGTCCAATGGGAGCCGGTCTTTGATTGTTTCGTCCACGCCGTAAGTTGGATGCAGAGCGGCCTTTGGTAAAGTGCGGAGTTTCCTGACTGTAAGAGGGATGCCTTTGGAGTCCTCCGCTGGAGTATTTCACCTCACTCATTCTTTGGTCCAGTCTTCCAGCTTTAGCCCCGAGACTCTGGAGAATTCTTTGGTATTTGCGGTGACGAGGGTCCAGCCGCGGCTGTAGGCCAAGCCGGTGATTTGGGTGTCGTGAGGGCCGATTCTGTTGCCGCTGGTTTCCAAGTCGTGCCGGATGCGGGCGGCTTCCGCGGCTGCTTCGTCGTCGAAGGAGGCGGAGGGATGACGATCAAAAACAGGCTTCAGCTTGGCTCGGCGTGCTTCTACATCATCGTATTTGAGTGCGCCACGAAGCAGCTCTTCTTTCACGATCGAACACAGCCAAATCTCTCCGGGGTTCAATTGGTGGATTTTGTCAGCCAATGGTTTGCAACGGCCCTTCAATAGCATGATCCACTGGTTTGTATCAAGCAGCCAAGCCATTACCACTCCTCCCGCACTTCAAATTCCTGCTCTTCCGGCTCATCCCATTCCATGCCCTCGCAGGAGCCATACACTTTGGACCAATAACTCTCCCAGTAGTCCACCGCAGCGGCTGGCACGGGTTTTTCCGGGGCCACGTAGCCCGGCAGGGAGTGTAAATACATGAGCACCAGACTGGCCACTTTTTCGGGCTGGTTAGGCAGGGCTTGGAGCAGTTCCTGGCGGGCTGACATGGTGGAAGGGGCTGATGAATTCCAGCGGTTCCAGAGTAGTGGTGAACGAAAGAATGTCAAATTGGCTGTCCCGGTGCGGCAAGGGTGTGAGCTGCCGCTGATCTGGATTTTCCGGGGTGATTTGTTGGTGCGAGTTGTCTATTTCAGGTTCGGGCGGATCAGCCGGAGGCAAGACCAGCACCACGATGACTGGAGGTGAACGACAAAACCCGCCATCTCGTGGGAGAATGGCGGGTTTTGTTGTAATGTGGACTGCGGGGCAGTAAACGCCGGGTGGGCTGGCCTTACTTGGCGGCGCGGAGGGCTTCGTCTTTGGCTTTGGCCTTGGCGATGACGTCGTCGCTGACGTTTTTCGGGGTGGGGGCGTAGTGGCTGAATTCCATGGAGAACTGGCCGCGGCCGGAGGTCATGGTGCGCAGGTCGCCAATATAGCCGAACATGGCGCTGAGGGGGGCTTCGGCTTTGACGCGGATGCCGCCGGGGGTGCCTTCCTGGCCTTGGATGACGCCGCGGCGGCGGTTGAGGTCGCCGATGACGTCGCCGACTTTTTCCTCGGGGGCGAAGACGTCGAGTTTCATGATGGGCTCGAGGATCTGCGGACCGGCTTTAGGCATGGTCTGGCGGTAGGCGGCTTTGGACGCGATTTCGAAGGCGAGGGCGCTGGAGTCCACGGCGTGGAAACCACCATCCAGAAGGGTGACCTTGAAGTCCAAGCAGGGGTAGCCGGCGAGCGGGCCTTTGCTGACCATGGATTTGAAGCCTTTTTCCACGGCCGGAATGTATTCCTTGGGCACGTTGCCGCCGACGATTTTGGACTCGAAGATGAAGCCGGTGCCGGGTTCGCCAGGCTCGATGCGGTAATCGATTTTGGCGAATTGGCCGGACCCACCGGACTGCTTCTTGTGGGTGTAGCCGTCTTCGATTTCCCGGGTGATGGTTTCGCGGTAGGCGACCTGCGGGGCACCGACGATCACTTCCACCTTGTGGGTGCGCTTCAGGATGTCGATTTTGATATCGAGGTGAAGTTCGCCCATGCCTTTGAGGATCATTTCCTTGGTTTCCTCGTCGGTTTCGACGCGGAAGGAAGGATCTTCCTGGATCATCTTGCCGATGGCATTGGCCAGCTTTTCAGCGTTGGCCTTGTCCTTGGGCGCGACGGCGATGGAGATCACGGGATCGGGGAAGACCATCGGCTCGAGAGTGGCCGGGTTTTTCTCGTCACAGAGGGTGTGGCCGGTCTGCACGTTTTTCAAACCCACGATGGCGACGATGTCACCGGCCTGGGCGGAGTCGATTTCCTTGCGGTCGTCGGCGTGCATTTCCACCATGCGGCTGATGCGCTCGGTCTTGCCGGTGAAGGAGTTGAGGACGGTATCGCCCTTCTTGATGGTGCCGGAGTAAATGCGGGTGAAGGTGAGGGCACCGAACTTGTCGTCCATGATCTTGAACGCGAGGCCGCGGAAGGGAGCGGAAGGATCGATGATGGCGAATTTGCCGGTTTCATTGCCTTCGGCGTCCACTTCAGGGAGCGGGCGGACGTCGGTGGGGGCAGGCAGGTAGTCCACCACGGCGTCGAGCACGAGCTGGAGGCCCTTGTTTTTAAAGGAGGACCCACAGTAGGTGGGGAAGAAAACGAGGTCGATGGTGCCCTTGCGGATGCACTTCTTGAGGGTCTCGATGTCAGGCTCCACGCCTTCGAGGTATTGTTCCATGGCGGCATCGTCCTGCTCGACGGCGATGTCGATGAGAGCGGACCGGTATTCCTTGGCTTTCTCCACCATGTCGGCGGGGATTTCCTCGATCTTGAAGTTCTCCGGCTGTCCGGATTCGTCCCAGACGTGGGCTTTCATGGTGAGGAGATCGACCACGCCGATGAAGTCGCCTTCGATGCCGATCGGCAGCACCATGACGAGGGGGAGGGCTCCGAGGATCTTTTTGACCTGGGCGACGACGCGGTAGAAGTCTGCACCGGTGCGGTCCAGCTTGTTCACGTAAATGACGCGGGAAACCTTGGAGTCGTTGGCGTAGCGCCAGTTGGTTTCGGATTGGGGTTCCACGCCGCCGGAGCCGCAGAAGACGCCGACGCCGCCGTCGAGGACCTTGAGGGAGCGGTAAACTTCGATGGTGAAGTCCACGTGTCCGGGGGTGTCGATGACGTTGAATTGGAAGCCTTTCCAGAAGCATGTGGTGGCAGCGGACTGGATGGTGATGCCGCGCTCGGCTTCCTGTTCCATGAAGTCCATGGTGGACGCGCCGTCGTGCACTTCACCGATTTTGTGGATCTTGCCGGTGAGTTTGAGGATACGTTCGGTGGTGGTCGTTTTGCCGGCGTCAACGTGGGCGAAAATGCCGATGTTGCGGTATTTGCTGAGGTCCTTCATGTGGGATAAGTGCTTCTGGTTAGGGGGCGAGGGTTCGCTCTGGGGGGCGAATCACTAGTCGGGAAATGCGGTTTCGCAATCCCAGAGTCGGTTTCGAGGAATTTTTCCGGTTTTCCGGGTTTTTGCGGAGAGCCGGGGTGACAGGATCCGGCGCAGTCCTGCAAAATGGGCGTGTTTTGTGGATCAGCGCTGCTCCTTTTCCGCCCATACCAGGGCGGCGGGCAGGCCCATGCCTCCGCTGCCGCCGAGGCGTTGGTCGATGGCTTCGAGTTCGTGGATGAGATCGCGCACTTCCTTGCGGGTGTAGGGTCCGCCGGCAGCCTCACAAAAATGCGTGCGGCAGGCGAAGGGGCGGGAATCATAGATGGTGCAGCGGCCATCCGCTCCGAGGAGGGGACAGGCCCCATCAGCGGACGCAGGCACTTTCTTTTTCCCTACAGCCCTGGAGCCCTGGTAGGCGAGGAGAGCCTCACCCCGCGTCAGGAAGGGGGTGCGGCCGGTGAGCCGGAAGCGGCAGCAGTCCGAAATCCCGGAGCAACGACGCTCGATGGGCCGTTGGGCGAGACGGGCATAGATGTCCCTGACTTGCAGGAGCAGGGATTGACGTTCTGTCGGGGTGAGTCCGCGGGCCATGGATCTTCTCAAATAAATGAAACCAAACGCCCCCAGCCGCAAAAGGGAACCGCAAAGGAGCCGGATGGGGAAATTACGGAAATTACCGGACCGGCGGCATCGCACGTTGCGGAGAGCGCCAGGCGATGGTATGGGACGGCATGCTTTGGTATTATGTATCGGATAGACAGGAGCGGCTGGCCGTGCCGGAGGATCAGTTGCCGGCTTTGGCAGGCAGCGGCGTGCTGCGGCCTACCACCCTGATTTGGAAGAAGGGCATGGACGCTTGGATCTCTGCTGGCGAGGTGAAACCGGAGTGGTTTGTGGCAGTTCCGGTGCCGGCGGGGGGAGCGGTGGAGGCAGCCCCCTTAAGTATCGCGACGGCAGATGGCGGGCTGGTGGCAGAGTTGGCGCGCACCTTGCGCACCTACGCGGGCTGGGTGGAAGTGTCCGGTTGGCTTCATGGCCTGTCGGCGGTGGCTTGCGTGGCGGTGGGCACCGCAATGGGATATTTCGCCTGGATGAAGCCGGACCGCCTGCTGGAATGGGCGCGACGGGCTCCAGACACGCTGCGACCGCTTATGGAAAACCCCTGGTGGAGCGTGGGGGGCTTGGCCGCTGTTGCGTTATTGCTCTTTTTCATGGGAGCCCAGTTGATCGGCGGGGCCCACCGGGTGCGGCTCGCGGAATCCATGCAAAGCCGGGATGACCTGAGAATCGCGCTGCGCAGCATGGGGAGCTTCTTCCGCTCCACAGTATTGACGCTGCTGCTGGGGCTCCTCCTCATCGCCGCCGGGGTGCTTTTCCACTACCGTCCATGGCAAACCCCCACGACCACCCCGGCCGAGCCCGCCCCCGCGCCGCCCCGGGAAAGGGTCACCATTTAAAGAGAAAGACCGATTTCAGGTTGTGACCCTGGTGCCCTTGGTTCATTTGCATGGCATGGAGCCTTGCCCCTTCCTGCCAAATCAGGACGTCCCGCTCTCTGCGGAAAGCATCGCGGTGCTGGGAGAAGACCGGGGACCGGATTTTTACCTCACCGCCCTGCACTACGCGCAGAGCCTCTGGCTGCAGGGATTCCCCGCACGCGCGATCCTCCTCTTGAACCGGGCCATGGGCGCAGATCTGCAGGAAGCCCCTGCCCTGCTCCAGCGCTGGCCCCTGCCGTATGCCGCCATGGCTTGGATCCTGACGCACCACCGGGAGGATCACTTCATCGGCAACCCGCGCCGGCATTGGCAACACCTCGCCACCCGCATGTCCGGCCCCCGCGCAGAACTCCGCACCTGGCGCGCCTGGGCCTGCTGGCGTATGGCCTGCCTGGCCTTGCCCCACCTTCCCGCCGATGAGGCCCAACTTGCCCAGGAAGGCATCCGGGAGCCAGGCGAGGAAGAAATCGCCACCCACCTTACCCGACTTGGCCTGCCGACGGAAACGGGCCTCTGGCGCGAAGTGCTGGAAGGGCTCTGCTCCTGATCAACCCGAAGTGCCTGTTTTCCCGCCGGTTGCAAAGCCCCGCCAGCCCCTCCACATTTGTAGAACCATGCCCCCAAAGCTCGATCCGGCGCTGCACACCGACAAAAAACCCCCGTGGATCAAGGTCCGCCTGCCCACCAACCCTGTCTTCTGGTCCACCAAATCCATGGTGTCCGACCTGAAACTGCACACCGTTTGTGAGGAAGCCCAGTGCCCGAACCGGTGGGAATGCTGGAGCCAGGGCACCGCCACCTTCATGATCGCCGGCGACCGCTGCACCCGCGCCTGCGGCTTCTGCGCCGTCAAAACTGCCAAGCCCTTCGCCCTCGAAGCCGACGAGCCCGCCCGCGTCGCCACCGCCACCAAGCGCATGGGCCTGAACCACGTCGTCATCACCGCCGTCGCCCGCGATGACCTCGCCGATGGCGGAGCGCAGCACTTTGCCGAAACCATCGAGGCCGTGCGCACCGAAAACCCCGGCATCACCATCGAGATCCTCGTCCCCGACTTTAACGGCAAGGCTGACGCCCTGAAAACCGTGATGGACGCCCGCCCTCACATCTTCAATCACAACTTGGAAACCGTGGAGCGCCTCACCCTGCTCGTCCGCAGCCGGGCCATGTATCGGCGCAGCCTCCACGTCCTGAAGCGCGCCAAGGAAATGTCCGGCGACCGCATCGCTACCAAGAGTGGCATCATGCTGGGCCTCGGCGAAACCGAAACCGAAGTCCTCCAGGCCCTCGACGACCTCCGCGACGCCGGCGTCACCGTCCTCACCCTCGGCCAATACCTCCGCCCCTCCGCAAAGCACCTCCCGGTCGTCGAATACATCCACCCCGACCAATTCGCCAAACTCAAAGTCATCGCGGAGGAAAAAGGCTTCCGCCACGTCGCCTCCGGTCCCCTTGTCCGCAGTTCCTACCACGCCTCCGACTTCAAACCGGAGCTGGACCTGGTCGGGCATTGAAGAAGGGAGCCCGGCCATCCTGGCTGGGTGTTTCTTGAACTACGGTGGTTTCTCTGCCAAATAATCGCCCCGGACAGGCGGGACGCCTGTGCTCCTGTTTTCAAACCACCCTGCCGCTTCATACTCGCCCGCATCTATACTGCCGGAAGAATCAAGGGCAACTCCTGCCCCAACTTATCACCAACTGGGGCCGGGACCAACCCGCCGAAGCCACCGCCTGGGTCAAGTCCATGGTGCCTGGAACGGCACAGAAAAACGCCCGGCTGGGCCTCTGCACCGACATGGGCTCACACGATCCTGCCAAAGTATGGGAAATGCTGGCGAAAACGCCGGGGCTTAATTAATCCCGATGTGCGCGGCTGGGACCTGGCATCCCACATTAAATCCAATGTCTGCCAGGATGTGGAAAAAGCCCTCGCCAGCCCCGAAACCATGCCGCCCTCCCTCGTGGTCTACGCCCAAAAAGCCATTGTGGAGGAACTCATGAAATCTCGCCGTAAATGCCGCCGCCAACGTCGCCCTGCAATACCACCGCTACGCCCCGGACCAAGCCACCGCCCGGGCGGCCCAACTCCCCCCAGGCCCCGTGCAGGACGCCGCGCGCCAAGCGATGAAGGGACCATGAAGATTCCGGCTATCTTATTTGAAAGGACTGTATCCTTGGCGTGATTCCAATTTCACGTTGGCATTCCCGGCCATGCCGGGGCACGGGACTGGATGCGTGCCCTTATTTTCGATTTCGACGGACTCATCGTGGACACGGAGTCTGCCATTTACCATGCCTGGCGGGAGCTTTACCTGGCCCACGGGCATGATCTTCCCCTGCCCACTTACGTGCAGTGTGTGGGCTCTGTCTTTGGCCACTATGATCCCATGGCGGCCCTGGAAAATCTGCTGGGCAGTCCGGTGGATTGGGACACGCACCTGCCAATGAAGGATGCCAGGATCCGGGCCGGACAACAGGGACTGGACACCCTGCCAGGCATCCGGGAACTCCTCGCGGAGGCCCGCGCCGCCAGTCTGCCCTGCGTGGTCGCCAGCAGCAGCCATCGGACCCACGTGGAAGGCTGGCTGGAACGCACCGGCCTGCGTCATCATTTCGAGTTCGTCCGCAGCCGGGATGATGTCGAACGCGCCAAGCCCTTTCCTGACCTTTTCCTGTCCGCCGCCGCAGGGCTGGGCCTGCCACCGGCGGACACGCTCGTGCTGGAAGACTCGGCCAATGGCTTGCGCGCCTCCCTCGCGGCCGGAGCGCCTTGTGTTATCGTGCCCTCTCCCGTGACCGATGGCTCTGACTTCACTGGTGCCACTGCCATTTTAAAAACCCTCGCGGGGGTGGATCTCGATCAACTGCGGAAGATTCACGCCACCGCCCAAGTTCACGTTCAAGTTCAAGTTCAAGCCCAAGCCTGAGCCGGGCAACCCGGGTCCAACCCGGCCGAATGCGGCCCGGCAGAACGCCGCTTGAAGGCCCTGTCAGGGTGCAGCCTGGCAGCGGCCATGATTCCCCTGGATTTGTGCGAAGAGCGGCCAATTCCCCTGCGTATTTATTTTCAGGAATTAGTAGCACCCTTGTGCGATCCTTCCGGCATTCATGAAAAGGCATTTCCTCCTCCCCGTGCTCGCGGCTCTCCTGCCGTGGACGGACCCGGTATGGGCGGGACGCGCCAGGGAATTCAATGCGGAAGACCGCGCGTGGTGGTCCTTTCAACCTGTCAAAGCGCCTGCCCTGCCGGTCACGAAAGACACCGCCTGGACCCGCAATCCGGTGGACGGCTTCATCCTCGACCGCTTGGAAAAAGCGGGCCTCCACCCCGCCCCGGAAGCGGCCCGCTCCGTGCTCGTGCGGCGGCTCTACTTCGACCTCACCGGCCTGCCCCCTGACAAGGAAGCGGTGGAAGCCTATGTCAGCGACACCGCGGCGGACGCCTGGGAAAAGCTCGTGGACCGCCTGCTCGCCAGCCCCCACTACGGCGAGCGTCAGGCCCGGCTCTGGCTGGACCTCGTGCGTTATGCCGACAGCGATGGCTATAAATCCGACGACTACCGCCCTGACGCCTGGCGCTACCGCGATTACGTCATTGATGCCTTCAACAGCGACAAACCCTACACGCGCTTCCTCCAGGAACAGCTCGCCGGGGATGAACTCTTCCCGGACGATCCGGCCGCCGTCACCGCCACCGGCTACCTCCGCCACTGGATCTACGAATATAACAACCGGGACGTGGCTGGCCAGTGGGCCGTGATTTTAAACGACATCACCGATACCACGGCAGATGTTTTCATGGGGCTCGGCCTCCAATGTGCCCGCTGCCACGATCACAAATTTGACCCCCTGCTCCAGGCAGACTATTACCGGCTCCAGGCCTTTTTCGCCCCGCTGGAGGCGCGCGATGGCACCCCCATCCTGACCCCTGCCGGCAAGACCAGCTATCAACTCCAGCAGGAGGCCTGGGAAACCGCCACTGCCGGGGTGCGCCAGCGCATCGCTACCCTGCAGGAGCCCGCCCTGACAGAAGCCCGGGAGAAAGCCATCTCCATGTTTCCTCCGGAGACCAAGGCCCTCCTCGCCAAACCCGCCACCAGCCGCAGCCCCCATGAACAACAACTGGCCGCCCTTGCCTGGCGCCAGGTGCTTTATGAATGGGACCACATCGACTCCCGCATCAAAGGCACCGCCAAGGAACAACTCCTCGCCCTGCGCAAGGAACTGGCGGCCTTCGACTCCCTGAAGCCCCCGCCCTTGCCCACCGCCGCCACGGCGGCTGATATCGGGCCGGAACCCCCGCCCCTGACCATTCCCCGGCGGGAAGCGGAAGGTCCTATCGCTCCTGGCTTCCCGGCTGTATTGGCCAGCACGCCGCCATCCATCAAGGCCCTGCCCCACAGCACGGGACGCCGCAGCGCCCTCGCGGCCTGGCTGGCCTGGCCGGAGCACCCGCTCACCGCCCGCGTGATGGTGAACCGCGTGTGGCAGCAGCATTTTGGCCGGGGCCTCAGCGGCACGGCCAGCGACTTCGGGCGCCTGGGGGAAAAGCCCTCTCATCCGGAACTGCTCGACTGGCTGGCCCACCAGCTTGTCACTCAGGGCTGGAGTCTGAAAAAGCTCCACCGCCAGATCCTGACCAGCGCCACCTGGAAGCAAAGCCACCTTTCCCCCATCGTGGATACCGCCAAACTGGCTGATCCGGAAAACCGCCTCCTCTGGCGCTGGAACACCCGCCGCCTCGAAGCGGAACCCATCCGCGATGCCATCTTCCACGCCACTGGCGAGCTGGACCTCACCCCCGGCGGCCCCGGCGTGGACAGCAGCAAGCCCCGCCGCGCCATCTACATCAAGGTCCTGCGCAACAGCCGCGATCCCCTGACAGATGTCTTCGATGCGCCGCAGAATTTCCAAAGCACTCCCAGCCGCGACACCACCACCACGCCCACCCAATCGCTCTTCCTCGCCAATAGCCGCTTCATGAACGAGCGCGCCGCCGCCATGGCCCGCCGCCTCATGAAGCTCAAAACCCCCGCCGCCCAGGTCGAGGACGCCTGGTGGTGCACCGCCGGGCGCGCCCCCACCACCGACGAACGGGAAGAATCCCTCGCCTTCCTCTCCGCCGCCCTCACAGAACCCATCCCGCCCCCTGCGGCCAATCCTGACAGTTTCTCCTCCGTGCCCATGCCGCAGCGGAATGGCCAGGCCACCGCCCTCACACCCGGCAGCAGCCTGGACCGCCTCGCCGCCGACCTGCCCCCACTGCCAGTGGAATTCTCCATCGAAACCATCGCCATGCTGCGCTCGGTCTATCAAAATGGGAGCATCCGCACCCTTGCCGGGCAATGGAGCACCCAGCCCCGGGAGCCCGGCTGGTCCCTCGGCATCACCGGCATGGAATCCCGGCGCAAACCCAAAATGCCCGTCCTCACCCTCAGCGGCCTGAACCGTGAGGGAAAACCCGCTACTGAAACCATTTTCAGCGACCTGCCACTGCAGCTGGACCGCAGCTACTATCTCGGCGTTTCCATCACTCCCGCCCAGCCCTCCCAGGCCGGCACGGTAACCTTTTTTATCAAGGACCTGGCGAATGAGGACGAAGCGCTGCGCACCGCCAGCGTCCCTCATCCCATTGTCTCCCTGACACCACCCACCGGGCCCCTGTTCATCGGGGCTCCCAATGGCACCACCCGCGACCATCTCTGGGATGGGCTGATTGATGAACTGCGCTTCAACCGGGGCCCCCTCACCGAAAGTGGCCTGGCCTTCCAGCACCCGGAAATCACCAGCCGCACCCTGGCCTGCTGGCAATTTGAGCCAGGCCAATTCCGCCGGGACAATAGCAGTGGCCGCGACACCATCCACCCTCCGGCAGCCGAAGCCCCCACCGATCCCGCGCTGAACGCCCTGACCGATTTATCCCACGCCCTGCTCAGTTCCAGCGCGCTGCTTTATGTGGAATGAACCGCCCACTGGGCTTTCGGGAGAGACGCGGTGCCACAGGAGTCTATTGACCTCTGTCCTCCGCGCTGCCCTTTCCCTTGCGGGCCAGGCCATTCCGGCGGTACTGGCGGGATGCTTA
>Ga0114967_10004816_pt1 | contig 10788 bp, 9 predicted proteins | sample M_130628_MF_Meta_FD_92639 | JGI IMG/M metagenome (GOLD analysis project Ga0114967, IMG submission 92639) | Freshwater microbial communities from Lake Montjoie, Canada to study carbon cycling - M_130628_MF_MetaG | ecosystem: Environmental > Aquatic > Freshwater > Lake | place: Lake Montjoie... | reverse complement strand
TGCTCTCCAAATATGCCTTCAAATGGATCTGCGTAGTGGAGAATGGCCTCGCAGATGCAGCGCCCCAGTCCCCATTTCTGAGCCACAAGCGCCCCTACTAGCGGGTGTGAAAAACCGATCACCGCCCGCTCTGCCGTGGCGAAATCCTCCTTGTATTCGCTGATCCGGTTGGTTACGGCGCAATACTGATCCCGAATTTCTTCACAGGAAAGCAAGACGATCTGACCAAGGTTATGGAGAAGGGCAGTCAAATACAGTTCGTCACTATATTTCTTTTTCAGAGCATTACACAGGATCTTGGCGGCGCAGGCAGAACCAAGCGATTTCTCCCAGACCAATCGCTCCATAGGGCCGAATCTCCGATTCCAGCGGCGGAGGGTGGTTGCCATGAGCATGTTCTTGATCTGGCGCATGCCAACAAGAAGTATGGCAGTGGACAACGACGTGACCTCTCGCTGCTGACCAAATGCGGCAGAATTGGCGATGCGCAGGATGGGAGTAGCCAAAGATGGGTCTTGTAAGATGATTTTGGCTAGGTCATCAGGTTCGCTGTTAGGGTCGTCAGTCAAACGCACGGCCTTTGTCAGTACATCAGGCATCGGTGGCAGTTCTTCAACCAAGCCCACAAGGTCGTGAAGGCTTCTGCCATTGCCGAATTGCCCTTCGTATTCTTGCATCAAAGTTTCATGCATATTTTTTTCTTTTCTGCTTCAAAGGGTCATGCCGTTTCAACAAAAGCAAAAAGGCACAACCGAAAGGGTTTTGCCTCCTTAGGAGGACGAATTCCAATTCGATTGTGCCTTCAACGTTCTGGCTCTAGGCCAGCCCACTAAGGCCAACAGACGCTGGTGCGTCGTTGTTGCCATTCTATTTATCGGCACAGAATAATGATGCTTTAGCCTGGTGCTGATAAATTCTTGCGATCACGTCACAACAGCAGCCGTCTTGGGCTGCAAGGCCACAACTCTCTTAACTTTCTCGATGAGTTGATCGTCCTTGAACGGTTTTACCAGATAATCACTTACACCAAGGCTGGCGATGAATGCTACATTCTCCCGCCCAGACTCGGCGGTGAGCATAATCACCGGAATGTTCTTGAGATCGGCGTTTTCTTTCAGCTTGGTAAGCATCGTCACGCCGTCCATCACGGGCATGGTGATATCCAAAATTATGATATCAGGTTTGTTGGCCAATGATGCGGCGAGGCCTTCCTCGCCATTGGCGGCTTCAAACACAGTGGCGTCATAAGGAGCAAACGCCCGTTTGACGATCATGCGGATAGTTTTGCTATCATCTACACTTAGGATTTTTGAGCTCATAATGGGGATGGGTTTGGGTCATGTGGACTGCTTCATCTGGAGTTCGATGAGTATGTGGTTATTGCCGCAACAAAATCCCAGAAGCGATTGCTCGGTCGAACTCGTTGGAGATACACTGATGTTTTCTCCACGGACGATGGCGGGAATGGTCAGCACACAAGTGTTGCCCATGTCGCATAGCTGAGATTTCACCGCGCCGACAATCATGTTGCTCAATTCTCCGATCACGTCGTTGACCATTTCGTCGCCATCAATTTCATTCTCAGCCATGCCAAGCATCCTGCTGGCCAGGGTGCGCGCGAAGTCGGAGGACACGTGGACGTGGACGATGCCATTCGCCTCCCCGATGAAGCCAATTGACCCCGCCACCAAGGGGCGGTGGGATAATTCCAATTGGTCTGAGGGTAACGGTGACGTTTCCAGACTGAACATGGTGCGGAAGACCTCAGCGGTGCTGGTTTGCAGCAGTTCGCTGACTTTTTCAACAAGACTTGTCTTGGTGTTTGTCATATTAGTTGTTTTTATTTTTTGTATTGAGCCTTCAAGCAGGGTGTCAAACGGCATCATATCGCTTGCGTAGCTGTTCAAAACGCGAAGCCGCAATAGGACAATAGTTGTCCAAAGAACTCTTTGTCAGACCCACCTGCTCCAAAATGTCGTCGGGGATCAACAGATTCAGTCTGCGACCATCGAGTCCAGCTTCGATCCGTTTGGCGATCTGGTTGGCCATATAGGTGAAGGCGCATATCACGTCCTCTGATTTTTCGGGGTTATGATGATGGGTGATGCCTTGAACAACTCGTTCCGGGAGCTCCCAATGCTGGGCAATGAGTCCCCCCAGTTCGGCATGATCCACCGAAAGCAGCAGTGATTCCGCCTCCCGCTCGCCTAGATGATCCACTTCCTGTGCGCTCTTGATGAAGTTGAGAATTTCCGGGTTGAGAAAACGGCTCATTACGAGTTTGCCGATGTCGTGGAGCAGGGCAGTCGTGAGTGTCTCCGGCGGCACCGGCACTCTGCAGAAATGGGGTGCGACTTCTGCCGCCACGGCTGCGGCTACGGAATGTCGCCACAGGTTGGGTTCGCCCGGTCCGTAATTGTGGATGCGTGATTGGAGAAAGGGTCTGGTGCTCGCGGCCATTGCAAGAGCCATGACCTGTGCGGTTCCGAGGCGGCCCACGGCTTCTTTCACATTACTGATGCGAGTCGCGCTGGCATTGGCGGAGGAGTTGGCGGCGCGCAGTAATTTCACCGTCAACCCTTGATCAAACTCAATGAGTTCGGCCACATCGTTGAGGTCGGATTCCGGACTGCTGACTAGCCGGGCCAGACGCACCGTGCTGGCCGGAAGTGGCGACAGTTCGTTTGCTTGTTCAATGAGTTTTTTGATGTCAATCATGGTGGTGTTCTTTGTTCATCCCTTCTTCACGCGGTAGCAGGTGGTCTTGTCGAACATCACCCGTTCAAACGCATCGTCAACATTGAATGTGGTCTCCGCGCCGCCGAGGAACAAGTAGCCTCCCGGACGGAGCAAGCGGCGGATTTTGGCGAGGATGGCTTTCTTGCTCTCAACGTCAAAATAGATTAGCACATTCCGCAGCATCACGATGTCCAGCTGAGGAAGCGGCAACCAGTCTTTTACCAGATTCATTTCCTTGAAATCCACCCGGCGGCGTAAATCCTCCCGCACCTCCCAATCGCTCCCGGTGCGGGTGAAGTATTTGACCAACATTGCGGCGGGCAGGCCGCGGTTGACTTCGAGCTGGTTATAGCGGCCTAGTTTTGATTTGGCCAACACGTCTTGGCATAGGTCGGTGGCAACGAATTTGAAATTCCAGGTGAGCAATTCCGGAAGATGCTCATTGATGAGCATCAACATGCTGTAAATCTCCTGACCAGTGGAGGCCGCGCCGCACCAGATGTTAAATTGTTTGTCCGTTCCGCGCTTCGCTATCAACTCCGGGAGAATTGTTTTCTTCAGCGTCTCAAAAGGATGAATGTCGCGGAAAAACGAGGTCTCGTTCGTCGTCATGGCATCAACCACCTTGCGGGCGAGCGGTCCCTTGGGGGCGGTGCGCACTTGCTGGATTAGAACGTCAATCGATGCAATGCTTTCCTTGCGCGCCAGCGTTTGCAGTCGGGATTCCACCAGGTATTCCTTGCCCCTTTCGAGCACAATGGCCGCTTCCTGGCGGATGAAACTGCAAATAAAATCGAAATCGGGAACGTTCATTATACGTATACGACAGATAAGTTTTTTACAGGTGGAACAATGGGCTTTACTGTGCCGGTAATCAGGCCGACGCGCCTGTTGATCTCGGAAGCAATCGCGTCCAGCGGCAATGTCTTATTTGCCAAGCCTGCGGCAGCCACTGCGCCTGGCATGCCCCAGACGACGCTGGATGCCTCGTCCTGGATCAGCACTTCGCCGCCGCGTTCGCGGATGTGTTCGCAACCGCGCATGCCGTCCTGACCCATGCCGGTGAGAATCACGGCGAGCGATTTGGAGCCGTACGCCTTGGCCACCGATCGGAATAATACATCCACCGCCGGGCGGCAGGAGTTTTCGGGAGGCTCTTCGTGCAGTTTTAACTTCACGCCTTCCGCAGTCCGGATGAGTTCCATGTGGAAACCGCCCGGGGCGATCCACGCATCCCCGGGTTGCAGCAGCGCGCCTTCTACGCCTTCGCGAACACGCAGGTTGGAGACGACGCTGAGTCGTTCCGCTAGCAACCGCGTGAACAGTGGAGGCATGTGCTGAACCATCACCACGGGCACGGGGAAATTCTTTTGCAGCCCTGGAAACATCGTCGCCAGAGCATTCGGCCCACCGGTGGAAACACCAATGGTTACCACTTCCGGGTGGTTGGCTCCGATGATGTTTATAGGCTTACGCGGTACAAATGGGACTGAGATTTCAGGTGTTTTACGGCACAGAGCTTTGATTTTTGGGATGAGTTCATCCCGGATGCGCTGCATCCCGATTGCGACGCTGCCCACGTTGGATGGCTTTGTGACATAATCATTCGCACCGCGTGAGAGTGCATCCAGTGTGGCGCTGGCCCCACGCTCAGTAAGCGTGCTGAACATGATTACCGGCAGTTTGTTGTAAATCTTGCGGATCGCAGCCACAGTTTCCAACCCGTCCATCACTGGCATCTCAATGTCGAGAGTGATGAGGTCAGGATTGAGTTGCGAAATTTTTGCGAGACCGATCTTTCCGTCCGAAGCTGTCCCCACGACTTCGACATCGGGATCAGCAGACAGGCAGTCTGTGAGAAGTCGGCGGATGACCACCGCGTCATCGATAATAAGAACACGAATTTTTGGCATAATCCCTTAATTCCATTAAACCAGACCGAGCATTGCTAATTTTTCGAGCAGAAGCTCCTTGGTGAAAGGCTTCATCAGATATTCATTGGCACCTGCATTGAGTGCCTTTTCGATATTAGTGATGGAGGTTTCAGTGGTGACCATCATGATGCGGATGTTGCTGAGGAGTGCGTTTGCCCGGACGGCGCAGACGAGTTCATAACCGTTCATCACGGGCATGTTCCAATCCACGAGCATCAACTCCACTTCCTCGCCAGTGTTGAGCCGGTCGAGGGCCTGCTGGCCGTCGGCGGACTCGGTCACCTGGAAGCCGACTTCCTTTAAGGCTTTGCCGAGAATCATCCGCATGGATTTTGAATCATCTACAATAAGCGCGCGCATAGGCTTTCTGACAGGTTAACATTTTTGTCCAAACAATGTTTTGGGTGGCTTGTTGGGAGGGATTGATTCTCGTTTTTTGTGGGCGGAAACATCCGGCAAGTTGCAACTGACCTTCTGGCGGAGTCCCGCACTGCCGGGAGGGCAGTGCGGGAGACAATCCCGGTCATCATGAGTTGCGAGTGCGTCTGCATGGCAGGCAAGGAGGTAACGTGGCTTACTTGTTCTGGAAATTGCTAACGATGGCCTGAAGTTCGGAGGCCATGCGTGAGAGTTCCCCAGCAGCTTTCTGTGTATCATTTGCACCAGAGGTCGTGCTCTTGGCGGCAGTGGCTACACCTGTGATATTTTGTGCGATCTCCGTGCTGCCCTTGGCGGCTTCTGCCACGTTGCGGCTGATCTCATTCGTCGTCGCGGTCTGTTCTTCAACCGCGCTGGCAATGGTGTTCTGATAGTCGTTGATTTTGTTGATAATCGCGCTGATCTCAGCGATGGCAATGACGGCACTCTTGGTATCACCTTGGATTGCTTCGATCTTTTGACTTATGTCTTCAGTGGCCTTGGCAGTTTCCTTGGCTAGCTCCTTGACCTCATTGGCGACCACCGCGAAACCTTTGCCCGCTTCACCAGCGCGTGCAGCTTCGATGGTGGCGTTCAACGCCAGCAAGTTGGTTTGCTGCGCGATCGATGTGATGACCTTGATGACCTTTCCGATTTCTGCGCTGCTATCTCCGAGTTTGGAAATCGTCGCATTGGTGGTCTCGGCGGTCTTAACCGCGCTGGCAGCGACCTTGGCTGCATCTTGGGCATTCTTGGCGATTTCCTTGATGCTGGCGCCCATTTCCTCAGTGCCAGTGGCGACGGTTTGAACATTCTTACTGACTTGTTCAGCAGCCGCAGACACGACTCCAGCTTGTGTTGCTGTTTCTTCAGCGTTGCTGACCATCTGAGAGCTGTTAGCCGACAGCTCTTCTGAAGCGGAGCTGAGAGTGGTGGCATTTTGCGCCACTGCCGCAAGGGTCTTTGCGAGCTTGGCCTCAAAGAGTTTCTGCATGGATACATCCGTTGCGATCTTGATGATTTTGAAGATTCTGCCCATCTCGTCCTTAACCGGAGCATAGACGGCTTGGATATGAATCTCGCGTCCGTCTTTGGTGATGCGTTTGAACACATCTGCCTTGGCCTGGCCGTTGTTCAAATCTGTCCAGAATTGTGAATAAGCGGGGGAATTGGCATAAGACGGTTCTACGAATAGGCGATGGTGTTTACCTGTGATCTCATTGAGTTGGTAGCCGAGTGTCTTGAGGAAGTTTGTATTGGCTGTGGCGACTTCACCCTTTAGGTTGAACTCAATAAAGGCGTAGGCTTCGTCAATCGCGTTCAAGACACCCTTCGCATTTTGACGTTCGATTTCGGCCGCCGTAATGTCGTAGCGGACGCCTATATATTTCTTTGGTTTGCCGTTCTCGCCAAGCACAGGAGCGATTACCGCGTCCACGTAGTAGGGCGTACCATCTTTGGCGCGGTTCTTAACGATCCCACGAAAGATTTTGCCCCTCCCGATGGTGGACCACATTTCCTTGAAGACCTCCTTCGACATGTCGGGATGGCGTGTTGTGTTGTGAGGCTTGCCGATGAGTTCTTCGCGGCTATATTTGGACACCTCAATAAACTTTTCGTTGACGTTCAAGATGTCGCCCTTGAGGTCGGCTTCGGAAACGATGCTAGTGAGATTGGTGATCTCAGCGCGCACCCGAAGTTCCACGGCTTCGTCGAGAAGCTTGTGTTGTTCGGTGCAATCCGTTGCGAACTTGACCACCTTGTATGGCTTGCCGTCAGCGTCAAACAACGGGTTGTAGCTGGCTTGGATCCAGACTTCCTTGCCACCTTTGCCGATGCGTTTGTATTCCGCCTTTTGAAATTTGCCTGCGGCGAGGTTAGCCCAAAATTGTTTGTAGTCCGCGCTATTCTGATGCGATGCCTCCACAAACAGTCTGTGATGCTGGCCTTGAATCTCACTGAGTGAATAGCCCAGCGTCTTAAGAAAGTTCTCGTTGGCGGTGATGATGGTGCCGTCGAGTTCAAACTCGATGACTGCTTGAACCTTGTTGATGGCGTCAACAGTGGCGCGCAATTCAAGTGACTCGGTGTTTAATCGAGGCGCCTCGGCCTGAACGTCAGTGTTGGTATTGTTGCGCGGACGTGTGCTGTTCTTTTTGTTTACTGAGGGGGATGTAGTTTGCATGGTTTTTTATTTGATAGGAATTTTTTGCTTGTTTGTGATCAGGTGTTGACTTTTTTTAGCGCGAGGAATCCCGCAGTCGCCATCACCTGACTAAATAGATGGGGCGGGAAAGGGAACGACCGGGCCGATCTATAGAGCGGAGCGGTAACGTGGCCGAAGTGAATTGGAAAATGTTCTAGCATGGTTTTCAGTTCCCTTGCAGTTGGGATTTCTTGTAATTGACGGGTAGGCTGACGGTACGCTCGGTGTCCAGAATGAGCAGCAGCCGATCTTTGAGTTTATACACGCCGGTGACTAGTTCGCGGGCCACGCCCTTGAGCGTCTCCGGCGGACGTTCGTAAGCCTCATCCTGGATTTCCACCACGTCGCCGATTTCATCCACGAGCAGACTCACCGCGCCGTCTTCGCTGCGGACGACGACGTTCATGGGAAGCTGACCTTCGGGACGCGGCGGTAGTTCCAGGCGGCGGCGCAGATCAATCGCCGTGACGATCTGGCCGCGCAGATTGATCAGCCCCTGAATCATGTTGGGCGCGAGCGGCACTCGGGTCATTTCCTGATAGCGGATGACTTCTTGAACTTTGAGCACTTCGACACCAAGGAACAAGCCGTTGAGAAAGAACGTTGAGAATTGTTTGCTGTCAGTCATGGATTGATGGGGTTGGGGTGTTCATGCGGCGGTGGACGCGTGGGTTTTAGGATAGAATGACGGATCCGCAGCGCGGATTATGGATTGCACGTCAAGCAGGTCGGTGACTTTTTCTTGGATTACAACCGAGCCGAAGATGCCGTTGCCGTGCGCGTGGCGTTTGACCGTGATCGTTTCTTGAACGATATCGTTGATGCGGCCCACCACCAGACCGACGCTGCGGCCTTGTTCGGAATAAACAACCACCTGCATCGGATCACTCTCCATTGAGACGGCAGTAACGGCTGGGATGTGGTTCGAGACTCGGATGAGCGGTAGGATCTGTCCTCGATAACGCACGACTTCCTGGTCGCCGGAACGCTCAACCTGTGATTTTGGAAATTCTTCCAATCGCGCCACCATCGAGAGAGGGATCGCCATGCGGCTGCCCTGGCCGGCATCGAACAGCAGCAAAGTCTGGCGGGGATCAGCTGCTTTGCGAGTTTGAGAGGCGGCTTCCATGATGGAACGGTCGCGCACTTCACCCACAACGCTTGCACCTTGCGCGATTCCGAGCACATCGAGAATGAGCGCCACGCGTCCATCGCCCATGATCGTCGCGCCGGCGAACGAGGCGACGCCTTTGAGTTGTTTGCCCAGTGGCTTAACGACGATTTCCTCGGTGTCGTTGATCTCATCAACGACGAGTCCGAAGGGATGGCCGTCCGCCTGAAGGACCACGATGTTGATCGCGTCCTGACCCGATGCGGATTCCGGGCCAATTTTAAGTTCGCGATTCAAATAGACAAGCGGCAGGAGTTGGCCGCGCAGACGATAGACCGGCGCGCCGTGGATAAACTCAATCTGCTTGCGCGCCTGCTCGCCTTCCATCCGCACCAGTTCCAGCAAGCTGACCTGTGGAATGGCGAAGCGATCCCCTCCGCTCGTGACGATAAGCGCCGGAATGATGGCGAGAGTCAGGGGGATTTTGATCTTGATCGTAGTGCCAATACCGGGCTGGCTTTGCAAATCAACCGTGCCACCGATTTTTTCGATGTTGGTTTTCACCACGTCCATACCCACGCCACGGCCGGACACGTTCGTGATTTTTTCAGCTGTGGAAAACCCTGGCAGGAAAATGAGATGCAATGCCTCGTGGTCGCTCATGCGGGAAATATGCTCGTTGGTAAGCAGTCCACGTTGCAGCGCCTTTTGTTTGACCCGCTCGATGTCAATGCCGCCGCCGTCATCGTTGATCTCGATGTTGACCTGGCCGCCCTCGTGATAGGCGCGCATTTTCAGGCAGCCTTCCTCAGGCTTGCCGCGAGCCACGCGAACATCCGGCTTTTCAATGCCGTGATCCGCAGAGTTGCGGACGATGTGAGTGAGTGGATCCTTGATAGCCTCGATGATGGTCTTGTCGAGTTCGGTTTCCTTGCCTTTCATCTCGATTCGAACCTGCTTTCCGCAGGCCGTTGCGAGATCACGTACCACGCGCGGCAGTTTGCTCCAGACATTGCCGATGGGCTGCATACGTGTCTTCATCACGCTGCCTTGCAGTTCGGTGGTGATGAGATTCAGCCTTTGTGATGTCGCCAGAAACGCGCTGTCGGTGCGCTGGCTCGTGAATTGGAGTACCTGATTGCGGGCGAGAACCAGCTCACCCACGAGATTCATCAGTTTGTCCAGCAGGCCAACATCCACACGGATTGTGCTGTCGGAAACGCCGGAGCTGCGCGTTTCGGTGGGCTCGGCAGACGCGGTTGGTTCCACAGGTGCCGCAGCAACCGGTGCGACGACAGGCTTGGCGACAGGAGGCATGGCGGCTTCCGGCGTTGTCGCGGGCGTTGGAGTAGGAGCAGGCAGTGTTGCCTTGGTTATAGTTTCCACAACGTCTACAACGACTGTCGCTGCGGCACACGGCGGGGTGGGGAGGGCAGTGGGCGCAACTATTGGATCGGCATTCTTGCCGTCGTTTAAACGCGTGAGGAGTTCGATCAGGCCGGAGTAATCATTTTCGCCGGGTTGCCCTGTCTTTTCAATCTCCCCCAGCATGGCGCGCACGGCGTCCACGGTGGAGAGTAACGCACTAGTGATTTCTGGATTGATCACTAGCAGCCCGTCGCGCAGCTTGCTGAGTAGGTTTTCTCCGACATGCGCCACGGCTTCGAGTTTTCCAAATCCGAGAAACCCGCTGCCGCCCTTGAGCGTATGGATTGTGCGAAAAATACTGCCGAGCGTGTCCTTGGCGTGAGGATCTTTTTCCAAGGCCACGAGGTCGCGGTCGAGGCGGTCGAGGTTCTCGTAGCTTTCAACCAGAAATTCTTTTGTGATGTCGTCCATATGTTTATCGCTGTGGTTCTAAACCGCTTCTGCACCATGGTTTGGGTTGATTCGATAAAACAAAAAAGGCACAACCGAAGTGGTTGTGCCTCCTAAGAGGACGGATTCCACTTCAATTGTGCCTTCAACGTTCTGACTCGAAGCCAGCCCACTAAGGCTGAACCGCTCAAACAAAACGGATCATCAGAGAGTTTATCGGCAGGGGTAGGATTTACTTGAGGACTTTTATTGAATTATTATGGACCGCCTCGGTCTGCAAAATAATGGGGGGCTAAGCTAAAGGAGATAAGTTCCTGACCGATTCAAAATCTCCCGCATGGGTCTGGGGGTTGGGGATAAAAACAACGGGACGCCAACGACAAGGCGCTCTTGCGATGCAACCTTGGCCGACTACCGCTCTCTGCTGGTTTCCAGCAACTCCTCTAGCCGGTGACGTAAATCCCCAAGATCTCGGGAACGAAACGAATCCTTCGTCTTTTCAAGCACCGCGATAGCGTCACGCAGCGCCTCAATCAACAGCAGCGGGGTCTCCATCTGTGAGA
>Ga0114967_10004815_pt1 | contig 10790 bp, 7 predicted proteins | sample M_130628_MF_Meta_FD_92639 | JGI IMG/M metagenome (GOLD analysis project Ga0114967, IMG submission 92639) | Freshwater microbial communities from Lake Montjoie, Canada to study carbon cycling - M_130628_MF_MetaG | ecosystem: Environmental > Aquatic > Freshwater > Lake | place: Lake Montjoie... | reverse complement strand
TCAACTGAAAGGTCATGGCCAAAAGATTGCGCTGCCCCTAAAAATAAGCAGGTGAGCAAAACGGTTTGGATGGAAACTTTAAACTGATTCATCTTTGGCCTATAGATATCTAACAGTGTTCAACGAGCAAAAGCTGCAAACTCACCTTGCAGTTCCACCCTTCTCAATGGCTCATTTTATAAGCCGTAAATTAACTAGAGCAGGCGCATCGTGGGTACTCGACAAATCTTTGCCAACACCTTTCGCCAACCTTACTGCTGAAAATTGAAGAACTAGCTGACGTTCGGTGCTAGTTTTGTAAATGTCTTGTAAAACAACACTAAGCCAGAGGTTTAGGTGCGCGATGTAATCCAAGCTATCGCCCTCACGGCTTTCTTAACCCGGACTCCGAATTTAAGGTTAAAGAAAGTCGTGACGCGGCGCAAAGGTTGGAAATGGAACCTCCCTTTTTACAGGAATCTTTTTTCCTCCCGTAAATGAACCTCAATGATTAGCCTACGGTCGATTGTGTGTTCCAAAGCACCTGCGAGGATGATTGGGTTGGCAACGGAAATCAGAGCGCACCGCGTCACATGATGGCTGGATTTCGCTGTACGCCACACCTGAAATCGGGCAAAAGCAACTCTCTGCCACGCTCCCGCGTCCAGACTGAGGAAATCGTGCCGGGGGTGAATGCAATTTCCTACCGTTCGGGAGGCACCCTAATTTCATCAGAATGCGCAAAATCATAGCCCCTCTCATTGCTGTGGCGTTGCTGGGAGCCATTGTGTCGGGTGTCTGGTATTCCCATTCGCAACTCCAATTAGAACGGGCAACCGATGCAATTGCTCTGTCGGAGCGCCAAAAACAGGCGACCCTGAAGGGGCTAATCGGCTCGGAAAAAGAAGCCTTTTTTGCTGATGTCCGCGTTCAAAAAGTTCTTGCTGGACTTGGCCTTACGGTAACCGTTGAGAAAGCCGGTTCTCGCACAATCGCCAAGCGATTTGATCCAGAGAAGTACGATTTTGGCTTCCCCTCTGGCGCCCCTGCAGCGTTCCAATTGCAAGCTCAAGCGAAGGCCTCGAACGTCTATCGACCTTTTTACACACCCATTGTTTTTGCCAGTTGGCGGCCGATCGCCGAGATCCTTGTAGCGAACAAAATCGCCACAAAAGAGGGAGACTTTTACTACGTTGTCGACCTTCCCGCTCTGCTGGCTTTAGTCGAAAAAGGGGTGCGCTGGAAAGAACTACCTTCTAGCGAAGCTTTTCCGACGAACAAAGCGGTGCTGGTGAATTCCACGGATGTGCGCACCTCCAATTCCGCAGCGATGTACCTTGCGCTGGCCAGTTACGTGGCAAATCAGCAGCAAATTGTGCAAAGTGCTGAGGAGGCCACGCGAGCAATCTCAAAAGTCGCCCCGCTTTTCCTCAAGCAAGGTTTTCAGGAGCAGTCCTCCGCTGGTCCGTTTGAGGATTATCTGGCACTCGGCATGGGAAAAGCGCCTCTTCTGGTCGTTTACGAGTCTCAACTGGTCGAGTTTTGGTTGAAAAATCCAGAGCGACTCAAGGGCGATATGGTATTGATGTACCCAAAGCCCACTGTTTTTTCTAAACACGTTCTGGTGCCGTTCACTTCAGCGGGCGCGCGTTTGGGTGATGCGTTGGAGAACAATCCTGCGCTTCGGGAACTCGCTCATGAATACGGTTTCCGCACGGGAGGCGACCTCAAGGGCCCTGAGACTTGGGCGAAACGAGGCGTGCATGTGCCCGAAATTCTGGTCGATGTGATTGATCCCCCCAGTTACGAGTGGCTCGAACAAATGATTATCGGAATTGAGGCAAAGTTCAAGTAACGCAACCTATTCTGGGCAGACTTCCGTCTGACTTCACTGAGTGACGCACAAGCAAACTGACTTCCAGGCCGCGCAAATTTAACAAACTTTCAATTAGACAACCTCACTATCACAAAACTCCCCATGGAATCGCCAACATCCGCTCAGTCGCCTGAGCTTCAATCGCCTCAACCGTTCACTCTGGAACCACCCCAGCCTGTGCCAGTGATTCCTCCAGAATCCGCGAGTGGCAAGGTGCGTTTGAAGCCTGAGGACCTCGTCTCGTTGGAAGAACAGGTCCGGCAGTTCATCGACGAGGTGACCGCGCACGATTCGCAACATCCTAAATTTAAAGAGGCGGTGGAGCGCATTCACTCCATGGGCAACAAGGATATTGTCGCTTCTGCTTCCGTTTCGAACCGAATGCTCGAACGTCCTGTGGGCAGCCTCAAAGAGGGCGCGCTTTCGCAGGGAGCGAAGATTGGGCAATCGCTGGTGGATTTGCGGCGTCAAGTGGAAGCGCTGGATCCATCGCGGCAAGGGGATTTGTTTTCCGCGCGGAAGTTATTGGGATTAATTCCGATGGGTAATCGGCTTACAGATTATTTTGACCGATACCAATCCTCTCAGGCGCATTTGAACGTGGTGATTGAATCGTTAAAACGAGGGAAGGACGAGTTGTTGAGAGACAATGTGGATATTGAGTTGGAGAAGACGAACCTGTGGGGGTTGATGGAGCGGCTGGAAAAGTTTGTTCACATCGGTAAGTCGCTGGATGCGCAGCTTGCAAAAAAAGTGGGCGAGATTGAAATGCGCGACCCTGAAAAGGCGAGGGTGGTGCGGGAGGAAATTCTGTTTTACGCGCGCCAGAAGGTGACGGATTTACTGACGCAACTTGCGGTTAACGTGCAGGGCTACCTCGCTCTGGATTTGATTCGCAAAAACAATCTTGAGCTCATGAAGGGCGTGGATCGCGCGACGACGACGACTGTGGCGGCGCTGCGCACGGCGGTGATCGTGGCGCAGGCTTTGGGTAACCAGAAATTGGTGCTCGACCAAATTACGGCGTTGAACACGACGACGGGGAATATGATCGCCGCCACCAGTGAAATGTTACGTGATCAAAGCGCGGCGATTCACCAACAGGCAGCGTCTGGGACTATTGAGATCGCGAAACTCCAGCAGGCCTTTCAGAACATTTACCAGACAATGGACGCAATTGCCGACTTCAAGAGCAAGGCGCTGACTTCGATGCAGACGACCGTCAACGTCCTTTCCGAGGAAGTCGCCAAGAGCAAGACGTACCTCGACAGAGTACGCCAAGAGGAGTCGCTCGGTGCGTTAGAGGAGAAGGGCGAGGTGAAGTTATGAACCGCTTCAAGTTGGTTCTCCTACTTCTGCACCGACTTAAAGCGAAACTTCTCCCGCTTCTTGCGCTGGCAACTCTGTGTTCGGCCATCTTTGGCTGCGGAAAGCAGTCGGAGGAAGCGTCTTTGGTGGCGATTCCGCCCAGCGCGGAATCTTTCAGTGTGCTTGCGGGTTCAGAACTGAAGGAGCTTGAACCAGCCATCCAAAACGCGACCCGCGCGGTGGGGGTGAACCTTGTATTTTCTTATGCAGGCACGCTGGACATCGTCGAACGAATCAACGCGGGCGAAAGCTTTGATGCCATCTTGCCTCCGAATGGCGCGTATCCGGCACTTGCGTTGCAAAACAAACCCATCGCGCGCGAAAAATTGTTTTATTCGCGGATCGCACTTGGCATAAAACGCGAGAAGGCGGCTTCCCTTGGATGGGATAAAGTAGCACCCACTTGGGCCGATATTGCAGCAGCCGCAGGATCGGGGCGGCTGCGCTATGGGATGACGAACCCAACCAGTTCCAACACGGGCATGAGTGCTCTTTTTGCTGTGGCCTCTGCGTTGGCGGGCAAAAGTGAGGATCTCTCTGTGCAGGATGTCGATGTCCAAAAACTGAAGGCCTTCCTTTCGGGACAACAATTAACAGCAGGCAGTTCTGGGTGGCTCGCAGAAGCGTTTTTGCGCGATCCCTCCTCTGTGGATGCGCTGATTAATTACGAGGCCGTGCTATTGCGTGCAAATGAAAAGCTACCGTCTTCCGATCAGTTGACTCTGATCTACCCACGCGACGGAATGATTTCCGCTGATTACCCGCTGTTGTTGCTCAACCCTCAGAAGCAGGAACTTTTCAAGAGAATCATCGCCTCCTTGAAAGCGACGCCTTTTCAGAAAGGTCCGCTCGCCGCCGCCTATTTGCGCCCATCGAACCCAGAAGCCGCCACAGCACCCACTCTTCCGACGGCGGTGGTTGCCGAGCTCTCGTTTCCCAATCGTTTGGAGGTAATCGACGCGATCCTAGGCGCGTTCCAAGCTCAGTGGCGCAAACCCGCGACTTCGATCTTCGTTTTGGATGTCAGCGGTTCCATGCGCGGGCCACGGTTGGACGGCATGCGCGAGGCCTTGAAGGTGCTTGCAGGCGCTGGCGTTCCGACTGCGAGTTCGCGGTACGCAGCGTTTCAAACTCGGGAACGGGTCGTGTTAATACAGTTTTCCAACAAAGTGGGCGCACCAGTTTCCTTTCAATTTGAAGAGAACGACATACAAAGCGTTCAGGAAGCGGTGCGCACGCAAGCCGATGGGCTGATTGCTGATGGTGGTACCGCAATTTACTCGGCACTTACGGCCGCTGAACTCGTTGCTAAAGAGGAAATCCAGCGAGATCCGGGACGGCTCGTTAGCATCGTGCTGCTTACCGATGGCTTAAATAACGAAGGCGTCACGTTTGAGCAGTTCAAGGATTCTCATCGAAGCGGCACGGCAGCGCGTATTTTTCCGATTCTTTTTGGAGAAGGTAATGTTGCGGAGATGCAAGCGCTTTCACAGTTGGCCGGTGGACGCGTGTTCGATGGACGAAAGTCTCGTCTGGCACTGGTTTTTAAGGAAATTCGGGGATACCAGTAAAGTATGTTGCGGCTAGCTTTTCGGACGCGCGCCCTTTTGTTTTTTTACAGCACCGCAAATTTGCTCGGCTGTACGCTCGCGCTAATTGGCCCTGCGCTGCTTTTCGCAGGACTGATTTCACGCGGGTGGCTTCTGATCACGCTGGCACTATACGCACTCGGTTTGCTCTTGGGACGCCGTCCGCCTGACTTAGAACGTGAAATCGCCAACAGCCTTGGCGTCGAAGAAACGCTGCGTCACTTGGACGAGCTCGCCACTGGTGCGGCGCCTCATCTTACTCCCGAAATGCGCGCTAATTTACAAAGCATTCGAGACTCGGTGGCTGAGGTCCTTCCGAGACTGCTTGGGCAAGCACCTGGCGGTGAGGACCTGTTTCTTGTGCGTGAAACGGTGCTGAGTTATCTGCCTGAGACGCTTTCCAATTACGCAGCACTTCCACCTGCTTTTCGTACCACACACCCTTTGAGCGAGGGTAAAACAGCCCGTCAACTGATGGGTGAACAATTGACATTGCTCGAGGGCAAAATGCGCGAAATCGTCGCCAACGTGTCTGCCTGCGACGCGCAAGCGCTAATGGCTAACGGCCAGTTCTTGAAACAGAAGTTCAACCGTCCAAGTTTCGTGGTGTAACCTTTTGGGAAGAGGCACCTCGGCGACTCGGCTGAAGATACGCTGCCCCCTCTTATTCCACCTTGCGCGCTTCACTGTTTACAAATTTTATTGAGGCGACGCGGAGTTGTCTAACAAACCGGCGTCAACAAAGTTCTCTCTATAGCCTCAAATGAGTCCCCACTCCCCCTTCTTGCGAACGTTTTTAGTCACGGCGGGGCTGTTTGGCTGTGCTGCACCGCTGGCCGTCGGCGCCACAGTGGTCCAGACGCCCGTGTACGAAACTCAGGTGCGGCCTATTCTAAAAACGCATTGCACGCACTGTCATGGTGAGGAGGCCAAACCCGGTGGTGGCGTGGATCTGAGGCTACGCAGGTTTTTGGACGGCCACACCAAGGACGGCGCGCCGCTTCTGGTGCCAGGCGAGCCTGCTGCCAGCGAAATTGTGCGGGTAATCCGAGAGGGTGAAATGCCCAAAAAGGGGAAAAAGATTTCGCCCGACGAACTGGCCGTTCTGGAAAACTGGATCCGCGCGGGTGCCAAAAGCAGCGAGGTGGAGCCGGAGAGCCTGCCGCCCGGGCCGTTCATCACCGAGCAAGACCGCAAATTTTGGGCATACCAGCCGGTGCAAGCGCATGCCGCGCCACAGTTTTCAGACACACCGAACCTGGGAGCTTTAGACGCGTTTGTACGCGAAAAGCTGCAAAAGCAGGGTCTTACTTTTGCCCCAGAAGCCAGCCGCCCCGAGCTTCTGCGCCGCCTCAGCTTGGACCTGACCGGATTGCCGCCCTCGCCCGAGGAGATAGCGGCTTTTGTGGCCGATCCGAAACCCGAAGCCTTCGCGGACCAAGTCGAGCGACTCCTCGCCTCCAAGGCCTACGGTGAACGCTGGGCGCGGCACTGGCTCGACATCGCCGGATATTCCGACAGCAACGGCTACGCGGATGCCGACTCCCTACGCCCGCATGCCTGGCGCTACCGGGACTACGTGATCCGCTCCCTCAACGCGGACAAGCCATGGGACCGTTTCATCCAAGAACAACTCGCGGGGGACGAACTGGTAGGCGTGTCCCACGGAAAACTGGCGGAGGCTGTGCAAACCCCAGAAAAGTTTGACGCCCTTGCCGCCACCGGTTTCCTCAGGCAGGCCCCCGATGGCTCCGGCGACGCCGTGCCCGATGCGAATTTGGCCAAGAACCAAAACATCGCCGACACCGTGCGCATCGTTTCCACGTCCCTGCTCGGGCTGACGGTGGCGTGCGCCCAGTGCCACGACCATCGCTACGATCCGATCACGCAGGTCGACTACTACCGGTTCCGCGCCATCTTCGAGCCCGCTCTGGATTGGCGCAAGTGGCGCACGCCGTCCCAGCGTTTGGTGTCCCTTTACACGCCGCAGGACAAAGAGAAGGCGGCTGAGATAGAGAAACAAGCGGTGGCGATCGACGCGGAAGCAAAGCGCATGGAGCGGGCGTTTCTGGACGGCATTTTTGAGAAGAAGATCTTGGACTTACCCGAGGCGGACCGCGAACCCTACCGCGCCGCACGCGCCACCGAGAAGGCCGCTCGGAAGCCGGAGCAAGAGGCGCTTTTAAAAAAATACCCCTCCGCGCTGACCCTCTTCAACCTGAACCTGTACGACGCGAAGGCTGACAAACAAGTTCTCGAAAAACGTGCCGAAGCCACCAAACTGCGCGCCACAAAACCGACCGAAGGAATGCTCACCGTCCTCACCGAAGTGGCGGGCGACGTCCCCAAAAGCCAGCTCCAGCACCGTGGCGATCACGAACAGTTGAAGGAAGAAGTTACTCCCGGCGAACTCTCCGTCCTGAGCGGACCCGAACTTCAAAAGCCGGACCCCGCGCTCACCACAACGGGGCGCCGGCTCGCTTACGCGAAATGGCTAACGTCTGGCAAACACCCGCTGGTGGCGCGCGTGCTGATGAACCGCGTGTGGCTCCACCACTTCGGCCGCGGGATTGTCAGCTCGGCCGGGGATTTCGGGCGGCTTGGTGAATTACCGACACATCCGGAACTGCTGGATTATCTGGCGGCGAAATTCGTTTCCTCGGGCTGGAGCCTAAAGGCGATGCACCGCGAAATGGTCCTTAGCCAGACCTACCGTCAGTCCGCGCACAGCGAGGCTTCCGTTGCAAAGGATCCCGACAATCAGTGGTACGGGCGCTACAGGATCCGGCGTCTTGACGCGGAGACAGTGCGCGACGCGATGCTGACGACGACAGGGGTGTTGAACCGCGAGATGTTCGGCCCACCGGTCACGGCGGGGCGCACGCCAGAGGGCCGCATCGTAGCGGGCGTGGAGCAACTCAACGTGAACGGGGACGTTGTGAAAGTCGATACGACGGCTCCAGCGGTCAATCGGCGGTCGGTGTATCTTCAAATGCGGCGTAAAATGCCGATGACGATGCTCGATACTTTTGATTTACCGATCATGGATCCCAACTGCGAAAGCCGCACAGCATCAACGGTAGCGCCTCAGGCATTGTTTCTTTTGAACGACGACTTTGTGGTCCAAAACGGCAGGGCCCTCGCAGACCGTGTTCGCAAGGAAAAGCCAGGGAACGCCCGCGAGCAGGTCCGCCGGGCATGGCTTCTCACGCAAGGCCGCGCGCCGTTGCCGGCCGAGGAAGACCGTTTTCTAATGATGCTTTCCGAACAAGCCGAACACCTTCGCGATTACGCCGAAAAACACCCGCTGCCCAAGGATTCCCCCGCCCCCGACACGCAACGGGAGGCCTTCGGTTCCCTTTGCCAAGCGCTCCTTTCCTCCAACCGCTTTCTCTACCTCGAATAACGTAGAGGCGCGCTTCCTTTTTCCTGCCATGCACTCCCCTTCCACTCTCTGCTCGCGCCGCCACTTTTTGCACACCGGCAGTTTCGGACTCGGCGGCCTCGCCCTTGCCTCGCTCCTGCGCGATGACCAACTACTGGCCGCGCCCATCAAACCGCTGCTTGGCGGTGAAAGCTTCGACCTCAAACCCAAAGTCCCACCGACCGCCGGGAGGGCGAAGGCGATGATCTCGCTCTTTATGATGGGCGGTCCCTCGCAAATGGATCTTTTCGATCCCAAGCCGATGCTGACCCAATACGACGGCAAAAAATTTCCGGGTGAGGTGAAATACGACAACGTCGCGGAGGCCTCTTCGACGGTGTTCGGAAGCCCGTGGAATTTTGTCAGGTCCGGCAAATGCGGCATGGAGCTGAGCGAACTTTTGCCCAGACTCCAGGAGGTGGCGGACGACATCACGCTGATCCGCTCAATGAAGTCGGGCGTCAGCAATCATCTGCAAGGAATGCTGGCGATGCAGACAGGCAAAGGCACGGTGGGTCGGCCGACCGTTGGCGCATGGGTGGCGTATGCCCTCGGAAGCGAGACGCGGGATCTTCCAGCTTACGTTGTACTTGCGCATCCCTCGGGGCTGCCCACTTTCCAGCAACAGCACTGGACCAACGGCTGGCTGCCCTCTGCCTACCAAGGGACTTTAGTGCGCGCCAAGGAGCCCTACATTCTGAACCTAGATCCCCCCGGCGCGCTTGCAGGCCCGCCCCAAATCCGGCAGATGGATCTCCTGCAAGCGCTCAACGAAAAACACGCGGCAGAGCATCCCGGAGAACATGATTTGCGCGCACGGATTGCGAGCTACGAACTGGCCGGGCGCATGCAGGTAGCGGCCAAGGAAGCCCTCGACATTTCGAGCGAACCCAAACACGTCCTTAGCCTTTACGGGGTCGACAACCCGCTCACCGCCGACTACGGCCGCCGCTGCCTCGTCGCGCGCCGCTTGATTGAACGCGGGGTCCGCTACGTTCAGGTGCTCAACAATGGACAAAGCTGGGATCATCACGGAGGGCTCATCAAAGCGCTACCGGAGCGGTGTGCGGAAACCGACCGGCCCAGTGCGGCGCTCGTGCTCGACCTCAAACAGCGCGGTCTTTTGGAAAGCACCATCGTGCATTGGGGCGGGGAAATGGGACGCCTCCCCGTGCTTCAAAACGACGCCGGCCGCGCCAAGTGGGGCCGCGACCACAACACGCACGGCTTCAGCCAGTGGATTGCGGGGGGCGGGTTTAAGGGCGGCCTGGTTTACGGAGAAACCGATGAGTGGGGCCACGAGGCAGTCAAGGATGTGGTCAACCACTACGATTGGCATGCCACTTTGCTGCACTGCTTTGGCTTTGATCACACCAAACTCGGCTTTATCCGCAACGCAGCTAGCCTGACCCTCACCGACGGTCAAAGCGCGAGGGTGGTCAGCGAGTTGCTGAGCTGAAACGCCGCAATTTCCATTTTGCGTGAGCTTCAAGGGACAGACACCTTCTCGCCCCTGAAGTATTTGACGAGTGGTCGCGGAACCTGAAATTCGTCGCTACGTGTTTGAGCGATTCCCCTACGTTCTCTACCACCGTTGGCAATGCGACCGCGAACTAGTGAGTGTTTTTGTGATCATGCAGAGTAGTCTGCTGCCGGACTGTTGGAAACACCTAAGCCTTTAGTCCAGATAAAGAGATGCCGACTTTAGAGTGTCTGTCCCCTGCGCGTCTCTGGAGGCACAGTGAGTGACGCGGAGGATTGTATTGCTACTTTGCCAACTTAGTATTACTGATTTTCTATGAAAACGCTGACTGTTAAATTGACTGACCAGCTCTTTGCCGAAATCTCCAGAGCCGCAGAAGCCCGAAAAGTGGCCAAGTCTGAAATCGTCCGCGAACGTTTAGCCCAGGCATCCCCAGCGTCGCCCTCGCTTTGGATCCAAATGGCAGACCTCGTTATCGAGGATGAAGGTCTCCCTGCTGATCTGTCTTCGAATAAAGAATACCTCTCAGGTTATGGCGCGAACCATCCTAATTGATACAGGGGCAGTTGTCGCTGCGCTCATCAAACGAGACCAGCATCATGAGTGGGCTCGCTCGAATTTTGAATCTCTATCCTCGCCCTGCCTGACCTGCGAAGCTGTTCTGTCCGAGTCTTTCTTTCTGTTGGGGCGCTCGCCTTCGGGAAAGAAGGCGTTCTCTGCGTTGCTGGAACGGGGCATTATCACGGTGGATTTTTCCTTGCGGGATCAACTTGGAGATACGCTGCACCTGATACAGCAATACCGAGATACACCTATGAGCTTTGCTGATGCCTGTATGGTGCGAATGTCCGAATTGCATCAAGATTCAACGGTGTTTACCACAGATAACGATTTCAAAACGTATCGGAGGAACGGCCGCCAAAGCATCCCGCTTTTGGCTCCTTGGTAAACAGACAATAGTGAAACTCGGGTCAGAGGGTGAGAGCCTCCAGTACTTGTTGGCCAACGGAGGCGAAGCTAGGCTGTTGGTGAACGCGAAAACTGTGGCCGAAGTCCTGCTTTGGCAGTCAT
>Ga0114967_10004814_pt1 | contig 10791 bp, 12 predicted proteins | sample M_130628_MF_Meta_FD_92639 | JGI IMG/M metagenome (GOLD analysis project Ga0114967, IMG submission 92639) | Freshwater microbial communities from Lake Montjoie, Canada to study carbon cycling - M_130628_MF_MetaG | ecosystem: Environmental > Aquatic > Freshwater > Lake | place: Lake Montjoie... | reverse complement strand
TGGACCTGTTTCTCCCGTTGCTCCTTGAATACCTTGCTGACCTGTCGGACCCGTTGGACCTGTTTCTCCCGTTGCTCCTTGAATACCTTGCTGACCTGTCGGACCCGTTGGACCTGTTGGACCTGTTGCACCGGTTGTCGGACCCGTTGGACCTTGAATACCCTGCGGCCCTGTCGGACCTGTCGTGCCACTACTACTACACACTGAACATAGAGTTTTACAGCATGATTTATTACCTAAATACGAATTATAACTTGTATATGTTGACATTTGTTAAATAATAATCTATTATAAAGTAAATATAATATTTTATATAAGTAAATATATTATTTTTTAAAATTATTATATTGGGTTTATTTACAACGAAAATGAATGGAAATAATATTACAAATTTTTCACTCGTTGAAGACGATTTAATACAATTATCAAATAATAATAATGGGTTCTACAAACAAAATGTAAAACAATTTACATTGGGTATATTTTTAAAAACTAAAATCCAACACATAGCTTGGCATATTTTTCACTCATTTTCGGTAATGTATCCAGATGAACCAACAACAGAACAACAGTTAATGACTAAAAACTTTATTAAGAAAATTACAACTAATTTAGGTATTATTTGCTCTTCTTGTAACGGAAAAAAAGACAATTTTATATCAACGTATGACACCGACTTAGCAGTTAGTTCCAAAACAAATCTAATACATTTTTTTTGTGATTATCATAAACATGTTAATACAACTCTTAGATCACAAAAACACTTTAGCTATGAACCAGGCATATACACGACTGAATTTATTATTGACAGGTATACAAAAAATGATTATATTTCATTCATTGACGCCACATATAATATTAACTTGGTTTCATTATTTCAACAAAATTCTATGGATGATTTTTTTCTATTATTTCATAAAAATGTGAAGGAAATAATATCTTACAAAGAACCCAGCAAATATCAGTTTGATATTACATTTTCTACGTTATTGTAGAATAGTATTATGAATTATGGTTTGATGGATTAAACATTCCTATTCCATTGCCACTAATACCTTGATAAGTATTACCATGCAAACCGTATTGACGTATAATATAAGCAGCGCTTGCTACAAATATAAATTTTCCGGTAACGTATATTTTTCCGCCACCCAAATCTGGATTTATGTAACTACCGTACCAATGCCATTCAATATACGCATCTTCGGTTGGAGGGTCTGGTCCGCTATTAATAGTGCACATATAGCGTTTTTGAATAATAACTTCATCTATTGTTTGCGAGCAAAATCCGAGTCTCAGGCCACTATCTTGATTTTGACATACATCAAGGCCGTGAGTTGCGATTGTGAAAGGACATAAAATGACTGGGTCTCTTGAGGGATCTTCAGAACATTCATGTAATGTGTAAGTATAATTATTTTTACCGCAATTGCTGGCTAGAGATACATTAAGACACGAGTTTGTGGTAATAGCATATGAAGAATACAATATTGGTGGTCTGTCTAATGTAAACGATAAAAGCGGTATTATCTGATAATCTAAATAAAAAGTCGAACTTGGACCCGTTGCTCCAGTGTGCCCCGTCGGACCAGTTGCTCCCGTCGGACCAGTTGCTCCCGTTGCTCCCGTTGATCCTCTTTCACCGGTTGCTCCCGTCGGACCAGTTGCTCCCGTCGGACCAGTTGCTCCCGTCGGACCAGTTGCTCCCGTCGGACCAGTTGCTCCTTGAACACCCTGCGGTCCCGTCGGACCTGTTATACCTGTTGATCCGGAAGTATCTTTACACTTTTCTTCGCATACGGTTTTACAACATAACTTATTACCTAAATATGAGTTATAACTTGTATACGTCGACATTTTATTATAATTAATATATATAATATTATTTAATTAAACTAAAGTATTATATTATAAAATAAAAAGAAATAATATTATATATTAAAATATCAATTACTTTTAAAAAATGAAAAGAAAAATAAGATTAAATCACGCAGATTACAAGAAAATTTTAGCGTATTACAAGATCAATATTCCACCAGGGACTTCATTTACTGCGCTGAAAAAAAAAGCGGAAGATGCGCTCATCAAAAAATTATGCAACTGCACCAAAAAATTAAAGAGTAAATTTAGAGAGACAAAGGCAATAGGTGTGTGTGCAGAAAGCGTTCTCAAAAAAAAGAAGCTGATGTATCACCGATTTACGTGTAAGAAGCCGGCGCATTTTATCCCCAAGTCAAAACGGAACAACCCGCTTCATAAAACAACAAGAAAAAATATATTAGAATAATTTATAATAATATATAAAACCAAGGAGAGATAATATATATTATAGCAGCAATTCATCAACCGAAAAGAAAAATGTATACCGAAACCTACAACGATAAATATACTATTTGCATCGGGAGGTCACAAGAAGAAAATCGAACCCTCGTTTCGAAAACCAAAAAAACGAATCAGAATGCGCTGTGGTTTCACGTTGGAAACGGATTTTCAAGTCCACACGGCGTTCTGATCGACAAGTCGAAAAACACGGCGACAAAGTATGACAAGGATGCGATTCTTAGAACAGCGACGCTTGTAAAGCAGTATTCGAGAGAAGCTATTAAGACGCTGCACGCCGTTACTGTCGAATATATTGCGATCAAATTTGTCGAGAGCACCGACGTGCCCGGTAAAGTTCATCTAAAAAAAACTCCAAACAAGGTTATTGTTTAGAGAAAGGATTATAACCGATGTGATAGTGCAAAACTGTCGATACGATCAAATCTTTTTTGGATTTTTTTCGAGTGTTCAGAGTAAATGTCCGCAATGGATTGGTTTGCCCATTTTTTCAATTCCCCAAATTCGTTTATATTGGACTGAATGTCTGATTGAATAAGGGATGTATTTTTTTGATTTTGAAACGTGTCCAGCATTCTGAAAACAATATCCGTCCCGGCATTTTGAATCGCTACCAAAAGATCGAGAATTTGACGACTCACATTTGCGTTGCGCTGAATTTGAAATATGCGGTTTCTGAAATGGGCATCTGTGATTTTTTTGCGCATATATTGCACACGCAATTCTTGCAAATCGTCTTGTATTTCCATGGACTGCCTGGTTTGAGGAATTTCGTCATAACGAATGTGAATAATCGAATTTGACCAGCTCATTAAAGAACGAGTGTCCGTGAAAGCGATTCTGTGTTTTGCGCATTCCCGGTCTAAAGCACTTGTAACTTGCCAGGTCACTTCACGTCCGCATTGAATGTCAAGTGGGTCGCGAGCCATGCCACCGCCATTAGCGCCAGTTCCTCTGCTTCGCATCCATTCCAGGTAATGCGGATTGTGTCCGCGCTCTTCGATTTTTCCCGTTTTCCACGACCACAATTGTTTGCAAGAAATGCAAAACATTTGGTCGCATCCTTCCGTTTTGTGAATGTATGTGCCGCAGGACGGGCACGGTTTGGTATCAGTGCGAAGAAGGCGCACGGTTTCAACATTGTCCGCATTGCAAACGTGTTGTTCGACTTCGGCAGAACTTGCGCCTTTCAGTTCGTGGCATTGTGCGCATGAAAATTTCCCACAAGTGCCACATTTCCACGCCGATGAAACAAAACCGCGACATTCCGGGTCACAACATTTGTGTTGAAATGCCGAGTGGTTGTCATTTTCCAGATGATGTTCGTTGAAACCCTCATTTCTCTTAGCCCTTTGATATTCATAGCTCACTATCTTTTTTCTCGCAACAAGTTCGCGAATTTGTCGGTTGATGTCTTTGAGTTCATTTGCGTATTGTTCGCAAAGTATTCGTCGTTCGACTGCCGGTTGAGTTGCAGGCAGCATTGCCACCTGTTGCTGCAAAAGGATTGTGGATGTGTGTTTGCGGAGATCGCCTTGGATAAATCCGTCCGAGAAATTCGCTTTTAGAAACTGACCTGTCCATTCCGTGTTACAATTCATACATTTTGGTCTACTTACTCCATCGCTTGTGATAAACGTCTTGTAGCAAACATTGCACGCTTCATATGGACACCCCATACAGCCAATGCGTTTTCTTCTTTTTTCTGTGAACTTTTCACAACAACATGCACACTGTGTCGACGACATTTGAACTCGAATTGAATTAAACCTATCAATCGTTTAGTAAATAATAAAAAAATCAATTTACATTTTTGTCATTTACATTATTATTTTTTTATTATTTTTATTTATTGTGTGATTGAGGCATATTATACAATCCGTCACACGTCGCCATCGCAGGAGAACATTGATATTGATATTTTGTCCATTTTTCCTTTACAAGTTCGTCGCGCTCTTTTTGGAGAGAATCGCACTTTTTCGAAATGATGGAATAATTTTCAAGCATTTGTTTTAGTTCAGCTTGAAGACGCTCATTTTCATTTTTCAAATCTTGAATAAATGACGACGACGACATATAATCGGGTTTTACAGATAGATAATTCACGAATGTATAAATCAATTTTATTTTTATTTTTTATGCAAGTAGTCAAAAACAGAAAGTATAACTTCTTCTTGTTTTGTAAGTTTTTGAAAGAGAAGCACTTCATCTAATCGAAGTTGAAACATTTTTCTGAAATGACTTCTACATAAAAGTTGCACGCCTGAACTGAGAATTTTTACATCACAAATAAAGCCCCCCTGTTTCAAAATGACTTCATTGTCTTTTTTTTCGTGGTTATCATCGTCACTGTTGCATTTTTTCGATTTATTTTTACTAGTATCAACCAGCGGAATGTATCGTATGAATGCGCCGTGGTGAATGTCTTGAAGTTCTTCTACGTAACGATAATCCGACAGCTTTAAAAGCATGGACTCCAGTTCATCGTCTTCCAATCCTATTCGCATTAAAACATTATATTTAATAGTATTTATCTTATCATATGATAGCTTCGATATGGACAATAACTTGTCACTTTCAATGCTTTTTAGAAGCTCGTCCACGTTTATATCATCAAATGAGTCACCGCTCATATAATTTAATTTATGTAATATATACAATACAACACATATATTACATGACGAATATTTAAGTTATATTTTTTAAATGAATTAAAAAATATATTTTGTAAACCAACACACAATAAAAACAATAAAAACATTTAAGATTCTTCTTCTTCTTTTTCTCCTTCTTCTTCTTCTTCTCCTTCTTCATGGTTCACGTCCGTGCAACCCGTGGTATTTTTTTCTTGGATTACACTTTCACTTGAACTAGTCGAATGATGAATCCGGTCTTCCAGCTGTCGCATTCTTTCTTCCCATTCTTCAAGTTTTCCGTTTAGTCGCTCGACTTGTCCGTTTAGTCCTTCGACTTGTTGTTTAAGGGCTTCATTTTCTTCTTTGAGCGGTATAATAGTATCAACAATGGATGCAAAATTCGTGGTGTTCATAATATTGTCAACAACCCCGTTAATAAAAGCACCGTCGTTGATTAAATCATTCAAGTCGCCTGCCGGAGCTGCTGCTCCTGTCCCGGAGCCAGAGCCGTGGTCGCCGCCACCATTTGAAGATTCGACTGCCGCCAATCGTTCATCGATTTCCTTCAATTGTTCAAGACAGTCGCCGATACTGAGTTCGTGTTCGCTCAGCTTGTTATCATGAGTTTTAAACATGAGAAGCGGATGAATGGGAATGCCGTAAAGCGGTCCTGCCGTTTTTACAGGTGGTGGAAGAGGCGGTAGACCCGTCGCCTGTCGAGCCATATGCTGTTGCTGCTGTTGGTTTTGTGGCGGTTGTTGTCGAAATTGGCCTTGGCCTTGACCTTGACCTTGGGGTAAAGGGGCGCCGCGCATTTGCGCGTGTTGCGGTGGCGGCGGCATGCGCGGATTGAATGGCGGCGGCGGAACACCGGTCCTTTGAAGAATGCGATTTGCAGGCGGAGCATGTGACTGCATATTCATTGCTGCCCCTGGTCCAGATGGTAACGGATTAGATCGACGACGTCTTGCTGCGGATAATGCTGCATTACTACTCATGTTTCTTAAAAATTGTATAAAATAATAATATAAATGTTACTAATAGTTTATTTTTAAATTGTTTCCGCACGTTATTATTTTTTATTTCACTTAATTATTTTTCATTTCGCTTAATTATTTTTTCATTTAAGCCACCATTTTCATTTTAATGACGTCGTGTGATTTATATTCGCGTAATTCAAAATCATCAATGGTGTAGTCATTAATATTTTCCCTTTTTATATTCACCGCAACTGTCGGGAATTTATAAGACGCCCTTGTCAATTGTTCTTTAACTGCATCCAAATGGGATTCGTAAATGTGTGCATTTCCTAAATAATATATGAATTCGTGCGCTTCGAGGTCGCAATGTTTTGCCAAGAGGTGCGTAAAAAAACTGTAGGAAGCAATGTTAAACGGCACGCCTAAAGCCACGTCTGCGCTGCGCTGAAACATACAGCACGACAATTTATTTCCCGATGTGACATTGAATTGCACCAGAATGTGACACGGCGGAAGCGCCATTTCGTCCAGCTGGCACGGATTCCATGCCGACATGATCATTCTTCTAGATGTGCGCTGCGCCGGATCTTTCAAACATTTGATAATGTATTCCAGCTGATCGACACCTTTGCCGTCGTAATTTTCGTCGCAAGTCGTATATTTTGCATTGAAATGGCGCCACTGGTGGCCGTAGACCGGACCCAAATCGTTTTCGCGCAAATGTGCGAGTCCTCTGCTGTCTAGAAAGTCACGCGACGCATTTCCGTTCCAAATGGTTACACCCTCTGCTTGCAGGTGCTCATTATTCGTGTCGCCCTTGATAAACCATAGCAGCTCTTTTAGACACGTCTTCCACGCAACGCGCTTGGTCGTTAGAATGGGAATTGCGCCGTGGTCCAAAGAAAAATGCATGGCTGCTCCAAACACGCATTTCGTGTTTCCATTTCGACCTTGTTCCAACGTTCCTTCCGATAAGATATCTCGAATCAAGTTCAAGTATTGTTCTTCTTCTGAATTATTATTTGCATCAGTTGATTTTTCTTTAATTACGTTTCGTAACATTTAATAATACACGTGTAATATTGTAATATTATTACACGACTTGTCTTTATACATTTATTATTTATGTTTCACATTTTCATTTATATTTTTTATTAAAATAATATGAATTAATTCATTAATTAATTCATTTTTAAGAAATTTATTTCTGTTTATAAAACATACAAGTATTTTTTTATTTTCATATATTAAAAATGGAAGATGTTGAAGATGCTATTTCCGATTCTACGAAAAAAACAGAAGGATTTTTCAAATACGTGTTTAAAATGGGCGATTATGAGCAGTCGGTGCTTATGAATATAGCGCAATACACGGTTGTGGCAATTATACCCGTTATTATTGTCCTTTATGTGAATCATTATTACATTCCGGATGTGGACGAAGAAAAGAGTTCCCTGGTTATTTTAGCAGAAATGTTTGGACAATTGTTTTTCATTCTCTTTTCTTTTTATTTCATTCATCGAATCATTTGTTATTTTCCGACATATAGCGGATTAAAGTATGGCGACTTTAGCGTTATTCAACTTATTCTCATCCTTCTCTTCATTTTTATTTCCATGTCCAAACATAAACTCGGCGCAAAAACGCTCATCTTGATCGAGCGCTTTGAAGACGTGGTCGATGGAAACTCCAGCATGAAAGAGGGGTACAAGAACAAAAAAGACGGTAACGGCGGCGGCCAAGTTCGAGTGACGCAGCCGCTTTCTAATGGTGGCGGCGCACCTTCGAGCAGTTTCATGTTGAACGGCCCCCCACCCCCACCACAGCTTCAGCAGCGGTCACCCGATTTTAACGCCATGTATGCACAGCAAAATAATCCGTTAGTCGGAGCATCGACGCCCGGAATGCCGCCGGGTATGGTCGCGGAATTTGAACCGGCTGCTGCAAATGAACATTTGGGTGGAAGTTTTTTTTAATGTAAACGGGGATAAGAAATAAATAGTCGAGGATTTTATAATTTATTTTATTTACATATACTATAAACTAAATTATACAAATAAATTAAATATAAAAATGAATTCGAGTTTCGACCATTTGCTTCATGCTATCATTTTAGGAGTTTTGCTCTACTTTGTCATGTTGTTCGTTCTTAAACAGAGTTACAGTGTAGCGCAAGACAGGAGCATGTTGATCGCCGCGATAGCATTCATTTATATGATGTTGTTCGGCCATTCGCTTCCAAAAAGTGTGAACCGAAACATATTGTAAAAATATATTTTTTTATAAATATTTGATACTAATAATATTTTTTATTTTTATAAAAATATTATTTATATTATATAATATAATTATCAAACATGTCTATGTTAATTGGCGGTTGTGCAGGAACGCAATATGGATGCTGTAATGACGGCAAAACATCAAAAGTTGATGCAACTGGTTCAAATTGTCCTACTTCTGTTGCTGTTAAACGCGAATATGACCAGATTTTATCTGGCGATTGTAAAATTAAAAAATGTAAAAAAGTTTCTAATGATAATTATACTCATAAAATCACATTCAGCAAAAAAAATATTAGCAATGTTTTAATGTATCAAGTGTGGTCCGATAGTTCGGTCGAGTTAAATAATGATCGTATAGTGAAAGAAGTCAAAGCAACCACGTGGGTAGAACGCGCTTTTCGCAAAGTTGTGAATGATGATGTTACTACTAGATCTACTACTACACCCAAATCCGATTGTACTTGTACACAAGAATACAATCCCGTAAAATGTGAAAATGGTTCAGTATATAGTAACCGTTGCAATGCTAACTGCGCGGGTCAAACAAACTGTGAACCATTTTCCGAAGAAATCCCTTCTTTTACCGTTCCATATACCCCGACCACCGTTATGGAACTAGATGATGGTGAATGTCCTTTTCATCATAAAGGGAAAAACTGTAGTGAACATGATCAATGTAGACACGTGTTTGTAATTAAGCGCGCCCTTGTAAATAAATGCGGCCAAGTCGTTTTTTATGTTTCGTCTGAAGACATTGTGCTTCCGTCTAACCCCAGTCAAGAGCTGAAGCGTCTTAAGAAAATTCCTTGTGGGCCATATCATAACGTTCGACTCGACATGGATGAAACTGATACACTTTCAACCGAAGGATAATGCGCCCGCGCCTAAAATTTAAACATTCGTTACCATTACCATTAATTTTTTATCATTTTTTATTATATTTGTTCATTGTATATTAAAAACGATAAAAAATGCCTATAAAAAAAATGTTAGATAAATCCCGTAAAGAAACCACTCGAAGTAGTAAGATGCGTGATTTAGGAGTAATATTTTTTGCCCTTGGATCAAATACTTCCACATTGTTGTCTCTTGAAGACAAACTGAAAAACGCTATTAAAGATACGTTAAATCTTATAAATTTCGATAGAGATACATCTTTTTATAACTTAGGAAAAGATTCACTCGATATTGTTGAATTTACTATAGAACTTCGAGATAAATATGGGATTAATATACCTGATAATAAGTTTAATGAAATAGATACATATAATAAACTACTTAATTACATACTAAATAATTAACAGCTTGAATTTTCGTAATACTTTTTCATATTCCCTCGATACTCTTGAAAACCAGCATTTATTTTCAGGTTTGAAAATGTAGAGCCAAATATAGTATCATTCTCATTATTTCGAATGTTATTATTACCGTAGCCGTTACCTTGGCCGTTACTGTTGCCGTTATCGCGACTATTTCGACGAATTGCGTGGTCGTGGCTTGCGAGCGCGTGTTCATCAACAATTTTTTTCGCAGTTATGTCCAAGTATGTTTTTAGTTTATCGATATTATGCGCAGTTTTAGCAGATACTAATGTGACAAAGGAAAATTGTGTTGTTTGAGACATGACTGTTTCAGGGATTTCAACCTCGGGATTTACGTCATATTTATTAAAAATTAGAAATAGTTTAAAGTGTGGTGAAAACAATTTTTGATTTTCTTCAACGTATTTATTCCATTTTGAAAACTGTTCGTCTATATTTTTCTCAACGTCAATAACAACCAGGATGATTTCCGCACCGCGAGCATACATTGGAAGCAGCGAATGGTAACGCTCTTGTCCGGCAGTATCCCACATCTCAATTTTAATATTTTTTTCGACATTATAAATCATGTATGCTGCACCAATTGTCGAACAGTTATAGGAATTGAAGCAATTATTTATTATTCTTATAGCAATGCATGTTTTACCAACCGCAGAGTTCCCGAGAAGGACCAACTTTATATTTTTAACCGTTTTATTATTATTGTTATTGTTATTATTGTTATTATTATTATTATTGTTATTATGCATTATTATATTTGTATTATTTTATATTTTATATCTTGTATCTTATTTAAGATGAATACAGAAAATATTAAATAAAAATATTTAGAAATGTAAATATATATCTCTTTAATATATGTAATTATAAAAAATCATTTTAATAAATGACAGTATTTGTTTGTAAAGATTGTGTATTTTTATGCAATTATGAAAGTGACTATAAACGACACCTTAAAACAAAAAAACATATAAAAAATATAGAAAATACAAACGATCATCATAATAGTGGGAATAAAAAAGGTGATAAAAAGAGTGATAAAAAATGTGATAAAAAAGGTGATACAAAGAGTGATACAAAGAGTGATACAAAGAGTGATACAAAGAATGATACAAAGAATGATACAAAGAATGATACAAAGAATGATACAAAGAATGATACAAAGAATGATACAAAGAATGATACAAAGAATGATACAAAGAGTGATATAGAAGATGATTTTTTACTACAT
>Ga0114967_10004811_pt1 | contig 10795 bp, 10 predicted proteins | sample M_130628_MF_Meta_FD_92639 | JGI IMG/M metagenome (GOLD analysis project Ga0114967, IMG submission 92639) | Freshwater microbial communities from Lake Montjoie, Canada to study carbon cycling - M_130628_MF_MetaG | ecosystem: Environmental > Aquatic > Freshwater > Lake | place: Lake Montjoie... | reverse complement strand
TTCTTTAATTGGTCATCTATTGTATTTCTATATGCATATGGGGGATTGCCAATTATCACATCAAAACCACCAAGTTCAAAGATGTTAGGAAATTCTTTCTCCCAAGAAAACGCTTTGTCGCCTGCCACTGCTGGGTCATCAATCAAAGAATTTCCGCATTTGATATTGTTGTTGAGTGAATTCAGTTTTCTGCCTTTTTGGGCGGTGCGCAACCACAAAGAAAGTTTGGCAATTTCAACCGATTCATCGTTCAAATCTACGCCGTAAATGTTGTTTTCCAAGATATGCAATTCCGCACCAGGAAAACCAATCGAGGAACCAAATAATTGGGCTTGCAACTCATCGATGTATTTGTGTTCTTGTATCAAAAACTCCAACGCTTGGTTGAGAAAAGCACCCGAGCCACAAGCTGGGTCGCAAATCGTAATTTGGAGCAACCAATCGCGGTAACTTTGCAAGGCACTGTCCAACTTTTGAATGGTTATTTTGTTGCGGTTTTTGCGCCCTTTGGCAAATTCTTCGTCGATGATTGCGAATTCTGCTTTTTTCTCTTCGCAAAGTTTACCTACTGTGTTTTCTACAATGTATTTGGTGATGTATTTTGGCGTGTAAAAAACGCCGTCTTTTTTGCGTTTGGTTTTGGTTTTGTCAATTACATTTCCCTCAATTTCAGATTTTATTTCATCAATTTCATTCAAGGAATTTTCAAAAATATGTCCTAAAATATTTACGTCCACATCGCTGTCGAAGTCATAATCACTCAAGATAATGGAATGCTTGTGTAGAATCTCATCGTCAATTTGGACATTGTCGAGAATCTCATCGGGCAAAAACAGGCCGCCGTTATAGGCAAAAATTTCAAATTCAGCAGTGATGGCATCGCCTGTATTTTTACCAAAAGCGGGCAAAGTAACTTTTGCGCCTGTGTTTAAATCTTCAAAATAAACTTTGTAACGCTCATACAATGAAACTTGTATGCGTGCTTTTTTCAAATTCTCCCATTCCAGATTGATTCTTCGAATGAGATTTGTAGGCACCAATTGTCTGTCTTCCGCAAAGAAAATGAACAAAAAGCGGTCTAATAATTTCTGTGTTTTCTTGAATAAAAGCAGCTTGTCAATTTGCGGATTTTTCTCCACTAAATTGTTGTACAAAGCGCGTTTAAAATCTGAATAGTCTTTGTAAAGTTGCTTCGTAATCTGACTTTCTTTGGAAACAGATTCGTCTTTTAAATGCTTTGGCGAATTGGACTTGATGTTTTCATAAGCCAAACAGCAATATAGCAAATCGAAGTCTTTTCTTGAAAGCGTAAATAAATTAAACTCCACAAAATCAACGGCATTTTCGATGTAAAAGCGAATTTTCTCAAAGTTTGAAGTAATGACATAGACGCATTCTGGTTGATTGTTTTTATAACCAAATGCTTGCGTCTCAATTTTGCTTAAATCTGTTGTATCAGTTCCTTTTAATTCAATGACAGCCCTAACGGTTTGAAAACCGTTACTACCAGTTATTAATATTGCTCCATCGGCTTTCTTGGAATTAGTCTGGTTTTTTTGTTCGGTAATTAAATTATGATTTGGCTGCGGTGCTTTGGTATACCCCAATATTTTAACAAATAAATCTTCCAAAAATTCGCCTTGGTATTGTTCTTCTTTTAGGTTTCTAATTTCATTCTGAATCCTTGAATCCAAAAAATGCGCTGAATATTCAATCCACTTTGAATCAAGGTGTTTTTTATCAATCGCATTGAGATGTTTTGTGATAACAGATTGCTGAAATAGTGCCATGTATGAATCTTGAATTAAGTCGATTTCAAATATAATACAAATTGGGGTAGTTTTTCAGAAATCAACGAATGAAAGTTTGTGAAAGTGGTTTTGATTGATGGAAGGTTAAAAATTTGAAAATCATGAGGAATAAGAGCAGTTGCGGGAATCCCCTAGCCCCGATCCCGATAGCTATCGGGATAGCGGGAAATAGCTTCTGAAAAGACTTATTTGTAGAGAGATTTTTTGATTCCGTGGCTATTTTTTTTGAAATCTTTAAAGATCCACTTCAAAATAAATCAGAATGAGTTCCTGTTCTGACCAATGAAATAAGCTTTATTGTTTCATCTTGCTGCCAGATCAAGAGCCAATCTGGTTGAATATGACACTCCCAAAGACCTTTGTAATTTCCTTTTAAAATGTGTGGTTTGTATTTTGACGGTAGTTTTCCTTCTTTCTCTAAAATTTCAACTACAGTTTTAAATAAAGACATATTTAAACCACGCTTCAATGCCAATTTTACATCCTTGTTTATTTTGCCAGAATATTCAATTTTATAACTCATATCCCAAGATTCTTAAACAATTCTTGTGCGTTTTTTACTTTGGTTGTTTTTCCTTTTTGAACATCTTCAATGGCTTTGATTGTTTCGGAATTAGGAACATGAATAATTTCAACGCCTTGATTTTCTTCAGAACTAACTTTGATTAATTCAAGAATAATCTTACCCATTTTACTGCGTTCATTGATTTTTAAAGAAATGGTTGTCATGATTGAAGATTTTATAACAAAGATAAACATTTTTTAGATTCAATTTTTGTCCAATAAATAATCAAAAGTTGATAATCGATATTAATAGAATAGTCATAAAGCTATTTATGTTGCTGATAAAATGGGCAATATTTCAGTTATCACTTCACTTCGGTATATCGGAATATTCCGATAAGACGATTTTGCGATAGAACCAGAAATACAATCGAATTTTAATAATTGAAGTACGCTTGCTAGCAGCAAACCTGCATACTTTATGCTTCATCGGTATATCGGAATATTCCGATAAGACGATTTTGCACTAAAAACCCCCAATCCACAAAAATAAACGCACAAAAAAAGGATGAACTCAAAACAAAGTCCATCCTCTTAAATAATATTTTAAAGTGCTTATTCCTCGCCCAATTTAGCTAAAACTTCACTGCTAACACCAGTAGAAGAGTAACCTCCATCGTGGAAAAGATTTTGCATGGTCACCATTCTCGTCAAATCAGAGAAAAGAGTTACACAATAGTTTGCGCAATCTTCTGCTGAGGCGTTTCCAAGTGGTGCGATTGAATCTGCGAAATCGTAGAAATCGCCGAAACCTTTGATTCCTGTTCCAGCAGTTGTTTTAGTTGGAGATTGAGAAACGGTGTTGATACGTACTTTTTTCTCTACACCATAATGGTAACCAAAACTTCTTGCTATCGATTCCAACATTGCTTTGATATCAGCCATATCTGTGTAAAATGGATACGTTCTTTGCGCTGCCATGTATGTCAAAGCAACAACACTTCCCCATTCGCTGATTGCGTCCATTTTTTTGGCAACTGCCAACATTTTGTGCAAAGACATTGCAGAAACATCGATTCCTTTGGAGAAGTAATCGTAGTTAGATTCAGTATATGGGATGTTTTTTCTAATATTGACACTCATTCCGATCGAATGCAAAACAAAATCAATTTTACCGCCTAGAACCTCTTGCGCTTCGGTAAAAAGTTTGGTCAAATCATCGATACTTGTTGCATCTGCAGGAATGATTTTTGAATTTGTTTTTTCGGCCAACGCATTGATTTCTCCCATACGCATAGCGATTGGAGCGTTCGTCAAAACAAATATTGCACCTTGTTCATGTGCCTTTTCAGCTACTTTCCAAGCAATTGAATTTGCATCCAACGCACCAGTAATAATTCCTCTTTTTCCTTTTAATAAATCGTTTGCCATAATCTTTAGCTTTCGACAAAGGTAAATAAAAAAGGAAATTATATGATTTTAACTTATAAAAAGCTTTGAACTAATCACTCTATAATGAAAGTTAATCCGTCAAATGCGGGGAAAACGTTAGGCGGTAGCATTTTTTCAATCTCCTCATGCGTGCCGAAAAGATGAGAAATGTGCGTTAAATAGGCTTTTTCTGGTTGCACGTCTGCGATGAATTCCAGCGCTTCTTCTAGATTGAAATGCGAAATATGTGGCGATTGATGCAAGGCGTTCACAATCAAAATTTTTGAACCTCGCGCTTTTTCACGTTCTTCTATTGAAATGGTTTTTGCGTCTGTAATATACGTAAAATCACCAATTCTAAATCCAAAAACGGGCATTTTATAGTGCATCACTTGAATAGGCAAAACTGAAACGCCATTGTTCAATTGAAATTCCTCATTGTGAATGATATTCAGATTCAAACTCGGAATTCCTGGATATTTATCGCCTGAAAAAACGTAGTGAAACTCGCGTTTTAGCGCAAATTCAACTGCGCTACTGCAAAAAATTTCCATGTCGCGAGATTCTCTATAATTGAAAGCGCGCACATCGTCTAAACCTGAAATATGGTCTTTGTGCTCGTGGGTAAAAATGACTGCACGCAAAGATTTTACCTGCGCACGCAACATTTGCTGTCTGAAATCTGGTCCGGCGTCAATTACAAAATTCTCTCCTCCTACTTCAATCAGTATTGAGCATCGCAGTCTATTGTCTCGAATATCTGCTGATTTACAGACACGGCAATCACAGGTAATGACTGGGACGCCTTGGGAAGTTCCTGAACCGAGAATTGTAATTTTCACTTTCGTTGAATTATTTTTTAACTTGAATTTTCAATACCTTGATTAAAATCAAAGACCAACCAATAATTAAAAGAAGTCCACCAATTGGCGTGATTGGTCCCAAAACTTTGCCTAAAGAATCGCCTTTTAAAAGAAAAGTCAAGCCGTAAATCGAACAAGAAAAGAAAATGACGCCTAGCAAAATAAAAATCACGGCATTCTTGATTGAAAAGTTCAATTGAGGTTTCAAAGCAGCCAAAGTCATTAATCCTAGCGCATTCAAAATCTGATATCTCACGCCAACTTCAAATGAATTTATTTTATCAGAACTGACCAAATCTTTGAGTCCATGCGCGCCAAATGCGCCTAAAATAATTCCTGCAATGAGCAGAATTAATGCAATGATGAGCGTATTTTTTGTTTGCTTTTCCAAGGTTGTCAATTTATAAGAGTAATTCGCAATTCAAAAGTAATTCATTTATATCAAATTGGGTACAAAAAAAACGGCTAATAGAAATCTACTAGCCGGTCTTCAAAATTTTAAGTTCTACCTATTTGATATTGAAGTATTTTTTTAATTCCTCTTTAGATGAAGAAAATGAGAATAAATCCAACAATTTCTTGGCGTTTTGCTTGTCAACCATGTGATCATAGCAAAGTTTTGCCATGCTAATTTTGTCGCCATCGAAAGTGAAAGCATTGACAATTCTATATGCTTGGTCTGAACTGACACATTTTGTTTTCAATTCTGCTCTCACATAATTCATTTGATCTTCAGAGAAACTTGCTTCCTCCACTCCAGTGATGATGTAATCCACGTCCGAAACGGCACCAAAACAGCCCATTGTTCCATCAGGATTCTGCACCATTTGTCCGTTTGTGCTATTTACTTGTTGGGTGTTTGGCGAATTCACAACTTGGTGATTTTGATCATGAATTGAGCCATCAGCGTGCGTATGCGTCGTTACTTGCGTCTGACCATTCATTGTTGTTCCAGTAGTCTGTGTCTGACCATTCATACCATTGCCAATTACTTGAATTTGACCATTCGTTCCGTAAGTTTGCGTTTGTCCGTTAATTGTTGTTCCAGTAATCTGTGTTTGACCATTCGTTCCGTAAGTTTGCGTTTGATTATTATCAGAAACATTGGTTGTAACTTGCGTTGTTTGTCCATTCACGATTGTGGTTGTTGTCTGCGTTCCAGATGAGGTCGTTGTTGTGGAGGTCTGATTTACGCTCGCAGGAATTCCCATTCCGTTCATATCAATTGTCACGTTTTGACCGTTTTCAGAAACATTTACATTTGTATTAAAACCAATATTCCCGTTAATTCCCACGTTCATTTGAATATTTCCATCTTGTGTGGTTGTTTGGGTTTGAGTTCCGTTAGTTGTGACATTTACATTTCCTTGCGGAACGCCGTTTACAGTCGTTTGCACCGAACCAACTTGGTAAGTTCCTTCTGCATTCACATTTCCCGTTTGATTGGTCGTTGTTGTTGTTCCGGTAATATTTACATTCCCTTGCGGAACGCCATTTACAGTTGTTTGAATCGTTCCATTTAGATTCGTTGAATTCATATTTCCAGAGGTTTGACCAGAAACATTGGTATTCATAGAACCTTGATTATTTTGGGTATTTCCAGATTGAAAAGTACTTTGATCTGTGTAAACCGCATTTTCATTTGGCCTATAAATTACAGTTTCTGCCCCATTTCCATACGGTGAAGTATTCAATTCAACCATATTAAACAAGCGTAAACTTCTCTTTTTTGGACTTTTAATAACTACTTGAGCCGAATATTCCATGTTTGACTCTAGGTAGATATTCTTGTCAATATCACCCGTTTTACCGTCCGCAAAAATGATTTTCACTTTGTAAGCAGTTGGAGACAAACCTTCGACTTTTACGTTGGTTTTTGGGATAGAATTTTGTTTGATTCCGTTCAAAATAACGAAAAATTGCTGTCCGCTATTATTGAAAATAATCAAGTTAGAATTTTGTGAAAACGCACTCAATGAAAATATTAGTGCTAAAAAAGTAAAAATTTTTCTCATATTAATTTGTTTTTATTGCTTTAATTAAAAAAACTTACCAAAAATTAATTCATCAACGCTTTTGCATTTTGTAAAGCTGCTTCATTTATATTTTCGCCACTCATCAACCGGGCGATTTCTTCTATTCTTTGATTTTGATTCAATTCAATTACTTCTGTTAAGGTTGATCCATTGCTTTTTACTTTTTGAACTTTCCAATGATTCATTCCTTTTCCTGCTACTTGCGGTAAGTGCGTGATTGCCATTACTTGCATTTGTGCACCCATTTTTTGCAAGACCACTCCGATTTTTTGCGCAACTTCTCCTGAAACACCGGTATCAATTTCATCAAAAAGCAAGGTAGGAAGTTGTTTTTTTGCAGAAAGTAACAATTGAAGTGCCAACATAAAGCGAGACAATTCTCCCCCACTTGCGGCTTTTTCAATCGGTTTTGGAGCAATTCCTGGATTGGGAGAAAATAATAAAGTCAAACTTGAATTTCCATTTTCATCCATCTTATTTGCAACAGAGAAATCAAAAATGATTTTGGTATCAACCAATTTCAATTCATCCAGTACCGCAATTAATTGTTTAGAAACTTTAGGTGCATTTTCAACTCTATTTTTATGCAATTCTGATGCCAATTTTTGTACTTCAGTATCTAACTTTTGCACTTGTTTCGACAATTTTTCTATCTCATTTTCAAGTTCAAGTGTACTTGATTGTGCTTCAGAAAGTGATTTAAAAATTCCCAATAATTCCGCTTGATTATTAACTTGATGTTTTCTCAAAGAGCGATTGTAAACATCAATTTTCTCTGTCAATGCTGATTGTCGTTGTGGATTAGATTCCAAATTTTCCAAATGCACTTCTGCTTCCTCTGCGATGTCTCTTAACTCAATCAACGAAGCTACAACGCGTTCCGATAAATTTTTCAATGCAGGATTCAGATCTTGCACTTTTTCTAAGTTTGACTTTAAAAATGATAATTTATCAGAAATACCATTTTCCTCAGAAATGAGAAAATTAGTCGAAGCAAATGAAGCTTTAATATCTTCCATCTTTTCAAAAGACGATAATTCTTTTTCGATGGTAAGATAATCTTCAGAATCGAGATTCAACTGATTCAATTCTTCCCACTGAAAACGATTGTAATCTGCATCTTGCAATAATTTCGCAAAAACAGTACGCTTTTGAACCAATGATTGATTGATTTTTTTCCAATCTAAAAATGTCTTTTTGAAAATCTGTCTTAAAATTGAATTATCTGCCAAAACATCAAGTAAATCCAATTGAAACTGTGGATTTTTGAGTTCTAAAGTATGGTGTTGCGAATGAATGTGTACTAATTTCTCCGAAAGTTCTTTCAAAACATTCAGCTGCACGGGCGTATCATTTACAAATGCCCTTGATTTTCCTTGCGCAGTAATTTCTCTTCGAATGACTGTTTCATCAGCAAAATCTAGGTCGTTTTGATTAAAAAAATCTTCCAAACCAAAACCTTTAATTGAAAATGTTGCTTCCACAAAAGTTTTGTCCGCTTTGTCTCTGATAACACTATAATCCGCTCTTTCACCCAAAATCAAATTCAAAGCACCTAATAGGATAGACTTTCCTGATCCAGTTTCTCCTGTAATAACTGTAAAACCCGAATGAAAATTCAATTGGGCCTCTTCAATTAATGCAAAGTTTTGAATATTTAGGGTTACTAACATCAGTTTAAAATTTCCATATATTTGGATGCATTTGCTGGGTCAATTTTCTTCAACAAATTTACAATTTCGTTTTTATCCTTCATTTCAGCGTCAGCATATAAATTTTTCAATTCGATTAATTTCGCTTGCACAAAATTGAGAACGTTGATTGAATTTGGTCTTGTTGTTATTACTTTATTTAACTTATTCAAAGCTTCAAACATGGCTTTTCGTGCAAGATCTTTGTTTTCATACAATTTGTCCAAACCTTTTCGGTGATACTCGTAATTACATTCTCTTAATGGCTCAAATAATTGATGTAAAACATTATCAACCAGCCAATAACGATTTCTTTTTCCTTGTTCGTTCGATTTCCAACCTGAGGCACCAGAACTTTGTGCTAAAGAGACAATTTGTTGTGCTTCATTGAAATAAGTAGTTCCGCCTTTCAATCCAAATGAATCATAATCCATTCCAATAATAAAATACGCATAAAACGCTAGAACAGATGTTAAATTATCTCTGTATTGATTCGGAGCGTATGAAATAATTGAGTTCCTTGAATAAGCAAAGCTAATATTTGCATCCTGAAAATTAAAAACTGTTGTATTAAATGAACTGTTGAAAGCAGTGCGCGAAGATTGAATTTGCATCGCACCTTCATACACACCTTGCGATGGAATTTTTGAAATTTGCAATTGGATATTGCAGTTGATTCGCTCTTCCGTTTTGAATTTATCTTTTGTCCATTGCGTATTATTCATGAAATCATTCACAACTTGTTTCAATTGCTCTAAAACTTCTTTATCCACGGTGGTAACTTCCAGTTTTGCGTCCGTAACCAATGTTACTTGGCAATTTAATTCTTGGGCTTGAGAAAAAGTCCCTAAAAAGCAAACTAAAAATGTAAAAAATAATTTCATGATTCTAAATTCTCTTTCAAATAGTTAACAATATCTAATGCAACTTGTTGTTTGGGTTTTAACTCAAAACTAATCAATTTATTGCTTTTATCAATAATTTTGATGCGATTTGTATCCACACCAAATCCAGCTCCTCTGTCTTCAAGCGTATTGACCACGATAAAGTCTAAGTTTTTACGTTTCAATTTATCGAAACCATGTTTTTCAGCATCATTTGTCTCTAGCGCAAAACCAACTAACTTTTGATTTTCAGCTTTATTGGCTCCTGCCCAAGCCAAAATATCCGGATTTTTGACCAAATTAATGGTCATGGTATTCTCGTTTTTCTTGATTTTTTGCTCCTTTGGACTTTCTGGACGATAATCGGCAACAGCGGCAGCAAAAACTCCGAAATTCATTGATTTCCATGCTGATTTTACTCGATTAAACATTTCATCAGCAGTTTGAATTGAATGTATAATCAAATTTTTGTGAGTCAATTTCTCTTTTGTTGGACCAGAAATCAAAGTGACTTCAGCACCTTGATTCAAAAACACTTTTGCAATTTCAAAACCCATTTTTCCTGAGGAATGATTTCCTACAAAGCGGACTGGATCAATTTTTTCATAGGTTGGACCTGCGGTAATTAATACTTTTTGTCCTTGAAATGCCGTTGATTTTGAAAAGAAATGGTCTAAAACAGCAACAATATTTTCTGGCTCAGCCAATCGACCTTGTCCTACCAAACCGCTGGCCAATTCACCAGATTCAGCAGGAATAATTTGTACTCCATCTGATTCTAATTGCGCCAAGTTTCTTTGCGTTGCAGGATGACAGTACATATCTAGATCCATTGCTGGAGCGACAATTACAGGAGATTTAGCAGACAAAAATGTAGCTGTCAATAAATTATCACTTTGACCATGAATGAATTTAGCTAAAGTATTGGCTGTTAAAGGGGCGATGAGAAAAACATCAGGCCACATTCCAAGATTGACATGATTTGTCCAAGTACCATCTTTTTGATTCCAAAAGTCAATGAAAACTGGATTTTCTGACAGTGTCGCAATGGTTAGCGGACTTATAAAATCACAAGAGGCAGGTGTCATTATACATCTGACATCTGCCTCTTTTTTCTTTAATAATCGAATAAGGAAAGCAATTTTGTATGCTGCAATACCTCCTGTAATACCAAGAAGGATGCGTTTCCCTTTCATCATTATTTTTTATCTTCTTCTACTCTTCTCAAGTAAAGTTTGTCTTCTAACATTTCTGTCATTGCCATTGCAACTGGTTTAGGCAATTTCTCATAGAATTTTGAAATCTCGATTTGCTCACGATTCTCAAAAATCTCTTCTAAATTGTCTGTTGAAGAAGCGAATTCTTGCAATTTACCAGTCAATTCTTCTTTCAATTCAGTAGAAATCTGATTTGAACGTTTCGACATAGCCACAATTGATTCGTAGATATTTCCTGTTTTCTCTTCAAAATGGATCGTATCACGTGTAATTGTAGATCGCTCAGAATTACTGCTCTTAAAATTAATACTCATCTAATTCTATTTTTGTGTATTTGTTATTAAAAATAAATCTTCAT
>Ga0114967_10004809_pt1 | contig 10796 bp, 10 predicted proteins | sample M_130628_MF_Meta_FD_92639 | JGI IMG/M metagenome (GOLD analysis project Ga0114967, IMG submission 92639) | Freshwater microbial communities from Lake Montjoie, Canada to study carbon cycling - M_130628_MF_MetaG | ecosystem: Environmental > Aquatic > Freshwater > Lake | place: Lake Montjoie... | reverse complement strand
GACTATATGGAGATGTTTTATAATAGCCAACGTTTACACTCCACTTTAGGATATCTAAGCCCTCTTGCTTATGAAAAACAAATGGACTCTCAAAAAATGTCCACATTTACTTGACCAGAACAGCGATAACAAGCGGTAAGGGAATCCTTGGTATGTATAGTCTTTTTAAATGAGGATTTTTTCTTTTTCAAAGATCCCCCTACCGTTCACTGCGTTCTCTGGGGATGACACGGATCTTCAGATTAGTCTTTGTGGAACTACTTCAGGCTTAGAGGCAGTAAACGTAAGCAAACAGCCTTGTGTCATTCCCAGATTGCGATAGCAAGCGGTAAAGGAATCCTTGGTATGTATAGTCTTTTTAAATGAGGATTTTTTCTTTTTCAAAGATCCCCCTACCGTTCACTTCGTTCTCTGGGGATGACACGGATCTTCAGATTAGTCTTTGTGGAACTGCTTCAGGCTAGAGCCAGTAAACGTAAGCAAACAGCCTTGTGTTATTCCCAGATTGCGATAGCAAGCGGTAAAGGAATCCTTGGTATGCATAGTCTTTTTAAATGAGGATTTTTTCTTTTTCAAAGATCCCCTTACCGTTCACTTCGTTCTCTGGGGATGACACGGATCTTCAGATTAGTCTTTGTGGAACTACTTCAGGCTTAGCGCCAGTAAACGTAAGCAAACAGCCTTGTGTCATTCCCAGATTGCGATAGCAAGCGGTAAGGGAATCCTTGGTATGTATAGTCTTTTTAAATGAGGATTTTTTCTTTTTCAAAGATCCCCCTACCGTTCACTGCGTTCTCTGGGGATGACATGGATCTTCAGATTAGTCTTTGTGGAACTACTTCAGGCTTAGCGCCAGTAAACATAAGCAAGCAGCCTTGTGTCATTCCCAGATTGCGATAGCAAGCGGTAAGGGAATCCTTGGTATGCATAGTCTTTTTAAATGAGGATTTTTTCTTTTTCAAAGATCCCCCTACCGTTCACTTCGTTCTCTGGGGATGACACGGATCTTGACATTGATCTTTGATGAAACCCAAGTGGGCCTTCCTATGCCTTACGCGTAAGTGAACGATAGATGTAGCTGAAGTAAGGAATGAAAAATGGCATAATTACTAAAATACAGACAAAGCGAGCGCTCTTTATTCCATATTTCATAACTTCTACAGAGCCACTTAATACTAGTGAAGCATTAATTATATATCTAACAACCCAAGCTAACACTGCAAAGATACATAGCGATGCAACAATGCGCCAACGTGAGCCATCGGTAATAGTGATGCTCATACTTAACGCATCAAACATCCCAATCCTTGGTTTGTCGACAATGCAATAGCCGTAGAAAATAAAACGTAATGACCAAAAAAATACCGCCATTACACACACCCCCAACACTAAACCAACCATTATTGCTATTGGCTTGGGAGGATACATCATCATGAAAGTGAATAAAGACATCCCAAGGGCTCCAACAGGAATAGATAGACTAAGCCAAAATATAAGAGATGCCCCGATAAACCTCATCATTTGGCGAGCAGAAATTTGAAAAAGAAGGCATAACAAGCCGCTATTTTTATCAACAATAGTAAGCCCTAACTTCATGCAACCAAGCAACAAAAAAAGAAACAATGCCCACACGAAAAATGTTACTAGTATCAATGCTACACTTTCTAAAGGTCGAGCAGAAATTCTACCAAAAATTCCTTCTGCAGGGCGTTGCGTAATGATCGATGGATCAACTTTTGCTTCATCGTAAGATATTCCTGCAATATCAGTATCCTGACGAATAAGATGATGTTCTATTCCTAATTTTTGTGAAACATAACGGGGTGCTACTGTCGCAAACCAGAATGAACCCCCTACGATTGCAGATGCCGATAGCAACAGCGCCAGGTGCCTGCCGTAGGAAACAAAAGAAAACTTAACCGCTTCTTTAATTGAAAATTGAGCCATAGTACTATTCCTTTTTTAAATGATTCATGGGCATTCAACCTCTTTCGGTCAAATGCCCATGATACTAATTGACTTATTACATGCCAAAGATTCCCTTACCGCTTGCTAAAGCAAATTGAGAATGACACATCTCAAATTTCTTAGCGGCTAGTGCTGCCATTCAATGAACGATAAATATAGCTAAAGAAAGGCATTGAGAAAGGATATGACACCACAAGAACAGCAATCTTCCCCACTATTTTTTGTTGTTCTGGCGTGCAAGCGCAACTCAACATCGCTAACTTGTTTGCAATAACCATTAAAATACCACCAAAAAGACCTATTATTATCATCGCAGCAACGATACGACGGCGGAACCCACGAGAAAGATCGCGACTCATTCTTAATGCTTCACAAGCACCAATGGTTGGTTTATCAACAATGCAATAGCCATAAAAAACATAGCCAACTAACCAAGAAAGCATTGCAACGGCTAACACAATCCAGAGAATCACCGCTAGCACCATAGTCACCTTATCGCCCAAAAGACCTTTACAAAGCATGGCGGTAGGAATGGTTAACACTGCAACTCCAATTATTCCACAAATGGCATACAGCCCAAAGAGAATTGAAGCCCCAATAAAACGCATTACTTGTCGTGGAGATACTGAAAAAAGAAGATCTAATGAACCTGTGCCTTTATCTTTAATAGTAAGCACAAGCTTCATAAAACCAAGAACAAGAGTGAGATAAAGTCCCCACACTAAAAAAAACACGAGAAGTACTAATGCCAAAAGATGTTTTGATGCTCCTTGAAGATGCATAGAAATCTTAGTAGAAATTTCTTGTACTTTTTGCAATACCATTGTTGATTGATCGGTTGCTTGATCCTGAGGTTGTTGCATCATAGAAACCATATCAACATCAAGAACTTGATGCACTCCTAATCTTTCTGCTACAAAACGTGGAGCAACTGTAGCCAACCAATACGATCCAGCAACTAATGCTGAAGCAGTTAACAACAATACAAAATGCCTACCATACGTAGAAAACGAAAATTGTATTCCGTCTTTCAATGAAAACTGAGCCATTACACATTCCTTTAGAAAAAAGGTTAATCACAAAAAATTTACCAAAATTTAAGCGCAGATAAAGCATTATGGGCACAGGTAGCTAATGAAGGATAGCCGACCTTTAAAAACCCATAATTAATAACTACAAGCGAAAGAATAAGCGTTAAAAGTCGAAGGGTAACCCATCCATTTGCTGCCAACAACAAAAGACCTAGTCCTATTAAAGCTATTCCCTTTTTTTTCTCATTTGATGTAGTCATACGAACACCCTTTCTTCTTTTTTTAAGTATCATTCGATTTTTTTAAAATAATTTTATACTTACTATATGGATTATGAAAAGCGCAAGAGTATAGAACTATTTCTAAAAGAAAAATACCGTCTTTGCCTGAAATCGTTCAATAGGAACGAAGAAAAGGAACGACAGTATTTTTCTATTTTAATTAGTCATACAAAAATTTATGCACAACACTTTTTGTATTTTTTACCCGACCCGCACGGACAATCATCATTTCTTCCGATGCGAGGTTCTTGGCGAACAGAATGAGAAGAATTATCTTCTTCTTCATTACCAGAATTTAATGTCAATTCATGAAGCTCATGCTCGCGCTTACGTTCAAGTTCAGAAGTATCAAAATGTTCAATATTCAAGCTAAAAATACGTGAAATAACTTCCCAACGCACTTCACGCATCATGTCAGAAAACATAGCAAAGGCTTCTTTTTTGTATTCGATAAGGGGATTTTTTTGCCCCCAACTGCGTAATGAAATACCTTCTTTTAAATGATCAAGGTTAAGCATGTGTTGCTTCCACGCCTGATCAAGTGTTTCAAGCATCATCCATTTTTCTGCATTAGTACGAAGTTCAGAATTACCTGAACCACGAGATAAACGATACTGTTCAAGAAGGAAATTTATCACATCAGATTGAAAAATATCAGTATTAGAGACGTTAAACTTTTGAGCCATAAAAACATTTTTATCAAGAGAGGTTGCACGGCTAAGAAAGGTTATAATCTCATCTTCTTGTTCTGCTGTCATGATTCTTTCAGGAGCAAGCCGTTCAAAAATGTCTTCAACGGCTGCAGCTATCATATCTCGAACCAATTCATAGACAAGCTCTTCTCCCTGAAGAACATCATACCTATACGAATAAATAACCTTGCGATGTTGCGTCATTACATCATCATATTCAAGTAAATGTTTTCGTGATTCAAAGTGTTGTTTTTCAACTTTCTCTTGTGAGTTTTCAATAGCACGTGAGACCATAGGAGATTCAATTGTTTCATCATCTGTCATACCAGCCCAACTTTGCATTTGATCACGGAATTGAAACGTATCTCCTGCAAATACACGAATTAATTGATCTTCAAGGGAAATATAGAAACGAGACTCACCCGCATCGCCTTGACGTCCAGCACGACCTCGTAGCTGATTATCGATACGACGACTTTCGTGTCTTTCTGTTCCAAGAATATATAATCCACCAGCAGCTAACGCATCTGCAGTCAACTTTATATCAGTACCACGACCTGCCATGTTAGTAGCAATTGTAATCTTTCCAGGTTGCCCTGCGCATGCAACAATGTCAGCTTCTCGTTCATGTTGTTTTGCGTTTAAAACATCATGCGGAATGCCTTCTTTACGAAGAACATTGCTCAATGCTTCCGATTTTTCAACCGCAATAGTACCAATCAAAACAGGCTGGCCTTTTTTATACCGCTCTTTAACATCTTCAACAATAGCGCGATATTTTGCCCCTTCAGATAAGAAAATAAGATCATTTTTATCATCACGAACCATCTTCATATTGGTAGGAATCGAGACAACGTCAAGTTTGTAAATATTATGAAATTCTTCAGCTTCTGTCATAGCTGTACCAGTCATACCAGCAAGCTTAGTGAATAATCGAAAAAGATTTTGCAAGGTGATAGAAGCAAGCGTTTGAGTTTCTCTTTCAAGATCAACACCTTCTTTTGCCTCTAAAGCTTGATGTAACCCATCACTATAGCGTCTTCCTGCAAGAATACGCCCCGTAAATTCATCAACAATAAGAACTTGATTGTCTTGAACTACATACTCAACATCTTTATGAAAAAGAGCATGAGCACGTAAAGCTTGAGTAACATGATGCAATAAACTCAAATGCTCAACCGCATAAAGATTTTTTATTTTAAAAAACGCTTCTATTTTATCATTACCTGATTCAGTTAAATGAACAGAACGATGCTTTTCATCAACCTCATAATCTTCAACTTTATTCAACAAAGAAACTGCTTTATTTGCTGAATAATAAAGCTCACTACTTTCACCTGAAGCACCTGAAATAATAAGGGGCGTACGAGCTTCATCAATTAAGATTGAGTCAACTTCATCAATGATAGCGAAAGTTAAATCACGCTGTGCATAGTCTTCTAATCGAAATTTCATATTATCGCGAAGATAGTCAAACCCAAGTTCATTATTAGTAGCATATATAACATCTGCTCTATAGGCCTTTTTACGATCTTCATCAGACAAAGAATGTTGAACAATTCCAACTGACATGCCAAGCATTGTAAAAACTGGCTCCATCCAAGCAGCATCACGACGCACTAAATAATCATTAACCGTAACAAGAAAAGCACTTTTTCCTGAAAGAGCATTTAAATATAAAGGCAAAATCGCAGTAAGAGTTTTTCCTTCACCAGTTTTCATTTCAGGAATTTTACCTTGATGCAGAACAATCCCACCCATTAATTGAACATCATAATGACGCTGTCCCAATTTTCTTTTTGAAGCTTCGCGTACTACTGCAAACGCTTCTGGCAAAAGATCATCAAGGGTCTTTCCTTGAGCAAGTTGTTCTTTAAACTCAATAGTTTTTTTCGACAATTGATCATCACTTAAAGCACTTATTTCTGGTTCAAATGCATTGATTCGTTGTACAACAGGATACAGCTTTTTAAGCTCTCGATCGTTGCGCGAACCTATAATTTTTGCAAGTATCGCACTAATCATTTTATCAAGCCTCTTTTATAAAAAATTTAAAATAATACTCTAAGTGTAAACTACGATGATTAGTATTTCAACGAAACAATCGTAAGTTGACGCAAAGGACTCATTTTTTCACGGCGATACGAACAGTAAACCGGCTTACAGATAGTGCATTGAGCATATGAAAAATTGAAATTGCTCTCTGCGAAACCTTTTTCAAAAAAAATCAGTTTAAAAAACAAAATTGAATCAAAGAAAATTCTACCTTCGCGAAGAAAAAGAGCCGCTTCCAGAAATTTTTCAATCGATGGTCGCACAGCAGATGCTTCTTTAAAAAAATCTTTTCCGACTTCATAACAACACCCGTGCGCCGACGGCCCCACAATAAAATTAATATCCATAAAAAAAGAATCGTATTCATTACGCATGCGCTCAACAGCTTGTTCGACTACTCCTGCAACAAGACCCTTCCATCCTGCATGAACAACCCCAATAGCTTTTTTAATAGGATCAACAAAAACAATAGGCAAGCAATCAGCGGTTGCTACTCCTATACCTACATCAAAAAGATTGGTTACAAGATAATCTCCCTCTTGTGTAAATAATGGAAGATCAAGGTTGTGTTCTGTTACAACTCCCCCTTCAATTCCATGCGTTTGGTGTAAAAAAAAATAGTTCCTTAATGGACTTAAAGCCTTTTTTTGAAAAACAGAAAGCGGCTTTTGATGAATGATTTCACTATCTCTTTTACCACGTATCAAACGAGGATCAACAGCAACACTTTTATCTCCAAAGAATATTTGAATCGTAGAATCTTGATAATATCTCATACAAAAGCCTTTAACCTTATTAAGGATAGAAAAACTCTAGTTTATAGAAAACAAAACAGATAGTATTCCTCAATCAAAACCCCTCTAATTTAAAGGAGCCTTCATGTTCACCCTCAAAAAGCATCTTGTTCTTGCGCTTACCCTGAGCACACTAGGTGCACAAGCCCATCAAGAGAAAAAAAGGAATAGTTTAGAAAAAAACACAACAGAACTGATTAAATCAACTACCAAGACTATTAAAAAAGCATTTTGCGCAACAAGCCAAGGAGCTGATCATCTTTTATATCCTGCCCTATGTGTTGTTGTAGGAAAAAATGCTTACAATAAAGGATTTGACACCGTTCTTCCTAGCGCTCCAGAAGGATTACAGAAAATAGAAAATTATGCTCCAGTTGTTCATTCAGCTCGCAACACTCTTACGTATCTAATAATTGGAGGAGCTCTTTATACCGGAGTTAATTATCTTTCAAGTATCAACGAAGTACATGAGTTCCTTAAAAAAAATATGCCTCATCTTTCAGCACTATTAGAGTATTTAAAGGTAGATTTTTCTTCAGAAGAAACTGCAATCAAAGAATAATTAAATCAAAAAACTGTCAAAAAGAAGAGAACGAGTTTAAACTCGTTCCCTTTTTTTTGACAGAAACAAAAAAACTATGGCAAGACTCATTTAAAAATAAACATTAAGCCTATCGAGAGTACATATAGTAATGCGTCTTACTTATTCAGCTCTTCGCTCTTTCAAATGCTTTCTCATAAATGCAGGAACATCAAGATCATTAATATCCATGGCCTGCGATGCTTGATTTTGTTGAATAAAATTTTCTTTTTGATCTTCAGCAGCTGTTAAAAACTCAGGTTGTTTTTCTAGTGCAGTAGCAACAGATTCTTGAGCCCTTTCTGCTGCGCCTTTAATTAATGCAGCTCTTCTTGCTAGGAGTTCTGCTTCTTCCCTAAGTAATTGCTCAAATTCTTCATCTTCGGTCATTGGTTTTACTGGGCAAGAATACTCTTCTCTTTTTTCTATTAAACAAGAGCGCTCTTCAGGTTTATCATCTAAAGAATGAGAAGCAAGAATAATTACTGAATCTTCCTTTGGCGATATAAACAAATCTTTATTATTCTCATCAACCAAAGGTTTTTCTGTAACCTGTAAAACTAAATGACAGTCTTCAGCTTCTAAAGCAGGTTGATTAGAAATCTCTTCTTTTTTTGTCACCGCCAAAGTCGAGACCGAATTTTCAAATTCTGAAATCGATTGATCAATAAGAACAGTTTCTTGAGCAAATGGTCGATGATATGCAGGAGCTGCTTCAATAATAACTTCTTTTTTTTCATTAACAGCTGTGGCGGCAGTACAAGCTTCAGAAATTGGCTGCGCTATTTCAAGTGGTTGAGCATATAATTTTTGAACTAATGCTTCTGATTGCTCAAGAACGCTCGCTGTTGGCTGTAAAGATATTTTCTGAAGAGGCGCTTCCACGTGCTGTTGTTGAACCTTTACTAAACGATCACTAGGAAACCCTGTTGCAATAATGGTTACTGCTACTTCATTTCCCATTTGATTATCTATAACAGACCCAAGAATAATATTAGCATCTTCATCAGCTTGCTCATAAACAACCGAAGCCGCCTCACTTATTTCTTGTAAGCCTAGGTCGGTACCCCCAGTAATATTTAAAAGGACAGAACGGGCTCCAGCGATACTCATATTTTCCAAAAGCGGCGAAGATATCGCTTCTAACGCAGCTTTTTTTGCACGATCTTGACCAGAGCAACGAGCGGTTCCCATAACAGCAACCCCTTTGTCTTTCATAATTTCTCTGACATCAGCAAAGTCGACATTTATATGCCCAGATCGAGTAATGATATCAGAAATACTACGCACTGATTGATTCAATACTTCATTGATCATGCCAAAGGCTTGAATCATTGACACTTTATCATCAGTAACTTCAAGAAGCTTTTGATTAGGAATAATAAGAAGGGTATCTGCAGTTGCTTTAATAGTTTCTAATGCTTGTTCAGTAATACGAGCTCGACGCTTACCTTCAAATAAAAAGGGTTTTGTTATAACTACAATAGTTAAAATGCCTTTTTCTTTAAGGGCTTGCACAATAACAGGAATTGCCCCTGAGCCTGTCCCGCCGCCCATACCACCTGTTACAAATACAATATCGGCATCGCTGAGCGCTTGCATCACTTTATCCAAATCTTCTTCTGCTGCACGCTTACCAATTTCTGGATTTGCACCAGCACCAAGTCCTTTAGTTGATTTTAAACCAATCTGAATTTTAGTCCCTGCAAGCGATACATGAAGGGCTTGCGCGTCAGTATTCACCGCATAAAACTCAGCCCCTTTAAAGCCTGATTCAACCATGCAGTTAATGGTGTTTCCTCCAGCTCCGCCAACTCCCACTACTTTTATACAAGCAACGGCACCATGGCCTTTTTCTTCTTGCTCAAGATGTATCATGTATACTCTCCCCTTATTTTATGACCCTAAAAAAAGTCAGAAACCCACGACTTCATACGTATCAATAAACGGGTTACCCCTCTTTGATCTTCATTAAACAAACCTAAAGAATGTTTTTTGTCCCCCGCAAGCAACAAAAGCCCATACCCTGTAGCATAGATAGGATTAGAAAGTATCTCTGGATCATTATGAATAATGCGTGGACGCCCAATACGAACAGGAACCCGACACATATCTTCAGCAACCTCTTTAAGACCTTCAAGCATGCTGCCACCACCAGTTATAACCAAGCCTGAAACGAGTATATGAGAAAGATGATGCGAAAGTATTTCTTCATGCACAAACGAAAGCAACTCTTGGCTGCGAGCTTCAAGTATTTCGGTAATGTCTTTCATGTGTATGGCGCGCATTGTTTCCCCTTGAACCATTTCTCCTTCTATGATGGTATCATTTTCTAGCAGACGAGAATTTGCAAGTCCATAGTCTCGTTTTATCCGTTCTGCATCCCTCGTAGTAATGCGCAATCCAATAGCAAGATCATTAGTAAAATGATTACCTGCAATAGGAATAACCTTTGTATGGCAAATAGTACCTCGCTGATACACTGCCAAATCGGTAGTTCCTCCGCCAATATCAATCATTCCTACTCCCAAATCACGCTCATCATCATTCAGTACTGCTTTAGCAGAAGCAAGCTGCTCAAGAATAACATCTTGAACAATAACTCCTGCCTGCTCACAGCACGAAACTAAATTATGAACCGACGCTACAGAACCAGTAATCATATGAATATGAGCTTCAAGCCGAACTCCAAACATACCTAAAGGGTCTTGGACGCGCTCTTGACCATCAATGCTAAAATATTGAGGCAACACATGGAGCACTTGTTGTCCTTCTGCTAAAGGAACTGCTTTTGCATTAGCAATAACATTGGCAATATCTTCCTGAGTCACTCCCTTTTTACCAATAGGTACCGCCCCATACACATTACGTGATTGGATATGGCTCCCTGATACCCCAACAACAGCCGATTCTATGCGTACATTTGCCATCAGTTGCGCTTCTTCAACCGCATCTTTAATAGATCGAATAGTTTTGGCCATATCAACCACTACTCCTTTACGCAATCCTTCTGAAGGAACTTTTCCAATCCCTAAAATTTCAACTGTCCCCTCAGTAACTTGTTGACCAATTAACACACAAATTTTTGTGGTTCCCACATCAATAGCAGTAATTATGTTATCCGCAAACAACTTTTTCATTTGTGACCCTTCCCCCCGGAAATACAATCATTTGACCCTTAAAACGCCTATCTATAAACCACCCTTCACAACTATTCACTTTTGCTAATGCTCCACAGTTATCAAGAGCGACCGTACGCTTGCCAATTTTTCGATGAGATTTTCTTTCTAAAAGCACCTTTGTCAATTCACGGCATGCAGAATCTGCTACTGTTTCTGCTTTTGTATCTGCACAACCTAACACCGTAATCTGCGGATGCTTTTTATCATGAAATT
>Ga0114967_10004807_pt1 | contig 10798 bp, 6 predicted proteins | sample M_130628_MF_Meta_FD_92639 | JGI IMG/M metagenome (GOLD analysis project Ga0114967, IMG submission 92639) | Freshwater microbial communities from Lake Montjoie, Canada to study carbon cycling - M_130628_MF_MetaG | ecosystem: Environmental > Aquatic > Freshwater > Lake | place: Lake Montjoie... | reverse complement strand
GGTACGTCCTGGGCAGCGGACCCAACTGGGCGCGGCTGCCCGGTCCCTACATGGCGGCCGCCGACACCCGGTCCATGGATGTCGAGACGCTGGCCGCTGTGCAGTGGTCGAAGCGAAACCTCCAGCCGGGCAGCAGGATCGGCGCCGACCGCGTCAGTTCGATCCTGTTCGCCTCCCAAGCCGGGCTGTGGCCGGTGATGAAAGGTCCGGCGCTTTCCGGCATAGACGTGGCGGCGCTCTACGTCGCGGACACATGGACCATGCGCCAGACGGACATGGCGGGCAGCATGCGCCTGCGATTCCTCTACGTCGACCGTCGGTTGGCGGCTGAGAAGCCCCACTTCGGGTCCTACTTCTTCAACGGAGAAACCGGCGGAGGCGCCCAGCTCTCCGACGCACAGCTGACCAAGTTCGACGCGGTGCCCGCCATCAAGGTCGTGTACCGCCACGGCCCGGTCTCCATCTACGACCTCGGCGGGCTGGGTCTTCCCGAACTGAAGAGCGGGTGGTTCAAAGCGCCCACGACAGTGGCGACGGTCCGCCATGTTGTTGTCGGTTTCGTATTCGGAATACTTCTCGCCTGGGCGATACGCCGAGGCGTCTGGGCGCGACTGCGCGACAAGGCTATTCGATTCGCTGGAATTTCCGGTAAGGCCGCCGCCGGGGGAGTGGTGGTGGCCACCATCTCGACGATGTCGGCGATCCTGTTCACCACCGGCCTCACCGTTACCCCGGCCTTCATCCTTCCCGCGGCGTCGGTGGTGTTACTGGCGTTCCCGCGAGAGACGGTTCGCGACGTGAAGCGGGCGCTGTCCGCCGCGCCGTGGCGGACCGTGGGCGCCGCCGCCCTGATGACCGTCCCGTTCATTGTCGTTTCCGCCGTGGCGATCAACGACTGCACCGAATACGACATCGACGAAGTGCAGCAGATACTCCACGACCCCAGCGCCGTTCACGACCCACCGAAACCATCGCGTGGCTGAAGGAGAGAAATGTTCGCCAAACACGACCCACCCATGTCGCTCAACCCACACCGTCCGCCCACGTGCGCCGCGGTGATCTGCGCCTACACCGACGACCGGTGGAACGACACCCTCGAGGCCGTCAAGTCGGTGCGGGAGCAGAATCCGCGTCCCGACGAGGTGGTCCTGGTTGTCGACCACAACTCCGATCTCCAGGCCAGGCTCGCCGATCAACTCCCCGATGTGCGGGTGGTCGCCAACCAGAACGACCAGGGACTGTCCGGGGCGCGCAACACCGGGGTGGCGGTCACCACCTCAGAGGTGATCATGTTCCTCGACGACGACGCGTCGGCGCTGCCCGGCTGGACGGCAGGACTGCTGCACCACTACACCAACCCGAACGTCCTCGGAGTCGGTGGGCGCATCGAACCGCGTTGGGGCGGTTCGCGTCCCACCTGGTGGCCGCCGGAGTTCGACTGGGTGGTGGGCTGCAACTACACCGGCCAGCGGACCGGGATCGTGCGCAACCTCATCGGCGCGAACGCCTCGTTCCGGCGCGAACTGTTCGCCGACGGCGGCTTCACCACCGGGATCGGCCGCACCGCGGGAAGCCGCCGGCCGGCGGGGTGCGAGGAGACCGAGTTCTGCATCCGCTCGTCACAGGCCAACCCACACGGGATCTTCATCTACGAGGACTCCGCGGCGGTGACCCACAGCGTTCCCAAAGACCGTCAGACGTTCGCCTACTTCCGGTCGCGGTGTTTCTCCGAGGGACTGTCCAAGGCGCAGGTGACTGAGTCCGTGGGTGTCGCCGACGGCCTGTCCTCGGAGTGGACCTACACGCGCAGGACCCTGCCGATGGGCGTGCTTCGCGGGCTGCTCCGCCTGCTGGTCGGTGACGTGTCCGGCCCCGCCAGATCCGCGGCGATCGTCATCGGCCTGGCTTACACCACCGCCGGCTACGTCGTCGGTCTGTTGCGTGGGCTGGTGCCTCGTTGCGCCGGCCGGAAAGGCTGGTGATCGCCGTGGAGAACGTGTCTGGGATGCGGATCGCGATGATTTCCGCGCGGGCGCTGCCGATGATGGGTGGCGTCGAGACTCACGTCCACGAGGTGACGCGGAGGATGTCCTCGGCGGGCGCCGAGGTGACGGTGCTCACCACCGATACGACGTCGGAATTGCCCTCGGAGGAAACCACTTCCGGCTACCGGGTCCGGCGCTGGCCGGCCTATCCGCGCTCACGGGACTACTACCTGTCTCCAGGACTGATCCGGCACCTGTCGCGGTCGAGCGGAGACTACGACGTCGCGCACGTTCAGGGCGTCCACACCCTGATCGCGCCCACCGCGTTGACCGCGGCTCGGGGAGCGGGACTTCCTACGCTGCTGACGTTTCACACCGGCGGGAACTCCTCCGGTGTCCGGGAGTCGCTGCGTAGCGTTCAGTGGAAGCTGATCTCCCGGCATCTGCGCGGGGCGTCGGCACTGATCGCGGTGTGCGAGTACGAACGCCGCACCTTCTCCAAGATTCTGGGCATACCCGAGTCGGACATCCGGGTGATCCGAAACGGGTGCGACCCGTTGCCGGTGGACCCCACCGCGGAGGTCGCCGACGGTGACCCGCTGGTGGTCTCGGTGGGCCGGCTGGAGCGCTACAAGGGACACCACCGCGTGCTTCGCGCGATGCCAGAACTGCTGTCCCGCAGACCCGGAGCCCATCTGGTCCTGGTGGGCAGCGGCCCCTACGAGGATTCGCTGCGGGCGATGTCCGCCGAACTGGGGGTGTCCGACAAAGTCACCATCCGCAGTTTCGGTCCCGACGAACGGGGCCATCTCGGCAAGCTCATGTCCAGCGCTGACGTCATGTGTCTGCTCAGCGAGTACGAGGCACACCCCATCGCGGTGATGGAGGCCGTCGCTGCGGGAACCAAAGCACTCGTGGCCGACACCTCCGGGCTCACCGAACTGGTCCACGCCGGGCTGGTGTCCTCCATCGGGCTCGAGGCGCCGCCGGCCGCGGTGGCCGAAACCATCGAGGCCGTATCCGACTTCGATCCGGTTGTCCGGCCGGACATTCCGTCCTGGGACGACTGCACCAACAACCTGCTTCGGGCCTACCGGGAGGTGGTCGCGTGAGAATCCTGCTGCTGGCGCAGTTCCTGCCCCCGATGACCGGCGGGGAGGAGCGACACGTATGGAACCTGGCCCGCGCCTTGGCATCCCGGTCCCACGAGGTGACCCTGCTCGGCTTCGCCACCGACGGCGAGAACGCCGGGGAGCGCATGTCCGAGGGCGTCCGGGTGGTGCGGTGCCGCACCGCAGCATCTCGGCTTCCCGTCCTCTACAGCGACGCGTCGCGCCCACACGCGCTGCCCATCCCGGACCCGGAGGTGTCCCGCGCGATCCGCCGCGAGCTGGAGTCGCGTACCCACGACGTGATCCACGCGCACAACTGGATCGTCAACAGTGCCCTGGGGCCGGCGTCGGCCGCCGGGATCCCGGTAGTGATGACCCTGCACGACTACAGCCACATCTGCGCCACCAAACGGATGATGGAGCGCGGGGAGCGTAAGTGCGCCGGACCGTCGGTGTCGCGGTGCCTGCCGTGTGCCTTCGATCACTACGGAGCCGCCAACGGTGCGGTCACCTCGCTGGCCAACGCCTGGATGGCCCGGCGGCGGATGAGCCGCATCGCGGAGACGGCCGCGGTGAGCTCCGCGGTGGCTTCGGCGGTGGCGGTGCCCTCCGGCGGGTGGATGGGACGCGCCGGGCTGACGTCTCGGGTCATCCCCAACTTCATCCCCGACGAGTTGGTCCTGGAGACCATCCCCGACACCGACCCGGACGCCCCGCTGCTGTTCGCCGGAGACCTCTCCCACGACAAGGGGGTTCAGGTTCTGCTGGACGCCTACGCGCGTCTGGAGTCCGCCCCGCCGCTGGTGCTGGTCGGCCGCACCTCCGAGCCGGACTCCTGGACGTTTCCCGCTGGCGCGACCTGGCTCGGGTCTCGGACACATGAGGAGGTGATGGAACTGTTCCGCTCGGCGCGAGCGGTGATCGTCCCCTCGGTGTGGGACGACCCGTGCCCGACTGTCGTCCTCGAGGCGATGGCCGCCGGCCGGCCTGTGGTGGCGGCGAGGTCTGGCGGGATCGTCGACATGGTCGTCGACGGCAGCACCGGCCGGCTGGTGGAGCCGGGAGACGTGGCAGCGCTGGCGGAGGCCATCGGTGAGGTTCTCGCCGACCCCGAGCGGGCCGGGCAGATGGGTGTGGCCGGGCGTGACCGCGCCCGGGAGTTCACCATCACCGCGGTGGTCGACCGGATCGAGCAGCTGTACACCGACCACATCGGCGCGTCGCGGGTCGCGGAGCCGGCATGACCGCTGACTACGACGCAGCGGCGGCCATGGCGTCGTCCAAGCACCACTCCGGCGCGCTCCAATTCTTGATGAAAAGCGCTGCGGCACTGGCCTCGACGTCGCTGGTCACCTCCGCGTTGGGGTTTCTCTACTGGGTGGTCGCCGCCCGCACCTTCAGCGCCGTCGCTGTCGGTGAGTCCTCCACCGCCATCTCGGCGATGAGCCTGCTGGCCCCATTCACCGTCTTCGGACTGGGCACGCTGCTGATCGCCGAGCTCCCCGAACTGAAAACCGGACGCGCTCGACTGGTGTCCACCGCCGTCACGATCAGCGCGACGATGGGTGCGCTGCTGGCACTGGTGTGCGCGTTCGCGCTACCGCAGGGATTCCTCGGGGTGTACGGCATCGGGCACGAGCTCGGACGCACGCTGCTGTTCTGCGCCGCCGTCGCCACGCAGGGCGCCGGGATGCTCCTGGACCAGGCGCTGCTGAGCATGGTCGGCGGGGGAATGCAGCTGTGGCGCAACCTCACTCAGTCGGTGGTCAAGCTGGTGTTGCTGGCGGTGTTCGCCGTCACGCTGGCGAAGTACAGCTCGCTGACGATCTTCGCCAGCTGGTTCATCGCCAACGCGGTGTCCCTGGTGGTGATGGCGGTTGTGCTGATGAGGAAGTTCCGGGTGCCGCTGCGGAGTCTGGTTCCGTCGCTGTCCACCTTGCACGGTCTGAAGTTCTCGGCGGCCAAGCATCACGGCCTCAACATCGCACTGTTCGTTCCGTTCTTCGCCATGCCGATGGTGGCCAATGCCGTTCTGGGGCCGGAGAAGTCCGGATACTTCTTCGCCGCGTGGTCGCTGGCCGGGTTCGTGATGTTCCTACCGTTCGCTCTTGCCACGGCGCTGTTCGCGTCAGGGTCGCGGGACTCCGAGGCGTTCCTGACCGGGTTCCGCCACACCCTGCGGTACTCGCTGCTGATCTGCCTGATTGCCAACATCGGGATCTGGGTTCTCGGGAAACTGGCACTGGCGGTGTTCGGATCCAACTACGCGTCCAACGCCTACCTCGCGCTGATCGCCACCTGTATCGGGGGCTTCGGTCTGGTGATCAAAGACCACCACGTCGCGCTGGCACGGATCAACGGGACAGTGGGTCGCGAAGCGATTCTGATCGCCGCGCTCAGCGGTTTCGAAGCCGTCGCCGCCGTGGTGGGGGCGCACCTCGGCGGCATCACCGGACTGGGCGTCGGATGGCTGGTCGCCACCGTGCTGGATGCGCTGGTGTGCGGACCCCTGGTCTGGAAGACCTACCGTTCCTCGAGGTAGCCGTTCTCGACCTGAGCTTCCGGTTCGGTCGGCTCAACCGGGCGGTCTGAGCGCAGCCGGCGCAGGATGGTCACCGCGCCCAGCGCGGAAAGGCTCACCATGCCGCCGCCGATCAGCCACCACCGCAGGGGGGCGCCCGTATCCTCGACCTGCTCCGAGAGCTCGATGGTGGGGTTGAGGACCGTGAACGGATCCTTGCCCGGCGTGGAGATCACCGCGCGCCCGTCCAGACCCGCCCATCTCCCGCGCTTGCCTACCATCCATGTCAGGGCCGCGTCCAGCTGTGCGGGGGCGCCGTTGGAGGAGGCGATCAGCATCGTGCGCTTGCCGTCGAACACCGTCTGGAGGGATCCATACCGGATGTCGCGGTCCAGAACCAGGGCGGTGTTCTTGCCGTCGGCGTCGCGGCTCATGACCTCGACGCGCCCCTGATCCACACTGAACGGCAGCGGGACCTTCTTGGTGTCCCACCCGTTGGCGGAGATCAGCACTGCGGGCTTCCCGCTGTCGATGGCCTGCTGAAGGCTGGTCACCGTGGTCTTCAGTGGCACGGCGCTGGCGCGCTGAAGCCCGGCAATGATCTGGGACGCCCGGACGGTGTCACCGAACGGATCGTCGCCCAGGCCGATCTGGATGGCAGGGGTGGTCAGGGACTGTGGCAGTGCCTGGAACCCCTGGAGGATCGGGGTGTTGGCCCGCTCGGTGTGCAGCTCGGTGTCGTCGTCGATCCGCAGTGTGATCGGGGAGTAGTCGCCGCATCCGCCGACGTATCCGGTGATCCGCACCATCAGCTCGAACTTCGTGGTCCGGCGCAGGAGACGGTCCGGGATGTCCACCTCGCGGTCGATGCGCCCGTCCTCGGTGGCGGGCACGCGGGCCACGGTCCGACCGTCCACCATGAACGCGACCTCACCGCCCATCGGGGGCGGGAGCGGGGTGTGTGACCCGCGTAAGTGGATCCGGACGTTGGCCAGTGGATGTCCGAACTTGGTCTGATCCAGCACCACCCCCACCCATGGCTGCATGGCCGTGGCGATCAGCTCCGGGCGGTTCAGCGCTGCGAGGGTGAAGGTGTCGCCGAGAAACTTTTGGCCGTCGGGGAGCTCGGCGGAGAGCACCTTGGGGGCGAAGGCGTACGCCTGTGCGTCGTCGCCGAGCAGGTTCACCTCCTTGGTGAGCTGGTCGGCCGGACCCGAGATGAGCATGGACGGCCCGCCCGGGGTGTTGAGCACCGAAATGCCCTTGTCGGGCCCCTCCCTGATGACAACCCGGCGCTCCATCGGCGCCACAGTGCCACCCAGTGTGGTGGCGCCGTTGGGTAGTGGAACCACCACGATGTCGGGGAGCTGTCCGCCGTACCGGAAAGCGACTTCGGCGGTGAGCTGCACCGCGGCCTCCGTCTCCTGCGGAGAGGGTTGCGCAGGAATACCGATGGTGAGCTGATGCAGCACCGATGGCATGAATCCGGCCACACCGTCCGGCGCCACCTCGGTGCCGGCGAACGACACGGTTGCGTCGTCGTAGCGGAGGGGGAAATCGTGGTCGAAACAGTACCCCTCCGGGGGAATGGCGGTGGCGGTCATCGTGACGTTTGCCCAGTTGCCGAAGACCTGAACGTCTTTGAGTGGGACCACGATCCGCGTCGACGTGGTGTCCGTCGGGAGCTCGACGTGACCGATCGTTCGTGGTCCCTGCGACATGTCGATGGATCCGTACCGGAGCTTCACGGGGATGTCGAGGGTCGCGGCGAACTCCGTGGGGACCAGACCCTGAGGAACCTGAAACGACAGGCTGTTGCTCACGACGTTGCGGCCGATGTCGAAGACAGACGACTTCGATGAGCCCAGGTCGTCCAGCGACAGGGCCAGAACGGGGGCCGTTCCAGGGGCGGCCGAGTCCGTTGGGTTGGCGGGCGCGATCGACGGAGCGGGCTGTGTGGGCGGTTCGGCCAGTGCTGCCGGCGCCGTACCCACCACCAGGTACGCCACAGCCAGGACAGCAGAAGCGCGGCGCCAACGCGGAGAATTATTCACAGCGACCTCCATTCGAACCGACGCGGATAACCGCGGTCTGTGAGCGACAAGTAGAGGGTCGAAGCAGTGCCGACGACGAAGACGGCGCGGTTCGGAGAGAAACCGCGAGTTAAGGGGCCACGGACTTTGCCGCGGCCGCCGCGGCGACCTGATCGGCGATCGCCCGGACCTCCACAGTTCCGTCCGCGGCGACCGAGGTGTCCATCACCCGGAAGGTGGTTCCGGCGTCGATGACGTACCCGCCGGAGATCGGCATTCCGTCGGAGGTGCAGTAGCGCACCCGAACCCGGCCCCGCCCGCCGCGCACCGCGCCGTCGGTGCGGGCCAGGGTGTAGCCGGAGGTGCTGAACGCGCCACCCGCGGGGAACGTATCGGCGACGAACTCAGCTTCCCGTCCGCGATATGCGGCCGGCACCGGGTGGGATGCGGTCAACACCCGCGTCGTCTGGTCACGGTTGCGCACCGCCAGATACACCGCGAACGCCGACGACAGCTTCGCCTCGGCGATCAGCGCGTTCGAACCGGCCAACTCCGGGTTGCGACCCGATCGGGCGACCTCGTTGGCTGCCACTACCAGCGCAGATCCTTCCGCGCGTACATCGGCGTGCTCGGGGCACACCGCCTGACCCGCGGGGGTGGCGGTCACCGGTTCGGTGGCGTCCCAGTCGATCGACAGTTTCCGGCGTGCACCGGGATAGTCAGCGTCAATGGTGTTGGCGCGGTGACGGATTCGGAAACCCGCCCGCGCCGCGGCGGCCCGATCCTCCGCGCTGACCTTGCCGGCGTACCGCTTCAGTGTCGCTTCGGGGGCGCGTTGTGCGCGCATCTCCGCGGGGATGCGGGTGTCGACGAACTCCTGGCGGGCCTCGCGGGCGAAACGTAGATGCCGGGCCAGCTCGAAGCCCTCGATGCGCGCGGTGTGCGCCTCAGCGTCGGCGCCGTGACGTGAACTGTGCGCACGCGACGCCAGCCGGGACGCGGTGTGAGCGCGGGCCTTTCCCGCCATCAGGTGCGCTCCGCCGGCGGGACCGGCGGCGTAGCTCATCGAGGTGTCGCCGTAGAAGGTGCGCTCGATGATGCGTCGGCGGGCCGCTGTCTGCATCGACCGCGCCCGCGCGCTGTCACCGGACAGCATCGACTGGACCGCGACGTTGAGCCCCGAGGAGTTCGACCCCTCTGGGATGGCGGCGAAATCCACCGACGGGATCCGGCCCACCACGTCGTCGACGCGGGCGTCGGGCTCGACCGCTAAACGCATTCCCTCAACGGTCACCACCGGTGCGCCGCCGGGGCCGGCGACCAGTCGAACACCCTGGGCGATCTCCACCCCGACAGCGGTATCCGTACTCGCCGCCAGCATGTCGGCGACGGTCAGCGGACGTGCCTGATCAGCGGCCATCGCCGCTACTCGCGCGGACACCGGTCGCGGCTCCGCTCCCACCTGAGCCTGCTCTGTCACGTCCTCGAACAGTCGGTCGCTCATCCGCTGCGACACCGCGGTGAGCGCCCCCAACTCGTCGAGGGTGTGTCGGCGGTAGAAGTTCTGCACCCGCTCCGGGAGTTCCGTGAACGTGGCTCCCGCCGGGGCGTTCATCGCACCGCTGGCGATGGCGTCGATTCGGGTGTCGATGCGCTCCAGTTCGATCGCCGCCTCCAGCGGGTCGGCGATCGCCCCGCCGGCCACCAGGTCGCGCTCACACAGCGCGGACGCCAGTTGGACGCGGGTCACCGCCATCGGGTCGTGCTTCCCACGGTTGAGTTCCGCAGCGGAGCCGGACTGTTCGCGGCGTTCACTGAATACGTCGTTGTGCATGCCCGGGACCCGGCGCAGCCCACCTGACGGGGACCGCAGCAGCTTCGTCGACACCCCCGGGGATACCGCTTCAAGGCTGACCATCAGGTTGCTGAGCAGCGACGGCGGCAGCGTCGCCACCGATGAGGCCGCGGCTGGGCCCATCTGCGTGCGGACGTTGGAGCTCACGGTGCGGATGGTTACCCGGTTTTCCTGACGCCGAGCCGAGGCAGCCGCGCGGGAAGTCCCGGTGGTGGGGCAGCGTCGGCATTGCCGACCCGAGCTGTGGAACTCGTCGATGGACACGCACATGGTTGGAACCTTTCCGAAGGTTTGTCACGTCCTCGGTGCAGTATTTCATTCGCATGCAACGTGCATGGCAAACACGACACGCCGGGATCACACCAGCGGATCAGGCCGCGGTGAGCACCTCGGGCAAGACCTCGGCGAGCATCCCCAACTCCTCCAGCGCCGCGGATTGCTCCTCAGACAGGCGACCGCCTTGGTGCCGGCGGCGTTGCGATTCGACCCACTTGTAGATCGGATGGTCGCGGGGGATCGGTCTGCTGCTCAGCTCGCGGCGCAGCAGGACCAGGTTCCGGTCGAACGTCGCGTCTCGGGTTCGCCACCGCCAACCCGGCAGCGTCTCCAACGCGTCGATGCGCGGGGCGGACAGGTCACTGCGTTGGTACATCCCGCGCTGCTGGTGCGCCCATCGTCCCAGTTCAGCCTCAACGGGGTTATCGGAGGACCGGTCGGGGTAGAAGCCGTACTTGGCCTGAAACCGGGCCAGTTTGGCCAGCCGGGCCTCCCATTCCACCCGGGCGCGGGCCGTCGACAGTGACTCCCGCCAGCCGGGTAGTCGCGCCAACGACTCGGCGCGGATGGGGTCTAGCCGGTCCGTGCGCAGCTGCAGCCGCTGCGCGGCGAGCCACGCCGCCAGCACCGGGTCGTCCCCGCGGGAGGGGATTCGTCCGTGCTCATCAACGAACGCGGCGACTTGGTCGTAGGTGGCGCCCCAGCGGTCTGCGTCGGGGGTCCAGGTGAAGCCGACGAGGCGATCCAGCAACGCCGCGCGGCCTTTGGGCATCGCGCCGGAGGAGTACAGGTGTCGTTGCCGTTTCAGCCACTCGCCGCGGGCTCCGCCGCCTAGCGGTTGGCCGGCGGCGTCGCGGGTGGCGCATTCAAGGAACCGACGCACCCATGGATCTCGCGACAGGTTCCGCAGCGGTTCTGGGAGGGTCGCGATGTAGAGGCGGTGCTGCTGTTTCATGCGGCCGGCCCGTTCCCGCGCGAACGCCCAAACGAGCCTCGTGTAGTCGTGGCTGTCCGGT
>Ga0114967_10004804_pt1 | contig 10800 bp, 10 predicted proteins | sample M_130628_MF_Meta_FD_92639 | JGI IMG/M metagenome (GOLD analysis project Ga0114967, IMG submission 92639) | Freshwater microbial communities from Lake Montjoie, Canada to study carbon cycling - M_130628_MF_MetaG | ecosystem: Environmental > Aquatic > Freshwater > Lake | place: Lake Montjoie... | reverse complement strand
CGATGTTATTTTTGACTTGAATAGTATTCCCAATTGCTTTACCCCTAATAATGATGGAGTCAATGATGAATTTATAATAACCAATAAAAGTTTTTGTAAACACCTTGCTTATACCATTTTTAATCGTTGGGGACAGGAATTATTTCATACAAGCAATATTCGTGATCCTTGGGATGGAAAACAAAATGGAAATGATTTGCCAGAAGGTGTCTACGTAATTATTTTACACGGAGAAAAGCCGGCATCGAAATTTATAACGATTATGAGATAATTGAACTAACTAATTTTAGTAGCAACTCTTTTCTGTTATTAAGCGAGTATTTTCCACTGATTATTTTTCTTGCTAATTGTCCTTTTGATGCTAGATCTTCATTTGATGCAGATAATGCTGAATCAAGAAGTCCTTTTAGTAATTCATCTTTCCGTTCGTTTAAAACAAATCCGGATTGTTCAATAATCTCCGGCATTGAAAATACATTGGATACAATGGGAACACATTCGCAAAGCATGGCTTCACATAATGCATTAGGAAATCCCTCTGCCATGGAAAGTTGTAAATAGAATTGATGTTCGCTATATAATTTTTGCAACTCACTGTTTTTGGTAGGAGGAATTGTTTTCACGTTAGCAGACGTGATTGGCAATTTAATAGACGGTGGAACGCCAACAATTGTGAATTCGCAATCTAGAAATTCATTCGCCACTTTCAAAATTAAATCAATTCCTTTTAGTTGCTGTTGAAACGAAAATTCTAATCCGCCTGTAACTGTGATAAAGGAATTCTTTCTTTTCTCTGTCGATTTAAAGAATTGCGTATTGTCGTAACCGTTAGGGATAACGGTGGTGGGTTTTTTATAATTTTTTATAAAAGCTTTTATTCCCTGATACGAAGGAATGTTCTTGTCGTAAGTATAATTGTAACTAATTAAGGTTTCATGCTTCGGACTTACATGCGTTGCAAGCTTGAAAGAAATTTTTGTAAAAAGTCCTAATAGTGTTTTGTTGAAATTCCCATATCTAATAGCAGGGAAGGAAACGCAGTCAGTGCCACCAGCAATGATAATAAATTGTTTTCCTATTAAACGTGCAAATAATCCCGGAAGGAAACCATGATAACCGGCAAATTGCGCAACATACAGTTTAGTACTGAAAAGATGTCTAAGGATAAATAACTTTTGTTTTATCAATAAGAAGGGCGTTTTCCATTTTTTATCGCTGCTAAAAGCAAATACTTTTACTTCGTCAATTTGAGAAAGTATAATAATGTCTTTATTTACAAACGATGAACTACCTGTATGAAAATAGAGAATAGCCATTATTGTTTTTCATTAAGTGTCGCAACGGAAATGATTCCAGCAGTGAAAAATGGCAATACGGGTAACTTGATAATACGATCATCTATCCACCAGAAAATTTTAGAAATAACTTGAAGTCCTTTTAAAATTAATTTCTTGATCTTCAAAAACTGAATTGGTTTTCCTTCATGTTGCTCGAGTGTAACGCCAAAGGATATGGGAAGATGGTATTCGCAATAATTGATTGTTAAACCTGATTTATTCAAATAAGAACTTAAATCAGATTTGTTCATCAATACATGAATATCAAATACAGGCTTGTTCATTATTTTTTGAAGTATGCCAGTAGCACCTTTCAAGTATGGAACAGTAGTAATTAAAATCCCTCCAGGCTTTAAGAACTTCTTAAAGGCATTAATGGTATTGACAGAATCTTCAAAATGTTCTAATACGCCAAACGAACATACTGCATCAAAAGCACCAATCAATTCTTGCGGCGGATTAAAAATATCACCTTGAATAATTTTACCTTGGATGCCATCACGTTCTAAAATATTTTCTGTTTGCTTACAGCCTAACTCGCTATAATCAAGTCCGTAAATTTCTAGTCCGTATTGCTGATGAAAGTAACTCAAGAAAACAGAGTTTCCACAACCTAATTCCAGCACTTTTGCATGCTTACCTTTTAAGCTCGATAAATACTTCGAATAAACAGCATCAATCTTTCGAATGCTATAATTGGAAAGACCTTTATTCGTTAAGTCAATAGGGTCGGGTAGAGGCAATTGATTCCAGAAGGAAGTCCAATATTCTTTACTCGCTTTATCTATTTGTGTCATTCCAAAATTATTTTTCACATCGGGCTTCTACACCATTTCCACCTCTGTTCATCCAGATATTCTTTCCATTTAATGATGTTAATGTTTTACGAATATCATCCATACTACGTAAGTGCTTGTAGTAGTCGGTTAGCTGATCGTAGGTATCTAACTTACTCCATTCGTAATGAAATTGTCGGTCTTGCTCCGGAAATTCGCGGATGTAAACAATCAATGGAGAAATACGATGGACTAACCAATTGATAATACCTCTGTCTTTCAATTTCCAATGTACGGGGAAGAAAAAGTCAACTAAGCTATTTACGATGCGTTGAGATTTTTCCGGTTTCATCTCTTTCAGAACAGCTCTGAAAATTGGAGTAAGCGTAGAGTAATAACCAATCCTCCAGATATAATGATCAATAACTAAAACTCCACCTGGCTTTACTTTTTCAAATAAGCACTTGATTGTTTTTTCTGGATCTGGAGTATGTTGTATCACACCTAAGCAAACCACATAGTCGAATAAGTTATCTTCATAAGGAATATCGTAAACGCTAGCTTGTGCAATTTGATAATTTGATGCATTGCCAATGTTTTCCTTATTTACATCCACAGCTACGCTTAAATCGATGGAGTGAATTAATCCGCCTCCTTTTACCAATAACTCAGTAAAACGACCAGCACCTGCACCAACCTCTAAAACAGTTTTGTCTTTTAGTCCGCTGATAGGCATGCCTAAGCAACGCTCTAAACGATCTTGCGTTATACTCGTATTGCTAAAACTATCTAATTGCGTCTTGGCGTAAGTTTTCCATTGTAATCCGAAGGCAGAAGCGTAGTTCTCCTGAGGGACAAAACGCGGAATTCCGTTGATAATTGGAAAGGATTCACCGTCGTTATTGACTAATTGGTCTCCGGAAACTGAAAGCGCTTTATGGCTTACAGGAGAGGAATAAGGGAATAATGTGCTCATATTTGAATGGCATAAATTTACCAAATTATAATTATCATCCTATTTATTAGATTTGTGAATCTGAATTTATGTGCGGCTTTACAGGATATATTGATAAAAAAGGGATTTACGGAGTAGATATTCTTCGTAAAATGACGGATTCGTTGGTTCACCGCGGACCCGATGATGCGGGTTATGAGGTATTATCGATGGAGAATGGTATTGCTGCCTTTGGCTTCCGCCGTCTTAGTATCCTTGATTTAAGCGAGGCTGGACATCAGCCCATGTTCAATCATGATTGCTCTATTGCCATCATGTTGAATGGAGAGGTTTATAATTTTCAGGAATTAAAAGCAGATCTAATAGCGAGTGGGATTTCTTTTAAATCTTCTTCGGATACGGAAGTTGTTTTGAAAGGCTACGAATTAAAGGGAATTGAATTTATTCATTCGTTGGTTGGGATGTTCGCTATTTCCATTTTAGATATTCCGAAACAGCAGTTGTATTTGATTCGTGATAGAGCAGGTGTGAAGCCTTTGTTCTACTCGAACTATGATGGAAATATTATTTGGGGATCCGAATTAAAAGCGCTGCGAAATCATCCGGCATTTAAACATACTACCGACGTTAATGCGTTGGGGTTATACTTTCAAAATGGAAATATTCCGGCTCCTTATACCATCTATCAAGATTGTTATAAGTTAGAACCAGGACATTATATCCAATTTGACTTGTCCAATTTTACAAGTAAGATTATCAAGTATTGGGATGTAAACGTTTATTACAATCAGCCGAACAATACAGTTTCTTATGAGGAAGCCAAACAGCATGCAGAAGAATTGATGACTTCTGCTTTTAAGTATCGCATGATTGCGGATGTGCCAGTAGGTGTGTTTTTAAGTGGTGGGTATGATAGTACGGCTGTCGCTGCTTTGTTGGCTAAGTCGTACGGACAAATAAATACGTTCACCATCGGATTTGAAGAAGCTTCGTTTAATGAAGCGAATTATGCAGAAGCGGTGGCGAAGGAAATTGGAACGAATCATTTTACAGAAATATGTACCATCGATGCAGCAAAGGATATCATTCCGGAACTGCCACATATTTTTGATGAACCATTTGGAGATTCTTCTGCTATTCCTACAACTTTAGTAAGTCGCATTGCCAAGAAGCATGTAACGGTGGCCCTATCCGCAGATGCAGGTGATGAATTGTTTGCTGGCTATCCTCGTCATTTGAAAGCAGAGTCCTATTTAAAAAAGTGGAATAATAAACCAGGAGCAGTAAAATTGCTATCTCCCTTTTTGAATGCAATTAATTTGAATAAGAATTTAACGAATGCCAATCGCATAGAAAAGTTAATTGAGTTTCTAAATGCTAAAACAAACGTAGAAGCATTTGATAGTATAAACAAAACATTTACGGCTGGTGAAGCAAGACTTTTATTGAATGCTAATTTTAAAGAGTTAAATACAGTATTTAACAGTGGTGAAAAATTCTCATCGAAAGTATCGCCTTTAAATCAAGTGCTCGCAGTAGAATATCAAACTTATTTAGTTGATGATATTTTACAGAAAGTAGATCGCGCCACCATGTCGACTTCACTCGAAGGGCGTGAGCCATTTTTAGATCATCGACTGATTGAATTTATTGCAACCTTGCCTATTGAATACAAGTTGCAGAATGGAGTAGGGAAGCGAATTTTAAAAGATATCGTTCATCAATATGTTCCGAAGTCGTTATTAGATCGACCAAAAATGGGCTTTGGTGTGCCTGTTAAGAAGTGGATGAAAGATGATTTAAAACCTTTGTTGATGGAAGTGATGGGTGATGAAGCTTTAAAAGGAAATCATTTACTAAAGACAAATGCTGTTCGCCACTTGCGTGAAGATTATTTAGCAGGTAAGGTGCACGACTTTGAACGTTTATGGTTTGTGTTTACGTATTTGCAATGGTTTAAAAAGTGGGGCAATTAATATGGGAGTAATCAAACGACAAGGAATAAAAAATACTATTGCAGTTTATATTGGACTAGCAATTGGATTTCTAAACCTAATAGTAATTCAGCCTTACTTTCTTTCGAAAGAAGAACTAGGTTTAACGCGATTGCTTTATTCTTTTTCATTAGTCGTTGCGATGTTTGTACCGTTAGGGATTGGAAATGCAACTACGCGTTTCTTTCCGGTATTTAAAAACATCGATAAAAAACATCATGGTTATTTTGGATTCATGTTGTTGTTTCCGTTCATAGGTTTTGCCTTAACATCCTTGGTGATTTTATTATTAAAGGATTTTATTTTTAATCAGTATTTGCAAGAGTCGCCTTTGTTCGTGACGTTTTTTCAATATGTTTTTCCACTTATATTTTGTATTTCATTTATCTCTGTAATCTCTATTTACTGCAATGTAAATTTCAAGTCGACGATACCAACTTATATAAACGATATAGGCGTTCGTTTGATGACCATTGCCGTAGTATCGATTTACTATTTAAAATGGATTGACCTTCATCAGTTTATTTTAGCGTTTGTAGGAATTTATGCAGTTCAGCTTTTGGCTCTGTTGGTATACGTTTTTGTGTTTGATAAGCCTAAGATTAAAATTGATTGGACCAGCTTTAAAGAGAAGAAGTTTTTCCGTTTAATATCTTACGGATTACTACTTTGGTTTGCATCAGTAGCATCTATCGGATTAAAATATTTCGATTCGATTGTGATGGGGAAATACATGGCATTAAGTTTTGTAGGAATCTATACGGTAGTAGCCTTTGTGGCTACGATTATTGAAGCACCTTTAAATGCATTTGATAAAATTGCTTCTGCTAAAATTGCTTTTGCTTGGGAAGAAAAAAACATGAAAGAGATTGATGAAATATATTATAAGAGCTCGTTGTATATGTTTATTATCGGCGGATTTTTATTCATCAATGTGAATGCAAATATTCGCGACTTACTTTCTTTTTTGCCTGATGGGTATCAGTCAGCCTGGATGGTAGTTGTTGTTTTGAGCATTGCTGCATTATACAATATGGCTACAGGATTAAACGCTGCTATTTTGTTTACCTCTGAAAAATACAAGTGGGGTGCAGGTTTACTAATTTCACTTGCGATAATTGCAATTATTTTACAAAATCTATTCATTCCTTTATTCGGAATGAATGGAGCAGCAACAGCCACTGCATTGTCTTCTTTCTTTTACAATACGATGTTACTTTGGTATGTACACAAGCATTTTAAGTTAATGCCATTTACCAATGAAAATTTGAAAGTGCTTTTTGCCGTTGTTGGATTAGGAGTGATTGGATTTTTGCTGCCAAGCTTTGAAAACAAAATAATGGCTATAGTATTTAAGTCAACGTTTTTATCGCTTTCTTATTTCTATATAATTTATCGCTTCAAAATCGCAATCGAGTTACAGGAAATGGTATTTGGATTTTTTAAGAAGAAAGAACTATAATTTATTTTTTAGTTCTATTATTTGAACAATAACTCCTTTGTCCTCTTCGCTTTTAGGAACAGTTTTTTCTAAACGCAAAATAATAGCTCTTGCTTTTTCTTCATCTCCATCATCATCTCGCAGATAATAAGTATTTGCCAGTTCGTATTGATAAAGCAAGGTAGAGGCTTTGGAATTGCTTATAGCTTTATTTAAATTTTCTATCGCTAGTTTATAAGTGCCTTCTGGCATATTACTATAGATGGCTTTAATCATCATTTTTTCTAATGAATTAAAGTTTGCCATTACTTGATGCCACTTACCTATAATAAAGTAGGCTTCTGCAAGTGTGGGTTTTAAGGCAACTGCTTTTTCAGCTTCTGATTTCATTTTAATCGATAGGTTTACCTTTTCATTTAGACCTGCATAATCGGTAAGTCTTGCACAGGAGAAAGCAACAGTAAAGTGTCCTTCTGGTAACTTGGGATTTAAGCGAGTTCCTTTTTCTGCAAGGTATAATGCTCTGCGATACCATTGCTCTTTATTTTTTATCGTAGTCAAAAAAGGACCTTCTTTAGCCATAATTGCAGCTGTTTTACAAAGCGCATATGCTTGGGATGAGTCGAGCTTTATAATTTCTTTGTAAATAGTTAACGCTTCAATTTGTTTATTCTGATCTTCTAATCGTTGTGCTTGATCTAATTTTGATTTGATATCAGTTTGACCATATCCGAAGAATGGAAAAATAAAAGAAGCCGTAATAATAATTGGAAAAAGCTTTTTCATATTTTCTTAAACAAGTAGATCTATCGAAAGTTTTTTTATCCTCTTGGATGAAATTGCAAAATAGCACTTCGTAGATAGTCTCTATCGAGGTGGGTATATATTTCAGTAGTGGTAATGCTGCTGTGTCCAAGCATCTCTTGAACTGCTCTTAAATCGGCTCCGCCTTCAATTAAGTGTGTGGCAAATGAATGTCGGAATGTATGCGGACTAATACTTGTACGAATGCCTGCAATAAGCGCAAGATCTTTAATAATTGTAAAAATCATCACCCGGGTTAAATGTTTCCCCCTGCGATTTAGGAAAACGAAATCTTCTTCACCCGATTGAATGACCAAATGATTTCGGTACGATTGAAAATATCTTTCAAGCTGACTAATGGCTACGTTGCCAATTGGAACGATCCGTTCTTTATTTCCTTTCCCTGTAATCTTTATAAATCCAACATCAAACGAACAACCACTTAATTTCATATTAACTAATTCAGAAACTCGCAATCCGCAGGAATAAAGCGTTTCAATTATTGCCTTATTTCGCTCACCTTGAGGCTTACTTCTATCGATTGCAGCAATTAGCTTATTGATTTCTTCTACTGTTAAAAAGTCGGGTAGCTTTTGTCCAATTTTAGGGCCTTCTAATAATGTTGTGGGGTCATCGCTGACTATATTCTCGAGCAACAAATATTTATAAAAAGCTTTGATGCCGGATATCACGCGCGCCTGACTTCGAGCAGTCATACCAAGCTCATGAATCCAATTTAAGAACTCTTGCAAAAAACGATAATTAATTTTTTCGGGTTGTATATTTGATTGAACATGGTCGATGTATTGGACCAATTTTTCAATATCATGCAAATAGGCTTGAATTGTATTCGCAGATAATGACTTTTCTAACTGCAAATACCCTTTAAATCCTTTGATATAAGGCGTCCAGGCTTTCATACAACAAATTTACATCAATACCATTTGTAAAATGTATTAAATGCTACACGTTTGTTAACTTCGCTATGATGAAAAAGATACTTATGCTAAACGGCCCTAATCTTAATTTATTGGGTAAGCGGGAACCAGATGTTTATGGTAAAAAATCATTCGAAGAATTTTATCAGGATTTAGTTTTCCGACATACGAATGTTGTTTTATCATATTATCAATCGAATGTAGAAGGTGAATTGATTAATAAACTACATGAGGCAGGATTTGAATACGATGGAATTATCTTTAATGCTGGAGGATATACGCATACTTCTGTCGCAATTGCTGATGCAGTAGCTGCTATTAATGCGCCCGTAATTGAGGTTCATATTTCTAATGTTTATGCAAGAGAAGATTATCGTCATCAAAGCTTAATGGCAAAAAATTGTGTTGGTATTATAACAGGACTAGGCATCCAGGGATATGAATTAGCATTGGAATATTTTTTAAAGCATGCTTAATCAAAAAGAATTTCTCAAAGATTTAAAAGTTGTTGAGCTGGCTTCGGTTTTAGCTGGACCTGCGGTAGGGATGTTCTTTGCAGAATTAGGAGCGAAAGTTATCAAGGTTGAGAACAAGAATGGAGGTGATGTTACGCGTAGCTGGAAGAATCCGAATGAAGCAAGTAATGATGAAAAGTCAGCCTATTATCATGCTGTTAATTGGAATAAGCAAGTTTTATTTTTGGATTTGAAGACGAATTCAGATCGTGATGAATTATTAAATTTACTAAAAGAAGCGGATATAGTTATTACTAACTATAAAAGTGGTGATGATGAGAAGTTCAATCTTATATCAAAAGATTTATCCGTCCAATTTCCTTCGTTAATTATCGGAGAAATTGCTGGATATTCTGATTCACATAAAGTGGCATTTGATGCGGTTTTGCAAGCAGAAACAGGTTTTATGTCGTTAAATGGTACACAAGAATCTGGCCCGTTAAAAATGCCAATTGCTATGATTGATATTTTAGCTGCGCATCAGTTAAAAGAAGGAATTCTCTTAGCCTTGTTGAATCGAGAAAAAACGAATCAAGGCAGTATTGTTAAAGTGAATTTATTTGATGCTGCAATTTCATCCTTGGCGAATCAAGCCTCAAATTGGCTCAATAGCTCATTTGAATCACCTCGAATGGGAAGCTTACATCCTAATATTGCGCCGTATGGAGAAACTTATCAAACGAAGGATGATAAATTGATTCTACTTGCAATTGGCAACGATAAACAGTTTGACTCATTGTGTACTGTTTTACATATATATGAATTGGTAAATGACATTCGGTTTTCAAGGAATTCAGAACGTGTAAAGCATCGAAGTGAATTAAATAAACTTATCGCAAATCAATTCAACTTAGAAACGTCATCCTATTGGATGAATTTATTTAATGAGCATAATGTTCCTGCTGGATTAGTAAATTCAATGTCGGATGTTTTTGATATTCCTGCTGCTCAAAAGAAGATCCTTCATCAAACAGAATCAAACGGTACTGTAAGTAAGCGATTAGAAACAATAGCATTTAATATAAATGATGGAAATTAGAACACCGATGACATCCGAAGAATGGGATGCTTATTATCAATTGCGATGGGAAGTATTGCGCAAGCCATGGAACCAACCTTTAGGCAGTGCAAAGGACATAGATGAAAATGCATTCTATCATATTGCTACTTTCGAGGATGAAAAAATTCTTGGTGTAGGATGTTTGAAAATGATTAATGAGCACGAAGCTCAAGTTAGATTTATGGCTGTGGAAAATAGTGTTCAGCGTAAAGGCGTAGGTGTTAGTTTGATGAATGCACTGGAGGTAGAAGCTTTTAGTCGTGATGCAAAGAAAGTGGTTTTACACGCACGCGAAATTTCAATTCCTTTTTACGAATATTGTGGCTACACCATCATTGAAAAATCCTACTTGCTATTCGACAGCATTCAGCATTATTTAATGTCGAAAGAAATTTAATTATCTTAAATTTGCACTATGCGAATCGATATCATCACTCTTCATCCAGCTCTGCTAGAAGGCCCTTTTAGTCATTCAATTCTCAAACGTGCGCAGGAGAAAGGACTTGCAGAAATTCATTTGACCGACTTACGAAACTATGCAACGAACAAGCATAAGAATGTAGATGATTATTCGTACGGTGGTGGTGCAGGAATGGTGATGATGGTGGAGCCAATTGCGCTTTGCATTGAAGATTTAAAATCTCAACGTAGCTACGATGAAGTGATTTATATGAGTCCTGACGGTAAGTTGTTTGATCAGCCAATGGCGAATCAACTTTCGTTGAAAGGAAACCTAATTATTTTATGCGGACATTATAAAGGCATTGATGAGCGTGTGCGCGAGCATTTTATCACGCAGGAAATTAGTATTGGTGATTATGTATTATCAGGTGGAGAACTAGCTGCTGCTGTTGTTGCAGATGCTGTGATTCGTTTGTTGCCTGGTGTTTTGAATGACGAGACTTCTGCATTGTCAGATTCTTTTCAGGATAATTTAGTAGCGCCCCCTGTGTATTCTCTTCCCGCAGAATTCAGAGGAT
>Ga0114967_10004800_pt1 | contig 10808 bp, 8 predicted proteins | sample M_130628_MF_Meta_FD_92639 | JGI IMG/M metagenome (GOLD analysis project Ga0114967, IMG submission 92639) | Freshwater microbial communities from Lake Montjoie, Canada to study carbon cycling - M_130628_MF_MetaG | ecosystem: Environmental > Aquatic > Freshwater > Lake | place: Lake Montjoie... | reverse complement strand
TTTTCCAGCCAACATTTCATTTACCAATTGCTCGGTTATCTTATGCTCGTTATGCAAATGATAGCTGGTTTTTGGCGTAGCAATTTCAAAATGCTTTAATAAAAAACCACTTGTTCTAGTATCCTCGCAAAGTATCAACCCTACTTCTTTTAATACCCTTACTGCTCGGAAAGTCATATCTTCCAGATTGCCGATTGGTGTGGGTACTACAAATAGTTTCATTGGTTGATTTGGTGATTTGAAAATTTGATGATTTGGTAATTCGATGATTTGGCAATTTGGTGAATTGATGATTTGGTAAGCAATAGCTTAATTTATTAAAAATAATATTTGTTAATCGACTAATCAGCACATCTTCAAATTAACACATCAACCAATCAGCACATCAACTAATCAGCACATCAACTAATCAACACATCTTCAAATTAACTAATTACAATCTCGTATTGCTCCATTACTGCATTGTATAATAATTTTTTACAAGCATCTTCTGCTACTTGTTTCGCTTCTTCTGCACTTGCAGCTTCTATTTGCAAAGTAATATGCTTGCCAATGCGAATACCTTGTATGGCTTGAAAACCTAATTTATGCAAACTATCGTTTACTGCTTTTCCTTGAGGGTCTAGCAATTCTGTAAGTGGCATTACGTTGATGTGGGCTGTATATAAACTCATATTAATGTGTATCTGTGGTTTGTGGTTTGTAGATGATGGATATTAAAATGTAAATTAAAAACGAAACTGGCACGATGGCAAATTTTAAGAAAGGAATTAATGCAATACTTGCTAACAACCATATATATCTGCCCCAATTGGGTGCAAAAGCAAAATTAGAAATTTTAAATGTAAATAATTTTATTTTGCTAAGCATTGCCCAACAACAAAATGCAATGATGCTGTACAATACCCAACGATTGGTAAATATCTTTGCTAACCCCATTTCGTTTCTATACACAATCAATGCAATGCCTGCAATAAATATCCCAATTGCAGGAATAGGTACACCTGTAAATTGATAATTATTTTTAGCTGCATTATTAAAGCGAGCCAATCTTACTGCACCAAAGCAAGCCACTAAAAACGCAGGTGACACTGCAAAAATAGTGGTCTCCATAGCACCTGGGCTGCTCATGCTGGCCATCCATAATAGTTTCATCAATATCATACTTGGTGCTACACCAAAACTTACAACATCGCTAAGACTATCTAAGTCACCACCTAATGCACTTTCTACCCCTAATAGCCTTGCTGCTGCGCCATCTAGCCAATCGCAAAGTCCAGCAAAACCAATAAACATGGCACCCCAAAAGAAGCTAGCATTGCCTGCTACCCAATATTGGTTTTCGCCTGCTTCTACTGCAAATGGTGGTGCAAATAATATTAATGCAATAGCCATGCATCCGCAAAATAAATTGCCTATTGTTATTATGTTTGGTAGATGTTTCAAAATTAGATTGTTAGATTGTTAATTGTTAGATTGCTAGAAATAAAATATATAGATGTATGACTGTTAAAATAGTAGAATTGAATTGTCTTAAAGTCTAATATCTATTTATCTTACATCTTATTTCTTCATAAACGCTTCAATTTCTTCCGTAGTGCGCGGAATACCTTTAAATAAATTAATGCTGCCGGTTTTTGTCAACCAATAATTATCTTCTATACGAATGCCCATTTGCTCTTCCTCTATATAAATACCCGGCTCTATGGTAAATACCATGCCTTCTGTAACAGGTTTGGTGCGTGTGCCAATATCATGCACATCTAAGCCTAAGTGATGGCCGATGCCATGGTAAAAATATTTTTTAAATGCAGGATTAGCTGGGTCTTGATTTTTAATATCTGCTTTTGAAATTAATCCAATTTTTACTAATTGCTTTTCCATTTCTGCATTTACCTTATCCATATAATCCATGTAATTGATACTTGGCTTTAAAATTTTGGATGCATAAATATGCACAGCTAAGCAAGCATCATATACTTCTTTCTGACGCTTCGTAAATTTTCCATTTACAGGAATAGTACGCGATAAATCTGCGCAATAATTTCCATACTCTGCACCAAAATCCATTAATATCAATTCGCCATCTTTACACTCTTGGTTATTATCTACATAATGCAAAACTCTTGCTCTGTCTCCACTAGCTAGTATGCAACCATAAGCGTGGCGAGTAGCGCGATTTCTTAAAAACTCATGCGTAATTTCTGCCTCAACTTCGTGTTCCCAAACTCCAGGCTTAATAAATTGCATTGTTCTATTAAAAGCCTTATGCGTGATAGCTATAGCTTGTTGCAGAATCTCTACTTCGTATTTAGTTTTTACAGCGCGCAGTTCTTTCATAATTACAGCAGCACGCAAATATTGATGCAATGGATAAGCACGCATAATTTGTCGAACATAACGCAAGTCTATACGAGGCAAAGACAAATCCAATCTATCGTTTTCGTTGCTATCTAAATAAATAGACTCTGCATTGTGAATCATTACATGCAACTGTGCCTCAAACGCATCTACAAATTGTACATTTTTAATGCCACTAATTGCAGTTGCTTCTGCCTTTGTAAGCAAGTGACCATTCCATTTTTCTAATTCTGGATTTGGCCTTACAATAACCAATACTTCTTGGGCAGTTTTATCTGGATTGCTAGGAAACAATACCACCATTGTTTGCTCTTGCACAATTCCACTAAGCCAAACAACATCGCTATTTGGTTTGTAATAAGCATGTGTATCACTATTCTCTGGCAGACCAGGATGAGCATGAAAAATAGCAATGCTATTTGGTTTCATTTTTTTTACAAACCTATCGCGATTGGTTCTAAACAACAATGGATTTTGCGCATGATATTTCATCTCAACTTAATTTTATATTTTTTTTAATTATTGGCAAAAATAAACTAATATTATCATTGAAATTGAATATTTATAAAAAATGAAAAAAGTATTTTTACTAGTGCTAATTGCAATTGCATTTAAAAATAATGCACAAGAATTAAATGTAATTCCAAAACCAAATCTAGTAAATTTTGGTGGAGAAAAATTTTACATTGGCAATACTAAATTTCTAATCCAAAGCAAAGATATTTCTTGGACAACATTGCTACCAGTTATGCCTCTAAATTTAAATAATAGTGGCACTACACAATTACCAGTAGAAATAATATTTGACAACAGGAGTGGTGAAAGCTATACAATGTCTATTGCCAAAAAGAAAATAGAAATCAAAGGTAACGATAGAGGCATATTTTATGGCCTGCAAACATTAGCGCAGCTTACTAAAAAAAGCGATACTTTGCACGCTTGCACTATAGAAGATAATCCTGCATATGCATATAGAGGAATGCACTTAGATGTATGCCGTCATTTTTTTTCGGTAGAAGCAATAAAAAATTATTTTGATGTGATGGCTAGTTATAAATTAAATACTTTTCATTGGCATCTTACAGACGACCAAGGTTGGAGAATTGAAATTAAAAAATATCCATTGCTTACACAAATAGGTAGTGTAAGGAAACAAACATTAATAGGTAGACAAAAGGATGAAGAAGGAACTGGCGATTATGATGGGCAAGAAGTGAAAGGATATTATACACAAGAGCAAATAAAAGATGTAATAAAATATGCTGCTGATAGAAAAATAACTATCATTCCAGAAATAGAAATGCCAGGACATAGCTTAGCAGCAATAGCTAGTTATCCGTTTTTGAGTTGCAAAAAAGAAGCAAGAGAAGTAGGTATTAGGTGGGGCGGCTATAAAGATGTATTCTGCGCTGGTAATGATAGCACATTTACATTTATAGAAGATGTATTGACAGAAGTGATGGCTTTATTCCCTAGTGATTATATACATATTGGTGGAGATGAAGTGCAAAAAAACAATTGGAAGATTTGTGAAAAATGCAAATCCAGAATGAAGGAAAATCGTTTAAAAAATGAAAATGAATTACAAAGTTATTTTATAAAACGAATAGATAAATTCTTAACTGCAAAAGGAAGAATTCTAATAGGCTGGGATGAAATATTAGAAGGTGGTTTAGCACCAAATGCCACTGTAATGAGTTGGCGCGGCGAAGAAGGTGGCATTGCAGCAGCCAAACAAAAACACAATGTCGTAATGACACCTGGTGGCTATTGTTACTTTGATCATTCGCAAAATAAATTGCAAGAAGAGCCATTGAATATTGGCGGTAATACTAGCTATATTAAAGTGTACAACTACAACCCTACTCCAAAAATATTAAATGCCGAGCAGCAAAAATATATACTTGGTGCGCAAGCAAATGTATGGACAGAATACATAGCTGATTGGGGCAAAGTGTGGTATATGACCATGCCGCGTATGCAAGCTTTAAGCGAAGTTTTATGGACATATAAAGGCAATAAAAATTTAGCCAATTTCCAACGCAGAATGAGTGATGAATGTAAAATATTAGATCAAAAAAATTACAATTACAGAATACCAGAACCAATTGGTTGGCAGGATACAGTTGATGTAAATAAAGCAAATACAATCACTTGGCAACCGATGAATGATGATGATGAAATTTATTACACTTGGGATAATAATTATACCATGTATACAAAACCTATAGAACTTTATAAAAGCAAAGGATCACAAATATTGCAATGCTATGTATTGAATAAAAAAACAGGTAGAAAAAGTATCACTTATAAATGTGTAGTAAAATAACTGGTATTATTTATGTTTCATTAAAAACCTACCAGGGCCAAACATAGTATCTACATTGTATTTGCTAGAAAGCAAGGCTGTATCGGCTTCATACATATAATAATAATTATAAGCGTTTATTGTGTCAATAGATTTATTATAAGGTGCTAAATTAAATTTATCAACAAATTGGCTAGTTCTATAATACTCTAATGCTGGCATAAAAGACCAATGTGCAGCAATACTAAATTTTTTATTTTCAGATTGTTGAATAGCATAAGCAATCATTTTATAATCATCTACATCATACCACCACTCTCGATTGTAATTTTTTTGTGTTGTGAACATAAAATGTAATAAAAAACTTATTACAGCCAATAAGAACAAACCATTACTTACAAATTTACCTTTCCGAAAATTTTGTAGCATAGCAATGCAAAAATATAATGACATTGCAATGGTAGAATAATATAAAATGGCCTTTCTAGTTTCTGGATATTGCGCACCTATTATAAAGTGCAGCACCATCATACAAGCAAACATAAACAATGGAAAAATCACTAAAAACAACTGTCTCTTATATTTATCAAAATTATTTAAATAAAAAATAGATGCGATTAATATCCAAACAAAATATATTGGAAACAAGATGTATAACAAAGTATCTATTTGTTTTGTAGCCAAATTATTCTGATACATTACATCTCCTAAAAAGCTTACGTATGTAGTTTTAATAGTAGATGTTCCCCAATTAAATTCTCCTATTACTGCAAGCCATTGTAATATTTTAAAAAATGGCAAAAATATAATTAAGCTACCAACAGTTAGGATAAAAAAATGTTGTATTATAAGTTTCCAATTTTTTATTTGCCATGCATAAACACAAGTAATCAAAAATAATAGAATACAATTGGCAATTAAAAATTGAATGCCAATAAAATTAGAGGCTATCATTAAAAAAGAAGATACTAATACCTTGTATACATACTTATTTTGAAAACAATGCAAATAAAGCAATGAGTAATACAAAGACAACACTGCAAAGAATACACAAAGCCCATATCCCCTAGCTAAACAAAAAAAATCTACCACAAACGGATTGGCATGTAAAAAAATAAACAACGCTATAGCAGGAATAATGGTAAGTTGAAATAATTGTGCTATTCTTATTATAGTAATGCCAAACAAAATTCCGGCTAGCACATTTGGCAATCGTAATACTAATAAAGTTGGCGAAAAAAAATGAGTCAATAATTGAATTGCACCTGTATTTAGTAAGTGATTATTGGCATCGCTCCATTTAGATTTATCTATAAAAAATTCTTGAAATGGTATCTTACAAATATTCAGCCAAGTACCAGCCTCATCGTGGCCAATACTCATGGTATTCGCTTTTACAAAGTAATAAATACTCCAACCACAAAGCAATATATATAAATACCAATACTGCTTAATGCTACTTAATAAAGTATTTGCATTCCAATTATTCATTACTCATATCTATTTGGCTATATACTTGCAGGCTATCTGTTTTCTTATTAAAACCATGCACGGTAATTATTTTTTCTTTGGTGGGCAATAAATCAAAATAATTTTCACTAAATACTACATCTCCGTTTTTACAGTATAGAAAAACATCTTTTGCAAAGTTTAAAGTACCAATTTGAAATGTAGTATCATTTAGCCATTGCACATCATAAAAAGTAGGTTGCAGTTTTAAATTTTTTGGTTTTGTAAAATAAAATAGTTGCTGAATATCCAATCCATCTTTATTTTTTATTTCTATCAATAAGTAACTCATACCCCAATTATAGGAATCGAAATTTGCTTTATCAAAAAAACTAGTAGTATAGTAATTGCCGCCTTCTCCTTTTATCCAATCTATCTTATCTGTTTTATACACTACCTCACCATAAAAGTCCATTACAGAAAAAGTAGTTTCCATATTATACATCTCAATAGTAGGTTCGCAAATGCTCAATGCGTATCTATAAATATTTGTATCCAAAATATTTATATCGTTTTGTGCAATAAATTTTCCAAGAGTCAATGCATTTTTATCATACAAATTTTTTATAGTATAATAGCTGGACTTTGGTCTGCCAAAAAAATCGATGATACTCCAAGATATTGCAGGCCATACATCATTCAGTTGCCAAGGCATAGTGCCATTGCAATATGGAAACGCGCTACGATGCGCCATGATAGCGGTTTGCAATGCATCTCTTTGCATCATTTGTGTAAAATAAATATAACCTAAGCTGTCTCTATGCATAGGATAATCTTGCAAGTAATGAGAAATTGTAGAAAAACCTTCTGTATTTTTTTGATGATTGGTAAAATTAGAATCTGAGAAATTCATTTGCTTGGCATCACAAAACTGATGAACAGTATGTATGTCTGGCATTGCTTGCATTCCATACTCACTCATAAACCTTGGCACTTTAGTCCAATAATTTGTAATTGGTTCTTTGCCCCACCAAACTCCCCAATAATGCGAGTCGCCTACTTCCATGCTTTCTGGTTTGCCCCATCCTATTTTAGGCGAACTTGCAATATACGGTCTTGCATCATCCCACACTTTTATAATATTCGGAATTTCTATGGTATAAAACTGCAAATAATCTTGCCATATACTTGCACATTGCTCATTAGTATATTTTTTTTGCCATCCCCAATTGTGCCACCCTTCGTCTATTTCATTATTCCCGCACCACAATACAATGCATGGATGATGACGCAATTTTCTTACTGCATCTTCTACTTCTCGTAATAAATTAGTTTTTAAATTTTCATCATATGGTAAGAGCAAATTTGCAAACATAAAATCTTGCCATACCATTATATTGTTTTCGTCGCACAGGGTATAAAAATAATCTGGAGGATAAACGCCACCACCCCAAATTCTAATCATATTAATATTTGCCTGCTTGCATTGGCTGATGATACTATCATAATATCTATTGCTAGTTGGCAATAAAATAGAAGGAGGAACCATGTTGATACCTTTTATAAAAATTGGTTTTCCGTTTATAGAAAATTGAAATTTTTTTTCATCAAACTGTGCCAATGGTTGAATAATAGAATACACTGGATAAGGCGATACTGCAATATCTCCGCTTTTGATATATACTGATTTGTAGATACCCATAGTTAGTACCTTTGGCGAAAAATCCCACCCAAATTGATAGGCAGCTTTGCGCACATAAGCCCTGCTATCTGTAGGCAATACAATATTATCTTTTGCCGCTAAACTATCTGCATATTTCTGCACTCCGGTAAATGTTACAGATAATAAATTATCATACCTGCGTAAATAGTTTTTTACATCAAAATTCCAAGTGCGATGCATATTATTTACATCACCTATACATATGCCATTCAAATATACTTTGGCGTAGGTATCTATGCCTTCAAAAATAATACTGATAGATTTTTGCCCCATCATACTACTAGGCACATCAAAATAATTTGCATATTCCCATGATTCATTATCTACCCAACCACATGCCTTTTCGTCATTGCCCCATAGTGGGCTAGGAATCATTTTTCTTTTTATTAATTCTGTTTGCACACAGCCAGGCACAGGCACATTCATCCAAGAGCTTTGTTTTACATTTCTCAATTTCCATCCTTCGTTTAATGGAAACGAAAAAGTGTTTTGCGCAACAATATTTGCAGAAAATAATAGGAATGCTATTACTATAAAAAAATGTATTTTAAAAATTCGAATCATGCACTTGTTGCACTTGCTACTAACTCTTTTACTAATGCTGTAGAAGTTGCCATGTAAGTTTCTTTTTGGAAATGAGTGCTAAAATAATTCATTTTACTGATAGATGTATCTTTCATACTAGCATGAATTTCTGTAGCATGGCAAATGTCAATTATTTCCTTAGCATTAGCAGCTGTAACACCAGCTCCAGGCATTATTATTATTTGATTATTTGTTTTTTCTATTAATTCTTTTATAAAAAATCTGCCATCATAGGCATTGCTGAATTGGCCACTAGTTAATATTCTGTGGCAACCTAAATCAATAATTTTTTGTACACTTTCCAAAGCATTTTTAGCTCTATCAAATGCTCTATGAAAAGTTATTTGCATATCACCTGCTTGGCTAATTAAGCTTTTACAAATAGGTACATCTATATCACCATCAGCAGTTAGAGCACCTATTACAATACCTTTGCAACCCATATCTCTGAACAAAGCAATGTCGTATTGCATAGTAGCAACATCTGCAATATCATATAAAAAATCACCCCCTCGTGTTCTAATAATTGGGAAGCAATCAATAGGAATATTTTTAATACAATAATCTAATGTGCCTGCGCTTGGTGTGGTGCCTCCTTCTGCCAAGTTACTTACTAACTCTATCCGATGCGCACCTCCTTCGTAAGCACTGATGGCGCTTGCAATATTATTTGCTGCTATTTCTACTTTCATTTATTTTTTATTGATAATCACGGTAAGAACCCCAAAGCAGTCCCGACATTTTTAATCGGGATGGAAACAAACATAGGAATTGGGGTAGAGCCCCTATGTATTAAACCCTCCGATAGCTCGTTACTCGCATCGGGATTTAAAAATCTAATACTCATTCTTCGCGTTGATTTTTGTAATAATAATCGCTGTCCATTAATTTTTCGTAGGTATCTGTTTTTACAGCATACTGAAATCCTTTTTGCAAAGCATAGGCACCGAATTGTCCTTTTTTATTAATAGCAATAAACCCAACCTGCATTTCTTTTGTATTATTTGGCGATTTTTCTACAACTCTTTCTACTGCTTTTTTGCAAGCTGCATAAGGGCTATCTCCATTACGCATCAACTCTACTACCAAGTGTGTACCTGCAATTCTAATTACTTCTTCGCCTACACCGCTGCTTGTAGCAGCGCCTACTTCGTTATCTACAAACAGGCCAGCACCTATGATTGGACTATCGCCTACTCTACCATGCAACTTATAAGCCATGCCACTAGTAGTGCAACTGCCACTTATATTATTATCTTTATCCAATGCTATCATACCAATAGTATCATGATTTCTTTTGCCACTTTCTATATTAATGATTGGTTTGTATTTACTTTCTTTCAACCATTTTTTATATTCGATTTTACTATCTTTACTTAAACCTTTCCATTCGTTTTTAAAACCATTTTTAATTGCAAATTGATAAGCACCATCACCTACTAACATCACATGTGGTGTTTTTTCCATTACTGCCCTTGCCACACTGATAGGATGTTTTATTTTTTGCAACATAGCTACACTACCACATCTATTTTTATCATCCATTATACAGGCATCTAATGTTACAAAACCATCTCTATCTGGCCTACCATTCAAGCCTACACAACAATTATTTTCAAGTTCTGTAATTTTTACTCCTGCTTCTACAGCGTCTAAGGCGGTACCATTGTTACCAATAATTTTCCATGCAGCAGCATTGGCACGAATGCCTGCATCCCAAGTGCTTACAATTAATCCATTGGGTTTGCTTGCTTTAATTGGCGATGATGCAAAAGATTTTAATACATTAAAAATAGGTAAGGCAGTTGTAAGTGCTATACTTTTTTTTAGAAAGGAGCGGCGATGTTGCATAATATAATTATGGTCTTTTTGTGTGTTGATGGATAATAAATTGTTCAAACTGTTGTAAAGTAAAACTACTTAAATTTTGTGAAGCCAACAAACCAGCTTTTTGTGCAGCATACACACCATATTCATTATCCGCTATTCCTTCTACTTTATGCGCATCTGGATTTATGCTAATTAATACATTTTTTTCTACAGCATATGGTAACCATTGCCAATCTAAATCTAATCGTCTTGGATTAGCATTCAACTCTAGCACTACATTATTTGCTGCGCAGGCATCAATTATTTTTTTCATATCTAATGGGTAACCGGCCCTACCCAACAATAGTCTTCCTGTAGGATGGCCCAAAATATTGGTATATGGATTTTCGATAGCCTTTAATAATCGAGCCATTGCTTTTTCTTCGGTCATGTTCAGCACACTATGCACACTAGCTACTATTACATCAAAGCTATTCAAAATTTCTGATGTATAATCTAAGTTACCATCTGGTAAAATATCGCACTCTATACTTTTAAAAATTTTGAATGGTG